>LKMJ01001395.1_pt1 | contig 21234 bp, 29 predicted proteins | sample 643391 | NCBI WGS metagenome assembly LKMJ01 (sample SAMN04112250, study PRJNA286221) | soda lake metagenome | biome: soda lake; feature: Kulunda Steppe; material: water; isolation source: sample PL-Br10 brine of Picturesque Lake | place: Russia: Kulunda steppe | collected 2010-07
CGACTGGTGTAGCCAGCGGAGCGAATCACACGATCGCCGTGGCCGCGACCAGCTCAGTCGCGGTCCGACACATAGCGGGTGAGGACCGCGGCCAGGCTCTGCTCCCGCAGTAGCACCCCAACCAGTAATCCCGGTCTCGTGATTTCATGCCCAGTAAAGACGACACTCACCAGTATCAGGAACATCTCGGGGCGTTCGGTGAAACCACGCCAACACAACCGGTCACACGATTCGAGGAACCACCAATCCCACCTAATCAGGACAACCTCGAACTACTCAATCCAATCGACACACTGGACCTCCTTCGAGACCCAGAAAGCGACGTTCGACAATGGCTCTCTTTCATCAAGAACCAGTACACACCGCCAGCGCACACCGACGTGTTGCTCCTCTATCCCTGCGCGGCTGAGAAGCCGATGCCGGAATCGAAAACGTACCACGCACTATCGAAAACTCTCTCTCAATACCCAGAAGAGCAGCAACGGCGTGTCCACGTCGTCACGGTCTCCGAACCGATGGGACTCATCCCGTACGAGTTCCAAGATGGTGAGACGTGGCTGTACGACAACCCAGGATTGTTTGAGTGGTGGGTCAAGAACAACGATGAAACGTGGAATACTCAATCACAGCAACAATGCCTTCGAATCCTCGGTGAACACATCGCAGGATTCCTTAACCGAGCAATTGAAAATGAGTGGTACGATACGCACATCGCGTGCGTTCGCCACATGACCGCGAAAGCGAACGAGTCGAGTGATCAGACCCACCGTCAGATGCTCGAAACCGCTGAAGCGATAACGAACAGTGATCTGACGTGGCTGCCGACAGAAGAAGTCGTAACAGCACTCGTCGAGGAAGTCGGAACGATGGCGTGGCAGATGATGGGTGTGAGTCACGATGCAATCCAGACGGAACTCGCTACCCACCTCGATGATGCGCTTGCCGTCGAAGGACAGTAAAAGGAACTGCTTTGCAGAAACCGAATAATTAACACGAAACACTCGAATCACTAATCAGCAACCAATGAGCGTCCCACGAAGAATCCACCACCGAAGCGAGCTTGAAGACGTAGAGATTAGCGACGAGCGAGAACAACAACTGAAAGAAGCGTTTGAGGCTACCGAGTACGGAGAAACCATTCGTCAGTGCGTTGCAGCCTCCTTTGAGATTAGAGGAGATCTCAGCGACTGCCAGATGGTCGTCTCCACCTCCCTTCACCATGAACACATCTTCGATCTCGTCGGATCTTTCGCAAGTGGGAAAGATGTAGACGACTCAACCGTGTTCGCCGCTGCAACAGTGGTTGATATGGACACTCGGGAGAAACTCGCAGCTCACGTTACGAAGGAGAAAGTCTTGATCTCTCGTCGAAGCAAAAACGTCTCCTTCCAGAGTTTCCGAGACTACGTACTGTTCCTTGAATCCTCTCTCAATGTCACGTTGAATCCTATTCCGTAATGGTTCACTTCAACTGCTACGCTTAGCCAATCAGTATGACTGAGAAAGAATCAGAACCTGATCGTCACGAACGGCTGCAGCGACGAATTGATTGGTTGCTCGATGCTGCCGAGAAATCCGAAGTAGACTACGAAACACGAGTGAATACCGTCGATTTAGGATTTGATGTCTGCACTCACGTAATTCTACAAACCGCCTTCCAGCGGTTTGAGGTACAACTTGGCGAGCGTGGTGGATTACGACGAGCCGAATACAACACTGGGTCCTGGGGGGAAGGAGAATTCGTAGGCGAACAGGACACGAAAGCAAAAGCCTGGAACCGGCTTCTGAAAATCATTAAACGACCATAGGCATCTACGAGTTGTAGACGCCAGGCTCACCCTGCTAAGAAAGTAGCGTGAGAGGGTGAGCCAGTAACTCGCCCGTCACACCCGGCATCGAAATACAACCGTATTTGACATTCGATTCCGTACTCGAACGTACGAACAACCAGTCCGCAACCCATCACTCAATCCCATTATGTCCACCGAACAGGAACAGCGATGCGCGATAGACCTATCCGATGATCCGCATCAGGAAGGCCAACGCATCCTGAAAGAATTAGCTGAACGAGACCCTGACCACATCTTCGCAGCGGTCAGCGGAGGGAACGATTCAATCGTCGCACTCTACTTCGCATACCTCTCCGAACACATCGAACTTGATGGAGTGCTTCACATCGACACCGGGATTGGGGTGCCTGAAACGCGCGAATACGTCGAAGAAACTGCTGAGAAACTCGGTCTGGAGTGCTACACGATTGGCGCAGGGAACATCCGATACCCGCATGAAGAGTACGAATTCCTCGTCACGAAATTCGGATTCCCCGGAGCGAACCCAATCGCACACTCCCAAATCCAGAACAACCTGAAAGACAAACCGTTCAACCGGTTCGAAGGGAATTTCGACGGTGACGTTGCACTCATCTCAGGCGTCCGGAAACTGGAATCCTCACGGCGATACAGCAAACTCACCGACCTCGCAGAAAACGGGTTCTGCCAGGTGAAGAACATCCTGTGGACCTCACCGATCGTTGAATTCAGCGAAGAGGACCTCAAGGAGTTCAAAGAAACCCACGACATCGAGGAGAACATGGTGAGTGCGATGCTCAACTCCTCCGGAGAGTGCCTTTGCACGTACGAAGACCGGAATCGACTGGTTGATCTCGATACGTTCTACCCTGAAGTTTCACAGCAGATCTACCGGTTAGAATTCAAAGTCCTTGAGCAAGTCGCTCGCGGTGAAGTCCGAGAAGAGTACGCACTCTGGTGTCACGGCTCCATCAACCAAGGCGAATATGATGCGCGGATTGACAGTGAACAGGGAGCACTGCTCTGCGCTGACTGCGAAGACCGATGCGGCTCAAGCGGGTACGACCCTGAAGGAGGTGACCCGTTATCCCCGGCTGAAGAATTCCTCCGGAACAACGACCTAGAAGAGTTCTGGAACTGGCCGTTCTACTGCGTTGCGTGTGACCGCGTTGTCCAATCCCCGTACAAACACAGGAAGGAATGCCACGACTGGGACGCCGTCGCCGGCTTGGAGGGCTACTGGGACGTCCGGATGATAGATGTCGCAGCCAGCCACGAGTACGGTCGGATCATCACGGAGCCGAACGGGTACAACATGCACATCAACCATCTCACCCCGGACCGTGATAAGGCCGCGAAGAGCAAGCACCTCGGCTACTACGAGGATTACGCGTTGACGCACTGCAACGACCACGACCACGACTGGCACGACCACAACGGTGGTCCAGTGCGTCAGTGCTCGAAGTGCTTCGCGTTCGACCTGAGCGACTACGACTCAGAAGATCCCGGGCCACCGATCCTCAACCCGGATTCCATCGAACCAGAGTCTCTCAGCCCCAGTAGACGTGAGGCGCAGGAAATCCACCAAACACTCGACCAATTCTTCGAATCGGGGTCCCAGCTCCCGCGTGAACCGAACCCGCTACCACGCGAACTCACCCGATAACGCCTGCACCACACCACACGCACGTACCGGCGGGCAAAAGACCGAACCGGTACGTGCGGACGAGAGTGCTGCTGTACCGCCCAACGAGCAGCAACACCGGACGCCACACACATCAATCATGAGTTCCTCGAACATCGAACCTCAATCAGAATCAGCCGTACAGCAATCGCTTAACATCCTTTCCAACAGCATCGTTATTGAGCGCAACACTGACGGCGGAGCTCGCTCCGTCGCTAGTGGTGTCCCTGAACCCGACCCGGAGAACAACGTGACGGTGAAGGAAACCTCATCAGAAGTCGGGAAGCCACGCGTTGAGTACCCCGTCGAACGAGATCACTGTACCGTCACGAAGTACGTGAAACGGAAATCGTACTCGCACTCATCGTACTCTGCCCGGCACGAGTACAAAGAATTCGATATACAGGTTGACCGCGAAGCCGAGCCAGCCGCTGCTGAACATCTCGAAAACGTCATTCAACGAGTGGCGAAACTCGAAGACTTGCGAAGCACCGTCGCTGAAATTCAAACGTACGACGAACTCGTCGAGCAGGCTGCTGTCGTCCGAGAGTACGAAACTACCTACCGAATCGTGAAGGGAATCTGGGATCACGACAGCCTCAAGTCCTACGCACTGGAGTACACCCCACGACACTTCGAGATTGAACAGTTCCCTCAAGGATTCTTCTGTGTTCCTGGCCCTCACCACACCAACGTCAGGCAAATCCTCGATGAGAAATTACAAGAGGAAGGGATAGCGAAATACTCCGTCGCGTGGGGTGGTTTCATCGTTGACCCAGATGATTTCTCCGAAATTTACGAGATCGTGAAACCGGCCTACCATACCCCGGACATCGACGATACGCTATCCCGCGAAACCCTGGACTAATCGATGTACTCTCACCGAGAGCAGTACTCACAACGCCGAACCCAACAATCATGAACGAAACCGGAAACACCAGTTACACAAACGCGTCACTCACTCAGTTCGTAGACGCTGACGACGAGTCAAACGACACGAATGAAGACGAGCGTGACGACGACCACCCTGACGAGTCGAATGACGTACAGAACAGTCTTCCACTCACAATCGACGCGATTGATGACCCGCACGTCAGGGCCCTCGCACAGGAGTTGGCAGATGAAGAACTCACGGCCCTGGTCGATCACATGTTCGAGGACCGTGATATCCTCGATGCCGTCCAGGAAGCCTGCGACAACGAACAACTCCTGAACAATATCGACGAGATCACCGAGCACTACGCCGAAAGACCATCGCTCGTGGAAGCCGCAAGTGAATACATCGCGGAACAGTTCGGGATGCGACCGTTCGAACTCACGATCACCGAACCGGACAACGAATACATCGACCCGATGATTCAACTCGACGTTGACGAAAACGTCGTTTTCACGAACAACCCTGACTTGAACGCAGAATTACTTTCTCACGCGACCCGGATGGTCGGTGTCACGCAATCTGGGCAGAAACGTCTATTCGGAGACTGGCGTGATGCGATCGGTGGCGAACGCGTGGTCGAATTCAAAGAAGAACGTGACCCTGATGCACTTGGCTTCGCTGTTCCAGGGCAGATCCCAGCAACCGGTGACAAACCAGGACGCACGCCTATCACGAAGATTCCATACATTGGAGAGGCAACAGCAGAAGACCTCCATCCGTCTGGCGAGCTCATGAGCATCGAGGATTATCAGGAACTAACCGAGAAACAACGCGCGTGGATTGACCTCCCGATCGACAACACGGATTACGATACACGGAAAGCACGCGGGATTGCGACCGGATTCGCTGAACACGTCACTGAGGACGTGACAGACGTTCTCGGGAAAGCCCTCAACATGATAGACCGCCGAGACAGCGACGGTGACATGGCGTGGGTGAACCCGGCGAACGCCTTCGGACTGACAGCCGATGATACCGTGTACACTCGGTCCGAGACCACTTCAGTCAAGACGGTTGACGAGACTGACGACCACATCATCATTGAAACAACCACAGGTGCCGAATCGAAGTACGCACCTGAGTACTGGAAGATGCTTGAAGCGGTTGCTGACGCGGTCGATACCGAAATTGAAGCCGGGGAAAACACACCCGCGTTCGTCGGCCTTCCTGATGACGGGTACATGATCGCAGCACCAATCTCATCCGAGTAACCGAACCGATTAACGAAGATTCATCACGGATACCACGGTAGTACCGCTGCACAGAAACGCATCTCAAACGGGGAGTAATAATGGACAATTTGCCACACTCGACGGACGACTCACACAACGCTGACGGAAACGATGATGAACTCTCTGATGAGCAGCTTGAGTTGCTCGCTGGGTATCTCTACGATGTTGCAGTTGGCGAAGAAGAATCAATCCAATACCCCGGGACAGCGATGGATACCGCTCATCTTCGCGTCTCAGCCGATGGCACTGTCGAAGAAACCTCTGAACCGAGAGATGCACCACAGATGTTACAACCGGGCCAAACCCCGCAAGCGGGGGAAACACCCGATACCCCCTCGTCGACACGCCTGGAACTCACCGCAAACTCCCCTCGGCTCACGTTGATCAGGAAAACAGATGACCGAATCACTCGCTCACTCTACCCTGTCGTAACCGATCCAACTGACGCTCACCCGTACCAAATCACATCAAAAGATGCGTTCCAAGAGTGGGTTGTGAAGGCAACGCGGAATCCCGAATGGCTCGGCACACGCGACGAACTTCGATGGCACCTTGACGGTGAACACCAAAACGTGCCTGCGCTCATCAGTGACATCATCGAAGAAGAGATCGTCACGGAAGAGACACGAGTTGTCTACTCGCCTGAAATGCTCTCACAACAACTCGAAGTTGACCGTTCTGCGATTCATGACGCGCTTGAGTTGGTTGACCAGGACGCTATTGTTCCAGTAAATGTCGCACGCGGTGGCCTCCTTGAAGACGATGACGTCTCGTACGCGGTTTACTATGGGCACACGAGCGTGGTCTCCGAAGGAGAAGAACTCCAAGCGAACGTGAAAGACCTCACATCGCTTGATATCCAAATGGGAGAGACAATCGAAACCGTTCGAGTAGACGTGAGCGATCTTATGACCGCTATCATCCAGTACGCCTATGAGATCCCACTCGGAATCGATACTCTCCCATATCTTGTGATTAGTCCGCCCCCAGAGGAAACACTCACAGCAGAGTACAAGGCGTTCAGAAAACGAGAACGCGAAGGGAACGGTGAGTTACCGATCCACCCGCAGCGATTCATTGATGACTCCAATGCGATGTACGACTGGACAGAGGTGAAAAACGCGTTACTCGAAGCTGACATCGAGCACCCTGAAGACCATGAGGTGTACGTAATGTACTTGGAGACGAGTGAGTTGAAAGATACAGTCACTATCCACAAAGCCGATCGGAAATTCACTGCAGAAGTTGAGTACACAGGCGAGACCGAATACAAGACTCCAGAACCTCGTTGAATCTGACACCTCTCGAATCAGTACCAGAATCCAGTAGTCACATCGAACGTTGTTTGGCCGTCGGTAGCCGCGAACGTGAGGGTGACGGCTACCATTAAACGGCAAATCAGCACAGAGAACCACAACTATCGACAGGAGTCTGACCTGGCCCACAACCAGCTCCGGTAACCGATTCAAAACTCATTCGCCAATGAACGACCAGTCCATCCCTAACGAATCTGCACAACTCCCAACGCATAACGAAACGATTCGAAAAGATATCCTGAGCACCTGTCCTGCTGCGGGAACCCGCCGTGTGAAGCGCTGGTATCGCCGTGTCATCAGCGAACCAGCAGACATCACGTACATCCAACCAGACGATATCCTGGTCCGACTCCACACCGAAACCGGGATTACCGACACGATTGATTCCATCGGCCCGCACTTGTCGCCAACTGACGGGATGCACGTCAGAACCACGTCCGGAAATATCATTCACCTCAACCTAGTGCGCCAATGGATGAGTGACGATCGTGCGTACATTGCAGGCATCCGGAGTAGTGAATCCACCGAACTCGAAGGTGTTGACTTCGAACCGCAACGAAGCACCGCATGATCCACACCGTAGGTATAGAGAACCGACCAACTACCCACGGAGGCCCGGCTTCTAAAAATAGGGTGACAAGCCGGGCGTCACCCGTTCCGTAGCCGTGGTACAACCCATCCAGGATCATGACTGAAACCATTCCAACGCCGATAAATTCTGACAGCGACACGATGACGTCGCCGCTCGGAACTACACCGGAGGTTCGCCGGTTCAAACTAAACCACCCGAAAAACTACCTTGCAGTCCCACTGGCAGTGGTGTGTGATGCAAGCACGGACTTCCTCATCCGTGAGTACGCAGTGAATCTTCCGAAACGAGCGATTCACGGCGCGGAAGAAACCGGGCTCATTACCCCGGACGGCGACTTGACAGCACTCGGTGAGGCAACTGTCGTGACGGCAAGTCGTGTTCACGGCGGAGTCCGTGAAGCACTCGAAGCGTTCGGGACCCTCCACGGATCACCAAAACGATTCGTTGAGGTGTTCCCTGAGTGGCACGGGATCGCCAAGCGCGTTGCATTCCAGTACGAGCCAACGACACACCTCGTTGAATTTCTCCGAGTCCACGGATCACTGCAGCTCTACGAGTTAACGTGGATGCTTTGGAAAGAAGACCCGGCGCTCGCTAAAACTGTCTTCCTTCATCCTGGCGTCACCGAAACGCACCAAATCAACCCGAACACACAGCCAACGACAGCATTGCTGACTGACCCGGTATCGTACCGGTCAGAGTGCACGTTCCAGTACAAAGCGTTCCTGTACCACTGCGGCATCGTAGATGCACGCGGGGATTACACCTCACGCCTTGAGCCTGCCGAGGATACATGGACGTTGACCGGTGAGTTCACTGACTGCTCCTCAAATGATTCCCAGACGTAATCGTCTGAAATCCAAACGGCTACATTCCCATACCCAGCATTACCAGTACCATGACTGACGACACGACCACCACCGACAGCGCCGAAGTAGAACCGTACGTCGTTCTCAACACGTACGAGAACCTCATCGAATTCTACGCCGAAATCGAAGCGACCTCGCACGAGGACGCAATAACGAGCGCGATCAAAGCGAACGACGACGAGGACCTCCTCCCAATCGCAGATGGAGAGAACGCCGCAAACCCAGAGAAAGGGTTTATCGCCGTCCGGAAATCGGAGTGGAACTTCTACACTCACCGGTGACCTCGGTTAATCCGGACAATCACTCGTAAGTACAGTGGCCGTGAAGTGTGGCCAACCATCTGAACAAATGACGAACGACTCTCCTCCTGACGTGTTGCGGGACTGTCTCACTACAGCGAGAGACCAACGCCTACAGGCGAAACAACTCGTCGCTCCAGACTCTGCCCCTGACCCGTTACTAGGGTACTGTTTCAGCAACGCGTACGTTCTCTCGCATATCCTCGCCAATGAAGACATCCCTCATCGAATTGTCGCAGGAGCCCGAACATACGACCTTGATAAATTCGATACTGACGTTAGGCCTGAATCAGTTGGGTCGTTGAGTCAAACACAGTGGCCACCGCATTACTGGGTCGAAACCCCGTCCCTCACCGGCGTCTACGTGTTAGAACTTGCCACTGAGACACGACCAAACCGCGGTCACCCTGAAATTCACGAGTCACTACCTGCGGATCTCACGCGGTTCCCGGACAGTTACGAATTCGCGGAGCAAACCCTCGACCAGGTTGAATCGAGCGCGGACATTTGCCCAGAGTGTGGTGATCAACCGATCGCAGATGGATACGTCGATGATAAGTTCGTGAAAACGTGCTTGTGCGGGGCACAATTCACCTTCGAGTCTGATCCTTCGAACTCCTGAACGCCGGTGGACTGTCGGACGGGTTGATCAAGGAGTACAGCCAACACCCACGAACATCGATTCAGACTACGACAGTCGGTAGTTACGGTCCATACTCGTCGTCACCATCATAGTCCGCACTGGGGGTCGGTTTCACTGACCACACCTCTTTCCGATAGCCTTCGTACAGATGCGATCGTTTCACCCGGCGTTTGAAGCGTTCACGGCGAAGGAGGTCATCTTCACTCCCAGGTTCAACCTTCGCTGTCCCACCGAGCTCGTCACGTTTGATCGGCATCACAGTAGCAATCGGTGTCCCCCGTTCGATCTTCCCTTGAAAGTTCGGCATCGTCCACATGCAGACGCAGTTCAACGCTCGCGGATATTCATCCGTGTCTATGATTCCAGCGAACGCTTGGAAACGAGGGTCTGGACGATTCAACGCTGGGAGTAGGAACAACGAGTATCCTTCAGCAGTTTCGACCGTCCACGGGATTTTGAACTGGAACAGAACGATATTCTGCTTTGACGGGAACTCGTCTCCCAGCTGATCAACGTGATTGGAGGATGTCGAAATCCACTGTGAATTCTCCTGATGTTTGACTTGAATCTCGTTTTCATCCGATAGAACCCGAACCATCATCTCCGCCGGCGTTTTGATGATCCATCCACGACTCATCGCGTCATAGAACGGTTGGCACGCTTTCACTGAAAGTCCCATGTCGTCGGTACTGCGTTTGACAGACTTGAACCATGGAGGGAGTTCTTCGTGTGCTGGCGTTGGCGGCGGGTATGCACCGTAATCTTCTGGATTGCAGTAGAACCGGATCTTAGCTTCACCCGCCACCTCTTTCTTAGAGGTTAAATCCGGGATGCGCTTCGAAATTTTCGTAAGGTCAATCATAGTGGTGTGGGCCAGGTCTCTTAGCAACACCAGCGAACGCAACTTGGCGCGAAACAGTGCTGTACTCTTCACAGTCCAGCACCGGATCGATGCGACCGAATACGCCAGTGCACCTTCTGGTGATGCGCTTACAGAGAAGTATCCTGTTGTACTCGCTTAAACCCTCGCAGTTTCTCCGAACAGCAGGCTACGTATCTGTAGAAGAGATGTGTGCTAATTCCCGGACGAACGCTTCCCGGTCACCGTCTACAACCTTTGCGCCGAAATACCACGCTCCTTGGTTGAACGCTGCGTGTGAAACGCCTCGGGCATCGCAGTTTTCAGCTGCTATCTGCGCAATCCGTGCGTCCGACTCACTCCACGACTCCGGCCATACTACGTGCGCTACGCGTCGTGTCCACACATCCATCGGGTGTAGGTACGGGGCTTCGGCCACTGGAACCACACCCTCGACCCCGGTCACCCATGCAGCATCCCGGATGAAGAATCTCGTAATCTTCTCACCGAACCCTCGAATATCACCGATCGTCTCGTAAACAGGTTCAATGCTTTCCTCCGCCGTAACAGTGGCCTCAACCCATGCGAAGAGATTACCGTGTTGTTCGATCAGTGACGCTGTTTCGTACACTGCGCCTCTATTCACGCGTTCGTTCAGCCCGATATCTCGCTGTTCGCAGGTCATCACGAAGACCTCCCACAGTTCCTCCGGGTCAACGCCACCGACTTCTTCCACCGCTTCTAACGCGATATCGTTGTAGCCGGCTTTCGCACCGCCTGCCCGATTGAACGCGTAATGCCGATACAAGAACCGCAGGAAATCCTTCGGTGCTGCCTCCTCAATCGACTCCGGGTCCAACCCGATATCTTTGACCCGTCGCCCGAAATGATTGGTTTCGTACGCCTCCGCGTACCCGGCGAGGAATTCGAGAGGTCCCGTTGAGGTTGGCTCCCTGACCGCCTGCTGCTCCATAACCGGATACATGCTACGATTTCTCAAAAACCTTCCCATGATAACAGTAACCAGCGAACCACCTCACAGCACACCACTGACCCGGCCACGGCACCGGGGCACTCACCACGATGAGTGTAGGCCTCGCTCACGCGAAGGCCTTCAAACGAAATCATCCCGGCAAATCAAAGCGGGCCGTGGCACGAGACAGACAGGTGCCTGCCACGCAACAGGCAGTGAAATCATGCCAGACACTGAACACTGCGATCATCCCGTTGACGCATTCACATGGAACTGCGACGAGGCGAGCATCACAGACGGCGTGTACACCATTCCGGGACGCTGTTCCGACTGCGGATTGGAACTCGAACACGTCTACCATGAGACCGGCGTCAGAATCGCTGACTCAAACGACTACCTCGTCTGAGGTAACCAACAGTACCATAATTCGAAACGCTCTGAGAGCACACTGGTTGAACGACCAGTGTCGCCTGCACATTCCGTCACACCTACGGGTGGGTGCCACCTCCCGTAGGTTATCATCCACCGAATCAACAACCGTGATCGGAAGTAATCGTGCAGGCGACGGCGGAACAGTGGTGTGTACCGTTCGCTAACCAACGGTCTCAGAATAGCGATCGGTCGCCGTGAACACGATAGACACAACCATGACACTCGTAGATGGAACTGTAATTGAAGGCGAATCGTACGATGATATAATTCACCACCTCGGACTGGAATCAGTGTTCGAGGAAATCCACGACACACCGCTGACTGCGTTCAATCCTGATGACCGTGGTGTGCTGCCAGTCACAGTATTGACGGAAACACTCACTGCAGCCCCCGATCGGTACTACTTCGATGCCCCGGCCACCGGGAGTGAACCTCGGTTCCGGGTGATCGAGTTACACGACCTTCCGTAACATACGATATTTTATAAGGACGGGTTGGCAGAATAACTGAGTATGGCAACACGAGAAGACAAAACCGATGAGTTGCGTGACCTCTACAGAGATCTCACTGGTGAAGAAGTCGTCACTGAAGAACAGAACGAAGGCCCGTCTCACGATCCAATCGGTGAAGAAGAAATCGCGCTTGAAGAGGAGGTCTCTGAGTTAACACGCGAAACTGGTCTGGAAGACGCTATGGACGAACCGGATCAGTAAACAGTCATCACCCACCGTTACTTCGACTTGGTCTTGATCCCTGATTGGGTAGCCCACGCTCAGAACTCGCCTTAGGCACGGCCTTAGGCTCACCACCAGTATTTGAGTAATGAATCTGGATGCTCAGCAAGACTGCTGAGCATCCGTCCATGTAGAGAACAGAGCGTGGGCGCACCCAAGAGCAGGGTGAGTGCTTTCGAGCACTCGTGACACCAATGCCTGACGATTCTGACGCGGAAAGAAATACAGCAGAACCGTGCGGATGCGAACAAGGATACGCCGACTGGGACTACGACACCGCTTGGTACGACGAACACCAGCACATCATCCCTGGAGAGTGCTATGACTGTGGACAGACCGTCTACTACGTGTACAACGAAGCCGGTGTGAAAACCGAGTCCGGGGAATACGTCCACACATTCTAACGGTGATGGGGTCAAACACGCACCCACCGGCGACTTATCCGGTCGGACCGGGTCCCTTGTCACTCCGTTCGGTAGGGACCCGGGCCGACAATCATCACCCTGACCGCGAGATGGAGAGCGTGCGTGCTTGCCCGAAAGGCAGCGTGAGAAGCACAGTTGCTGCCGTTACGAACGGCACCGCAAACCCTGTTGCTAGACCGTGCTGAAAGCGCTTCTCACCACCAACCATGACAACCCACCAAATAATTGAACGAGACGTCGCTTTCGTTGAATTCACACTTGAATACGACCCTGAAACCAGGATGCTTAGACACGTCCGATCCGACGTCGGCGATAGCCTCTCCAGTTACGACGCTGAGTACCGTTGCACCTGCGGTGCGACGTTCGACACGTACGAGGATGCAGAAGCTCACACGGCGACGCACAGCGACTCAATGACGGGGTGATGAGTGACGGGCGGGCAAGAAGTGGAGCTCACCGCCGGCGACGCAATCGCCGGCGGCTCTCATCATCAACAATTGCACCCACTCCCGGTGATTAGACGTTCAGGGCAGAGACGGCAAATATCGTCAGTGCCCGTCACACTCCACACCCCGGAATGCCGCTGTATGGAACACCGGGACACGTGGCGGAACCCACACTACCCGAACCATGACCGACGACACCAACACCGACACCGACACCGACACCGGCAACGACAGCACATCCGAGTTTTACACGCACACCGATTGGGAATACGGGCACCCGTGTCCATCCTGTGGGAACGAACAGATGCATGTCATCCAAATCTCCGGTGAGAAATACCTGCACCGCGACGGAGACATTGAACACGTAGACTGGACAGAGTACCGCGACGATTTACAGATCGAGTGCGACGAGTGCGCAACCCTGCTACTTCGACACCCAGCGATGGATGGCATGAACGCCGTGTAACGTGGACCACGCAGGCAGGGCACTACCGGTACAGCGTACCGGTAGTTCACCGTTCGTGCCGCGACGGTGCCTGCCTGCGCACAGAGGCACGGGTGAAGCGCAGCACACCATAACCGCTGGGCTTCACCCCGAACAATGACCACCGAACAGAACTCAACTCTCGAACGAGATCCAGCAACAGGCGAACAGTACGACCCAACCACGATGGTTGCAGTCCTTCAACTCCGCCCACCATTTACCGGCTTCGCCTACGATCACCTCCGAAGTGCCCTCACTCGCGTTCCACACGAGGATGCAGCCCTCCTCGATAATGTGCTGACACGCATTGAAGCTGAACTCGATGAACCACACAACTTTCACCGTTTCCACGTCCCGCAGCCGGTCACGATCCCTCTGCTGACAACACCCGAGGTGAACGCCCTTCGAGACGCCTTTGCCGTCCCAGAACATGTCTGTACCGCTGGGATGTGCGCAGCCCTTCGCACTCAGCTCACCTCTAGAGAGTGATGATGGACAGAGTCGCGGAGAATCTACCCCATGGCTTGCAGCCATGGGGCAATCACCAATCAACCCGGTCTGAAATTGCCACCTGGGCGTCTCGTACGGACTCAATGAGAGTGGTGTACAACCATGACTAACACTACCCGCGACGAAACAGCAGAGAACGACTGGAACGAAGAACTCCACACGTGCCCTGACTGCGGTACCGACATCACGTACTCATCGATGCCAAGCCTCGCAGTAATTGATAATGGGATCGCTGTCGGCACGATCGAATGCACCAGCGATGAATGCAACTTCACCGCAGAAGAACACTGGGACCTCACCCGAACCATACGAACGTGACGCATCCCCACCGGTCGCTGCGGCCAGTCGGACCTCGCAGAACTATCCGTCCCGGTAGTTCTGCTCTCACAACACGATGGTCGCTATCACTGATACCGTAGCAACGCCCGTCGCCTCTCCCCCGTCCTGCGTGACGCATTCCCGAATTCAAATCCACGAATTCGGGTAAATGCGTCACCACCACGAATTGCCAACGTAACCAAAGACGAACAGATCGAGGCGACCGCAGAGACGGTGGCGGAAGAATAACGGTGCGGCCACCCGGCCGCAGCCGAACAATGACTGCAACCAGTTACATCGAAACACGTGCAGAGCAGTGGCGAGCAGCCGTTGACCGCCTCACTGACCGATTTGAAACACCCGCCGTAACGACGGCCACTTTACGGCAAGATATAGAGCAACTAGTCGAAACCGCTGTCAGACAGTCTCACAACACGTGGAAACCCGGTGACCCGTGTCCCGACTGCGGCGAAGACCTGATCACTCGATGGGTAAGCTATCCAGAACTCACCCGTCACGAAAACGGGTACACGACGTTTCAAGACGGATCGAACGGAGGCACTGTCTACGCATGGGATTGTCCGAGTTGCGAAACCATTCTCACCGTCTCACCAGCTTCGCTCCTCATCCCAGTAGCACCAGGTGAACTCCCAACTAATGACGGAACAAACACGTTCAGCTCCCTGACCACTGCGCTCAATGAACGCCTCCCATCCACGGATTGGCGACACGGAACTGCTTCGTCATGCTGTGAGTCTCACTACATCGGCGAGCAACCCCTTGACGCGTACAGCGTAGAGTCCACTCACGGAACCTTCACGCAAGGGCATACTGGGGAACGAGTCACGACTATCGATTACTGGTGTGAGTCGTGTGGGAACCCGCTTCGACAAAACCCAGCAGCGTTACTGGATGTACTCACACTGTAATGTGACTACTGACCGCGGTACGTCGCTATGTGAACTCGCGTGTCATCCCCCTTGACGAATAACCGATTATCGATACGCTCAACCGTTACATCTCCAAGTTCAACTGATTCACCTGGTTCCGGAACTGCAACTTCATCTACACTGCCTTCGGCACCGGAAACTGTCAATACGAACTCGCCATCTACTGGCTTAATCCTCACTTGATGCCCATCGATCGTATTTGCAGATGTAACCGGGTCAGACTCGTACAAACGAGTCTCTTCACCATCATACTCGGCAGTAATGAGATACGCTGGGGATTGACCCGGAGCCGACCACTCAGACCGCGTGACCACGATATCTTCGCGCCATAACGCATCTCCAACCGGAATCGTTACTTGTCGTTCAGACCGGAGCTCGCTTTTCGATACTGCAACGTGCCACGCATTCCGATCATCGCTCATGACGACGACCCCACTCACAGTTGGCGTGTCACCGCCAATCCCGACCGGTGACGTAATCGCCGTTGCGTACGCATCCTCCATCTCCTCACCATACACGACCGTGTAGTCCTCAACCTCTAGGTACTCCCCGTCCACATCGCCCGTTATCGGGACCACATTATACGCAATCCCCACGAGACTGAACGCGAACACCAAACAGAGAAGTGCACCGATCGCAGTCTCCCGAGCGGATAAATCGATTTGACTAATCAGAATCGGATTCGTCCGAAGGCTAGCGACGACGGCAATAACAACCAAAACGAGAACGAATGCTAACCCTACCGCTTGAAACATGACGTGTTGTCCCTGATCAACAGGCCATGCGAACGCATACAACGAGTGAAAGACAGCGATCCCCAGCGCAGCAAACGCCACGAAACGAGCATCCGAGGTAGATCCCGATCGAACACCGAGGAACACCACTCCGACGAGCAACCCAACGAAGAATCCGAACAAGTGTCCTTGCAGGGAGACATCAACCCAGGCCGGTGTAATCATGCCCACCCCAGACACACCAGTGACGACAGGATTCAGCACTGCCTGAACGAAAATTCGAAGCGGTTCCACAGCAACGATACCAGCAATCGCGGCTCGTGGGGCGATAACGACTGCAGCTCCGAATAACACGAACACAATTCCAGAAACACCAATCGTAGCTCCGGGAAGCACAACGGAACTGAGAACTCCGTAAGTGATGATTCCCCCTGCGAACACGACGACTCTGACCCACGGGCTGAGCAAGTAACCAGTGAAAACCCTGAATCCAGGGTAGTGCTGTGCTTTCGAACTATTCGTTGGAGGGTGATGACCCCACGCGTATTCGATGATTGATCCGAACACGAAGAGCCACACGACGTTTCCGATGAAATGTGACGCGTTCAGGTGTGCAAATGATGAAAACACGAGTCCTTGCCCGTACCAAAGCGACCAGGATCGGAACCCAACGACGATCGGGCCACCATCACCACGACCGCCTTGCAACACAACGTAGACAAACGCCACGAGCACTACAAGGAAAAGCGTCCCCCACGGGACGCCGTAGATGAAACGTTCGTTCAGTGGACGGGTGATCGAGCGAACATCAATGACGCGGGTGAGTGCGTACCCGGCGAGGAGTAACACACCTCCGAGAATACCGAGACTGATGACTTCAACTGAACTACTCACTGCCAATCACTACTTGCATGTTGGCCGCGTCAATGATTAAACCCTCAGCCACTCACCCGATTAGTCACCACGTCTCTACACGTGATTCAGGTATCCGGAACCGTCACTGTGGTTCCGGATACCGTCAGATAACCACGAACAGGAGCAAAACGCCAGTGTGGTGACGCAGAACAGATGGGTGCCCGTCACTCCCCCGACACAACGGAGAACGCGGCACGTTAACACATGATTCCACGATGCCCATTCTGCGACGCACCGACGAAGAATAACTTCGAATCGATCAGCGAACGACCAGCCGACTCGTTCGATGCACACTACACCGGGATTACCTGCAGCGAGTGCGGAGAGTACTACGAAATCTCGTACCGACCGCACGACATCTTGTACTGGGAAGACGGCGAACCCAAGACTGCATCCACATCGGAACGACCGAACGACCGTTCTTCAACTCCCCGTTGAACTAACCGCACAGGCACACCTCACCGCTTTTCCCTACGTCACCCCGGGTCAAGACCCGGGGTTATCACCTCACGTGATGATAGGCAACCAACGCACGGATTCTGAAAGGGTGCCTGTGCGGTGACCGAGAGTGGTCACAGTATTCAGGTCAACCAAAAACACCTGACCCCTCGTGACCAGGAGAACTACACATATGGGACTTGATTGGGCTGCCGCACCGTGGCCTGGAACAAACGAACAGGAAAACGACAAAGAAGAGGATTATGAATTGAGTCCGCGGTTCCGTGCTGCGAAACTCAAAACCACAGACCTCCCCGACTACCTCATCAACAAAGCCTGGCACGATCACACATACTGGGAAATGCAAGCGTACGCTGACGAATTAGAAGAAGCATTGAATGACGAGTATGCTGAGTATGCTGATGAGGACGTCACCATTATCGAGGATGCCATCAAGTGGCTTCGATACTGGGCTGATCAGCGGAAATCGTTGTACGCTTGCTACTGACCCCTCATCGCGCTGCCCGTCCAGTGTCGTGATATCCAGTCGGGTGCAGTTGCTCCCGATGGATATCACTCACCAACCACAAGTTGCAACCAGCGTGTATACCGTTTCAGACGGTATACACGGCAATCATTGAACCTGAAACGGGCAGGCGCTCAGGGAAACAGGCAAGTGCAGAGCGCAGCACTGCGACGCCAACGCAGCGACCAGGAACAACACACCCCTGGTCACGACTGAAATCACGACCAGACACGTCGTGAGCCGATGCTGTACCAGCTCTGCAGCAACCAGAGATGATACAATGACTGATAGAACTGAAAGTGACTTGTTCGACGAATCACGCGAACTCACACCAGCCGAACGGGAAGCGCTCACCGACCTTATCGAACTCGCAAACACGTACTTGATCGACCGGAAAGGGTCCCGACAAGCCGCTATCGACGCCTTGTCAATCGCCAACGGCGTGATCAACGCTGACAACCCAGGGGAAGAACCAGGAGATCACCGATTCGGGATCACCCCCGGTAACGTGCCTGAAGAGACGTTACCGCCGAGTTACGATCCTAACGCGGAGGCGATCGACCGATGACGACGTTCCTTTACACGACCGATAGTAACTCCGCCGAAGTGACTGACGGCGGTGCTGTTAACGCTCTTGTGGACGGAACTGAGTACTGGTTCACGGTGGAGCCTGACGTAACCGTTAGAACTGATGGGACGGGGACGATTGGGTTCAGCACGGTTGATGATCCGAACGGAGCGTTCGATGTTCACCCGGAACCCGATACATGCACATCCGTGGCTGAAGAGTTCTTCACAGAGTTAACTGAGTACCTCACCGAGACTCTCACGGTGAAGTGCATCGAGACGCAAGGGTACGGTGATCCAGCCGTGTGGAAGTGGGTCGTCGAACCCGACGGAACCGTGACCCTCCACAACTTCTGACCACGACTACCGGTCATGGGGTGCGGGTGGTTTTCCGATTCTTCAAGTCGATCCCGACACGATTGTACTGTACAGCACCAAACCGTCACTGGAGACTGTTCCTGCAAATACTGGTGGTAGCAGGAACGCATACAAACCGGTGGCAGAACGGCACAGCCACCAGTCTGCACTCCACTCACCCCAAACCATGACGCGAAAACTCCACGAGCGAGATGTCTGCGAACTCTCTGACGGCACTCTGCAAGATGAACTCGACTCGCACCTCTCCGGAAATGTTCTTGTTCTCGCTGTCGAGGATGCTCGCTTACAATCTCTTCTCCCGATCAGTGGGCAAACACTGCTGGTCGGCAATCATCTCGAATTCGGGGATGATGCGACGGTGTACACTGCCCCGCTACATGATTCGAAGAACGAGCAACTGGAGTGGTTCCCCCAGAACAAGAAAGAGCGGTTCCACTTCGGTACGAACACGTTCGATACACTCGTGACGTTCTTCCCGAAAGCCGGGTATTTCCAACGTGGACCGGCGTTCATGGATATGACTCGGATTGTTCGCCCTGGAGGGACACTCATCGCTGTGACCGGCCTCCAGCCTGAGAAACCAGCAGACCACGATGCTAAGTGGTGGGTGCCACATAGCGACGATGCCACCTTGGATGCGATACGGATTATCCGGCACGAGGAATTCAAGACCCCGATTCTCATGAGCATCTTCACCGTTACGAGCGATAGTGCCCGACACCCGGATGCAACCGTCGTTACGAATACTGAACGCATGATGGAGGTGTCACCATGAACCTCACCGATTACGTAGACAGCTCCAACGCATCGACAACTGATTCTGAAGTTGTTGGTCCGAGGGGAACGCTGGATTCTGACGAGTTCCACGAAGACGAACACGAGCAGAATGATAACTGGGAGTGGAGTGACGCGTTCACCGAATACATCAACGACTTGGTCTCTGGCCGATCGTTGAAGGTCTGCCCAGGTCTCCGTCCGATCTGCGATGTGAACCTTGATCTGAAGGACTTGTCCGATGTCGCGGACTCAGAGAACGCTGCGTTCTCCGTTGAACCTGTGACAGGCGACGAGGAGCGCCTGCAGGCGCTGCGTGACGCCATTCATTCACCAGACGGGGAAGACATCATCTACGGACGCATCACGCCTGATGAGCCGTGTGACGCCGCTCTCTACGACGGGTACGCCGCCCACGGCGACATGTTCGACCTCCCGTTTGATGACAACACGTTCGATACGACGGTCGCCGACCCGCCGTGGCTGAACCTCACCCAGGAGGAACGCCGCGCTATGTTCACAGAATTGGTTCGAGTTACGAAACCCACCGGAGCCATCCTGTACAACGCAACGTGGATACCAGAAAACGAACACGCCCGCCGATTCGACCTTCGTTTCCGTCAGCAACTGGACTTCTGGGGTGGACCGAGTTTCGCTGCGTTCTACCGCCGAGCGGCGAGAGATTTCCCAGAACTGTTCGACGCTCACGACTACGAGTCCGTCGAGCGGTACCCGGAAGAATCACCGTGGTGGTCGGAACCGTATTCACCAGAAGCACTCAGCACAACCCACAACACGGACCCGAAACTCGTTACTGGAACCAGCGAGTATCAAGCCTACTGTTGCCCGATGTGCGGTTGTAGTGAGCTCGATCAGCTCCGAAGCGATGAGTTCTTCGAAACTGACGACGGTCAGTACACCATGTACCAGTGCCGAGGATGCGATTTCCGCGTCGACAAGGACGAAGTACACCGCCTCGCCAAAGAACTTCTCAACGCAGCAGAACGCAACGCGGTTCCCGTGACCGACGTGAAACACATCGAGTACACCCCGAAATCCATCGAAACCGGACTGGAACGCGATTTCAACAGAAACAGGAACGCTGGGATACTCTCACCTGATCTTCCCTGGGTTCCAAACGACACATGAAACATGACTGAAAGACAACACCCACAATAGGCGAACGCCACCACGTACAACGCGACAATTGACCGGTACAATGGGACGACTGCCGTCCCACGGTGCCGGTTTTCTTTTTGAACTCTGATACCACGCAGTCCAGAAGCCAATGCCCAGTATCGGAACCTGGGTAGCCCAGGTTCATCATCACAGCCAACAGAGGCGGACTGCGTGCAGATACAGGCGGTGCTCGCGGCAGAACGTCCCCCGCG
>LKMJ01001396.1_pt1 | contig 21225 bp, 27 predicted proteins | sample 643391 | NCBI WGS metagenome assembly LKMJ01 (sample SAMN04112250, study PRJNA286221) | soda lake metagenome | biome: soda lake; feature: Kulunda Steppe; material: water; isolation source: sample PL-Br10 brine of Picturesque Lake | place: Russia: Kulunda steppe | collected 2010-07
CAGACGAGGCAGTCCTGCAGCCTGTCCTGGCTGAGATGAGGGCCATCGATGCTCAGAACAAGGCAGCAGCAGGAGCAGCAGCAGCGCAGCGCCAGCTTGACAGGAGTACAGCAGCAAATGCGAGCAGAATTGGAGGAACTTTTCCTTCGTACACAGCGACAGCCGGAACCGCTTGACCGCATCGCGCGCATGCAAGCTGGTGTGGGCTTACAGCAACCTGCGCTTGGCTGAGCGCACCCAGTCCCTGGAGCTGGGGCCTCAGGCATAAGCATGGGAAGTCTTCAGCGACGATGAGGAGCGCCAGGGCAGTGATGTAGACGACGGAAGCAGCGATGAGGAGTAAATAAGAAATATACAACTTAAAACTTCCTCATTTTCCTTAATTTGCTTACGATAAGTAAGGTCACCGAGAGAGGAAATGAGCAGGAACGAAGGAAGGGCCGGCGGGGGGGGTCCGCATTTGAATCCGCATTTGAAACCGGGTATTTTCAATTCGCGAATTTTAGCCTTATTTTTCAATGCGTAAAATGCGATAAAATACGCATGACCCAACCCTGGAAAAAAAAGAAGCCCTTCTGTACCTCAAGTCCTCTTCAAGCAGTGCTATCGGGTATGAATCCATGACTTGAACATTTATTTTTCGATTTGAGGTAATGCCAGAGGGGGACAAATTATCTCTGATTGAACTTAAAATGGAGCTCCCTTTATGCTTTTGATGGAGGAAAGCGTCTTGCCTGTCATTGACATAGGAACACCTGGCTTATTTCCACGAGGACTAATACTTGAACTAGGGTTGGGTCATGCGTATTTTATCGCATTTTACGCATTGAAAAACAAGGCTAAAATTCGCGAGTCGAAAAAACCTGGTTTCAATCGCGGATTCAAATGCGGAACCCCCCCGCCGGCCTTTCCTTCGTTCCTGCTTTCTCTCTCGGTGACTTTACTTAGCGTGAGCTAATTAAGAGAAATAAGGAAGTTTTAAGCAGTATATTTCTTATCTACTCCTCATCGCTGCTGCTGTCCCCATCGCTGCTACTGTCGTCTGCATCACTGCCCTGGCACTCCTCATCGTCGCTGAGGACTTCCCATGCTTGTGCCTGAGGTCCTTGCTCCAGAGACGGGGTGCGCTCAGCCAAGCGCAGATCGCTGTACGGCCACACCAGCTTGCATGCGCGCGATGTGGTCAAGCCGCTCTGGCTGTCGCTGTGTACGAAGGAAAAGTTACTCCAGTTCTGCTCGCATTTGCTGCTGTACTCCTGTCGAGCTGGCGCTACGCTGCTGCTGCTCCTGCTGCTGCCTTGTTCTGAGCATCAATGGCCCTCATCTCATCCAGGACAGGCTGTAGGACTGCCTCGTCTGCTGTGCACTTTGCTACCCCACAAGCTGGATTAATGTGCAGGAAGTGCTCCCTGATGCGGGAAGCACCACCTATTAAGACATGCTTGCAGTACTTGCACTCCAACTTGTGCTGGTGCGACATGTCAGCTCAATGACCCTGACATGATTCCACTCCTTCCCTTTTTCTCTAGGCATTTTGAATATATATGTACATGTAAGAACGTAAGGGGTGGTTATAGGTAGCTGGGGGGGCAGTTGGGGACCCCCTCTACACCCCCTAACCACAACCCTCAAAAATGACCCCTAAATGCGGACGCATTGACGTTAAACACGCAAATTGTTCGTATCATACGCGCATTGATCTGGGCATATGGACGCATGACCCAATCCTGATTTGAACTGTGTGGTAAATAAGCTGCAGGGGAAGAATTTCAAATTCGAAGCCTCACGTCACAGATATTTCAGGCATAGATCCACTTTCAGGCTCATCAAACTTCACAAAAAGGTAAATCCTGACTGAGTGAGTGACTGCATAAGCATCCCGATGGCCCATCTCAATTTCACAAGTAACAATTTTTGGGTTCTCGGGCACGTCTCTCCCTTAGGTTAAGGGGTGGCTTCTGCTCCTTGAATGAAAAGTAAACCACTCTGTGACATTGTATTAAACAAACAGAGCAACGGTGGGAGCATTGGCAGGGGTAATGGAGGTCCTGAACGAGTGTGAGGCCTCTACAGGGTGCCATTAGGAGCTAAAGAGAGGACTACAGCTGGAGAGAGCTAAGAGAAGCATGAGCATGTCATCAAGTACTTCAAAACGGTAAAGGTGCGGCCATAGAGAGAACACATGGGCAATTCAGTGCATGGTGGACAACCCAATTGGACCCCCTAATTCAAGCTAGCTAGCCCTGTCTTCATTTGTGTGTCAAGTTGATTTGGTTGCCGCCCTCAAGGTCCAATCCCCAACCCCCAAGGCAGCCTGTGCTTTGACCTCTGCTTCCATGGACCCTGTCAAGTAGTGATTCCATGACTGGTTGTGGGAGTCCTCAAGTCAATTCGGACCAGGAATGAGGGTTATATTAATTTTGACCTTGGGATAGAAAATCTAACACTGATGAAGCTCCTCATCACTGCCTCAGGAACGATCATGTGCAGCCATGACAACAGCAGATATTGAGAAGAGAAGTATTTATCTGGCCTACATATGCCACGTTGGTTGCCAGGACAAGGAGTCTAGCCTGTTGTCTGAGCACTGCTGTTTCATGCAAACAAGCGTGCCTCGGTAGGCACTCGCTGCTGCATCTGCAGATAGAGCATGGGGTACAGAGCTGCCAAGCTCTTCATTCTCTCACCTCTAAGATGATGTCCAGCTCGGAGCCGCTCTCCACAATGCGCTTCCTGTCAAAGCTATCAATCACATACACCAATGCATCTGTGGCATCAAAGTAGTTACGCCTGCATAGCGCCATGAACCAACGTTGAATTTAGGTTACAGGTTGCGGTGCAACCTTGAGCAGGATCAGTTGGGGCTGCGCGGCTGGCCACACCCTTCCGAGTTGCAGGTAGACAGATTACAGCCTCAACCGGATTGTTCTGATGAATGCATGTGTTCAAATTCCCTGAAGCCACTTGATCCTGCAAGCACTTCTCCTGCAAGCACTTCTCCTGATTGGGTACAGGGTCAATGAGGCGCACCACACCTGATGCCTGATTTTGGACCTCGTACACGTTTCTCCAGCAGTTGCATAAAAACTAAGGTGTACGCACCAGTATGGACGGATTGACTTTTGGCCGCCAATGTCCCAAATTTTGAGGTTGAATCCATCACGCGTGAGCGACTTAATATTGAAGCCCTGCAGACAGCATGGCACGCCCAGCTTGTGAGCTCTCCCCGTGTGATGCATTGAAGGGCAAAGGGTGACCATGGCTTGTAATCAATGCATGAAGTAAGGCTTGTGAGCTCTCCCCGTGTGATGCATTGAGGGGCAAATTGGTGACCAAGGCTTGGTATCATTGCATGAACCAAGGCTGGTTCCACATTCAACTAGTGCTCCAATGCCACCGTGCTTCTTGCAATAGGCTGCAGTTGCATCCAGACTTGCGTCGTTAAACAGACATCATGCACACCCATGTACCCACCTGCGTAGGCGTAATGGTTGTGATGTCCTCCTCGCTCAAGCATTTCAAGATGGTTGTTTTACCAGCATTGTCAAGACCTAACACAAGGATGCGTGCCTGAAAATGTGTTGTGTACAAGCATGAGGAATTGCGTGAGATTTCGCTAAGGCATGTGCATGAGCGCGTGCATACACACACTCACATACACACATGCGCGCACAAACACAAACAGGCATACTTATCAACACACAGTTAGAAGATGCTGTCTTCAAGATGTTTAGAAGTTAGAATAGGTTGCATAGAGACCAATCTTCCTCAGATTGCCACACGGAAAGCAAGAACATGCTTTACCGTTGGTTACATACTCGTTGGATCGGTCAGCATTGCAAACATTTTGCAGGAACGGCCAAGAACTGAGGAATTCAAGCTACCATTGATGCATCTCATGGCAGGCACCCCTACACAAGAACTTGCTTATTGGCACACTTTCAAGCCTCCTAAAGTGTATCAGCCAGTCATCGGAGCGCCTGCAGCATTTCCAGTGGGGTGCACTTGCATGTGCAAGCTGTAAACTGAGCATGAGTGAGCGCATGTCCCTGTGCTGCTCACCTCTCCCTCCTTCTTCTTCAAGCTTCGGATGAGAGATAGGAGTCCCTGCATCGAGGGGCATCCAGCGCGCAAAGCAAACTCAGAGGGAAGTCCTGCTCAAGTACTTAAGGATGTCATGCAAGCAAGCGGTAAGCATGACTGGGTACGTATGTGGTGTATGCTGGCAAAGCTAATTGCATCGAACGAAAGGAACACTAGCTTCAAATATGCGCACCATTGCAGTTATCTCAGGAAAGAAAGAGAGAGTCCAAAGTTTGTAAATAATAAGACGGAATCTGACAAGCTCTTGCCTGCCAATTTGATGTGATTATTTTTACCTATTATCTGCACACATGAACGAATTTAAATATTTGTGTTTTTTAATCACATAGGATGATACAGCAAACCTGATCTCACTAGGCTGTCTGTAGCGGACAGTATGGGGAATAGGAAACTTGCCAAGCTCATCAGATCTACTGGTAGTCATGCACCTGGAAGAAAGCCTGCCAAACACAGCATCAAAGCAGACGGCGGCAGCCCAGCCCCCAAGAAGCAGCGCAAGGCCAGTGAGCCCTCGAGGCTGCCCCAACAAGCTCAGATGTCCCAGGGAAATATTTTGACCGAGAACCATGATGCAGAAATGGGTTTGGAAGAGAGTTTGGGAGGTGCAGGGGATGCGTACAAAGCCCTAGTGGGCATGCTCAGTGCTGGGAGAGGCCATGTCTCGGAGGCGTTGCGCAGGCGCAGGAAGGAAGCGGAGGGGCAGGAAAGTGGGAGTGAAAGCCAGGAGAGTGGGGATGGCAACGAAAGTGGTGGTGAAAGCGAGAGCGACAGTGAACAGCACGCCCCAGGCACCAAATTGGCAAGGAGCAGGCAGGACCAGGCTGCCGCTGCAGCTAGCAAGACCCTCCTTAGGACACGCTGGAGGGATAGTAAGAAGGCAGCCGCAGAGATCCACGAAGAGGAACAGCGGAATGGAGAGGGGCAAGACAGCGGCAGCGATGATAGCGTGGGGGCAGACAGCGCGACACAGCAGGAGGTAAGTTTACATCACCGATCATACTGCGCACATGCTCATGCTGTGTGTGAAGTGGCGGCTGCATATGATCAAGATCAAGCTCACATAGAGGAGGGCGAGGCGCAGACCTGCACGGCGCAGCACAGCCGGAGCACGGGTAGTGACACAGGAGGCAGCCTGTTGGCTGTTATTCCTCACACCTCTCACCCAGTGGCGGAACCCATCTGCTCATTCGCACAATCCTTCTGTTGGCACACAGGAACAGCCCTCTGATGCCAGGCATCCTGGAGCTGACGAGCAGAAACCGCAGGGGCAGTCACACGCCGTTTTGCTGCCGCCGCCGCCTGACACGTGGGAGCAGCACATGGAGTTTGTGCTCACAGACACGCAGGTGTGCTGTTGGGCAGGAGCAGCAGCAGCAGCAGCAGCAGCTGCCGCCTGGCAGTGTAAAGCAGGCAGATGTGGCTGCTATGTCTGTGCTGACGCGCGTGAAGCATGTCGCTAGCTACTATGAGTGCATGCCTTGCTTGTCATGGCAGGCTAGCAGACATCGACTCGTTGCCTTGCAGTGACAGTGCAGGGGCCTTGTTGGGATTTGGAGAGAGCCTTGCTGGGTGTTTTCAAGTCGTTTAGTGGCCTGGATCGAGGGTGGCTAGCGCCTTTTCTGTACTGATGCTCGGGCAGCAAGAATGACCATGACCTCACGCTCCTTGTAGCCTGCTTGTTGCCAGCTACAAAGGACTAGCAACCGTAGGCAAGCCTTTTGCGTGCATGCTTCCCCCCGCCTCAATGCTGCTTGTGCCTGTTTGCGCGCAAGCCACTGTGGGCCCCTCCCACACCCTCCTTGTTGCACAGCAAAATGCTCTGGCATCCTTGGCACATTGTCACTGCTCTCACTCCTTGCCGCACACCCTCCTCTCCTCTCTCATTCCTCCTCTCCTCTCCTCTCCTCTCTCTTTCCTCCTCTCCTCTCCTCACTCTGCCCCCTTTTGTCCTTGCGGTTTCTCTTGCACCTCTGCTGTGCAGGTGCAAGAGCTCCAAGGCCAGAGCAGCCGACCCAAGTACACAGATGTCCACCACCCAGATCACCAGGTGCCCGCACCCCCATAAGAGCAGGGGTCTTCCAACCCCAATCGCCCTCTTTGTGTGTCACTGGCTACCTGCCCTGCCCCCCTTTTGCCTGCTGCAGCCTAGTCATGCTAGGCGCATGGGCGGAGGCGGACTTTGTGGGCGGGCGGCCTGGGTGCCGCCATGCCCCGCCAACATGGTGGTTGAGTCCACCATGCCTTCAGTGGGGCAAGGGTGGGGGGGGGGCCATGTCCACCCTGCCCTGCCCTTGGAGGGCCCAACGCACCCATCTTGCCCACCACAGGATTGCCCTCCAGTGTGGGCAAGGACGCCTGCCATGGTCCCACCAGCAGGGGCAAGGACGCCTGCCGTGGCCTCTCCAGGAGGAGCAATAGTGCCTACCATGGCTCGTTGAGCGGGGGCAAGGGCGCCTGCCATGGTTCCTTCAGTGGGCGCAAGGGCGCCTGCCATGCCCCCTCCAGTGGGCGCACGGGCGCCTGCCAAGGCCTCCTCCGGTAGGCGCAAGGGCGCCTGTCGTATCCCCTTACAACGCCACTCCACGGGTCACGAAGCTGCCCCTCCCCAAACCTCTCACACGCAACCTACCCCACCGCCCTTTGTGCTGCAGGGCGCCCTGCCTGCGCGCTGCCACTGGCAGGCAGCCCAGCGGGAGGGGCTGCCGCCCGCGCCCGCTACGCTGGATGCGTATAGCATCAAGGACCGGCTGCAGGTGGGGGCAGGTGCTTGCGTATGCGTGTGCGTGTATCTGTGCATGTGTGCGTGTAAATGTGTGCATGCGTGCTTGCAGCAGCAGCGGTCTTATGCAGGGATGGCAGTGATGGCTGGGGCGGTTGCATCCGCGCACTGGTTCCTTTGTGGTCGGTGCACAAAAGAGCGCATGCATAGCGTGGCTTGTAGGTGGCGGAGACCAGGTGCTTGCATGGCAACGCCATGGAAGGACTGCAAAGCATGTGCTGGGTTTGTGCGTGTGTGTGCGTGTGTGTTTGCGCGTTGGCACAGGGCGGTGACAATGCTGTGATGCTGGAATGGACAGTCCCGTTGTACGAGAGGGCGGAGAGGAGATGAGAAGAGTGGGGTGCAGATGCAAGAGGAGTAAAGCAGGGGGGTGGAGCCTTAGGCAGCTCAGGCAGGGCCACGTCTACCATGGTGATGGTGGCACGTCTACCATGGTGATGGTGGCACGTACACCATGGTGATTAGGGTTTAGGGTTAGGGTGGAGCCTTAGGCAGCTCAGGCAGGGCCACGTCTACCATGGTGATGGTGGCACGTACACCATGGTGATGGTGGCACGTCAACCATGGTGATGGTGGCACTGCTGATGTGGTTGGGGGTGCGTTTGCATGCATGCGCATGTGAGGACCTAAGGGTGCCTTGCACGGGCTGCAGCACTGCGCTCGCCGCCGGTGCTACAGCTTAGCGCTGGCAAGCACAGCGCCTGGATGCACTCCACACCACCAGCCAAGGGCTGCAACCACAACATGCATGGAGGAGATGGGTGGTGGCTTGAGGCTGTCGGCACGCATGGTGTCAGGCTGGAAGCCCCGCCCCGGACCTGTGTGACACCAACGCGCATGTGGCAAGTGCAAGTATCGCGATGATTTTTGCCGCTAGTGGTGGGAGGGAACATGCTTCCCATGGGCCCGGCCAAGCGCGTGCACCCAAGGAAAGGAAAGAAAAGCAAGGCACGTAGGCAGTGCGCCACTCCTTCCAACGATTGAGAGCAGAGGTGCACCCACAGGTGCAGCCACAGCAGAAGCACGCACAGCTCACTGCCATGCCGGATGAGGGCCTGGGCCTGTGGGCCTCTGGTGTTGACCCTGACCCTGTGGGAGCTGGGATACGCGCAGGCGCGTTGGAGGGAGGTGCATGGGCAGGACAGCAAGGAGCACGCGCAAGCGGCATCAGCGGCGGCAGTGGCGGGAGCGTCCGGGGGAGGGGGGAAGGGAGCCCCTGAGGATGGGAGTGCAGGCGTTGGCGGCATGGTGGAGGAAGGGCCTGCGAGTGGGAAGCGGCCGCGGGGAAAGCGGCCCAAGGAGCAGCAGCGGGAGCAGCAGGTATGTGTGGGCGGGTACGCGGGTTGCCTGCAGCGCCCGTGGCTGCGACGTATGCGAGAGAGCCTGGATGGGTGGTGGCCACTGGTGCATGAGAGCCTGTGCACCCTTGCCTGTGTCTGCAGGTCGCTGGGTGCATGCGTGCGTCCCTGCCTGCACTGGCAGGTTGTGCGCGCATGCCACGGTCCTCGGCCTGTGGGCCTGCCACTGCATGGTCCTGCGCTGCCACCGCATGGTCCTACACGGCCACCGCTTTTGTCATGACACGGCCACTGCATGGTCCTACACTGCCACTGCATGGTCCTGTGCTGCCACTGCATTTGTCATGACACGACCACTGCATGGTCCTACACGGCCACTGCATTTGTCATGACACGACCACTGCATGATCCTACACGGCCACTGCATTTGTCATGACACTGCATTTGTCATGACACGGCCATTGCATAGTCCTACACAGGCACTGCATTTGTCATGACACGACCACTGCATGGTCCTACACGGCCACTGCATTTGTCATGACACGACCACTGCATGGTCCTTCACGGCCACTGCATTTGTCATGACACTGCATTTGTCATGACACAGCCATTGCATGGTCCTACACGGGCACTGCATTTGTCATGACACGACCACTGCATGGTCCTACACGGCCACTGCATTTGTCATGACACGGCCACTGCATGATCCTACATGGCCACCGCTTTTGTCATGACACGACCACTGCATGGTCCTACACGGCCACCGCTTTTGTCATGACATGGCCACCCAGGGCTGCGGCGCTCCCACCTTCAGTTGAGCAAGCTCTGGGAGTAGTTTTTGATCCCACCAGGCTCCCCAATCCATATGGCGCAGCTGTCACAGCAGCACAACCTTTGCCTGTGCTCTCACACATGTGCAGCACGGGCAGACAAGCGTGCGCGCACAGCCCATGCAAGCTTGCGTGCACGTGTCCTATTTGGGCGCGTACGCAGGAGCGGCGCGAGGAGGAGCGCAGGATTGCCGAGGGCATCGGGGAAGCTGACAGGGGCAGCGGCGGCGCGTTTGTGCACAGCTGCCAGCGCTCGATGTTTGCAGCCATGCACAGCTACGCGGACGTCACCATGCCCTGCCGCATGTACCCCACCAGCATGCAAGACCCAGGTGAGTTCATGCTGTGTTTGTCATGTGCCCAGCCCATATGTTGCAACCTGGTGTGCCTAGCCCTGGCGTGCCTCAAGATGCAGCACTCAAGGTTGCCCATATGCCTCGCCCTTACGTAGGAGGGAACTTACGCTCTGTAATGCTCCAGTGTCTGTGGGGTGGTGGTGCCAAAATATATGTTGGGATTGACCGCCAGCCTGGCTGTTAGGCTAATTGGTTTGTGGCTGGTCTTTGCCAGCCAAAAAGTAGTCCATAATGCCCGAGATGAAGACGCAAAGTTTGTTGTGCCATTAAGAGAGGAAATCAAAGACGGTCTGACTCGGCAAGGCAAGATGCAAGGGCCGGCCTGGCTTGCCACACAGTCGCCCAGCATAAAAAGTGTGAGAAGTCACATACCTCAAGGGTTGCCTGAACCTACATGATTCCTGGCCAATGGGTTGCTGGTGGTCACTGCGTGAAAAGTGCGGCCAAGTCAGGCTACTGAAGCAGGGGTGCACAGCCCTTGTGCGCCGCAACAACGGCTGGCTGCTGCGCAGACCCCACCATGGACGCGTACCTGCTGCTCTGCCCCAACCCTGTGGTCACAATGTGGCTGAGTCAAGCTGCAAAAGCGACAACAATGGCTGGCTGCTGCGCAGACCCCACCATGGACGCGTACCTGCTGCACTGCCTCAACCACGTGGCCAAGACGGCCGATCGCATCAAGCGCAACAACGCGCGGCTGGAGGCTGCTGCCAAGCAGGAGCAGGCCAATGGGCAGGCCGGCAGTGCGCGCGTGGAAGACCTGCCCAGGGACCAAGTGCGTGGGTGTGGGGGCGCTCTGCGTGTGTTTGTGCAAATGCATGAGTGCTCCCTAGCCCGTCTGTACCAAGCACATGCACGGTGTACATATGTGTGCATGTGCTAACGTACTTGAGGGCCTGCCTGGCCTAGATTGTTTGGCATGCCATGTGCACACACAGCTTGGGCAGGCTTGCAACTGTTGCAAATATACCGAGGGTGTGGGTGTTTGCTGGGGTGCAGGTATATAAGCTAGCGCGTATGTGTTGCAACTGTTGCAAATGTATAAAGGTTGCAGGTGTGCGCCCGGGGGGAAGGGGCACTCACGCCCCCCAAGGACTTCTAATGGGGGCAAAAAGGGAGACTTAGGGGCTGGGGTGGAGTGTGTGTTTGTGTGTATGTGTGAAGGTGTGCATGCGCGTGTGTGCATGCATACGTGTATGTGGGTGTGTGGGTGCATGTGCGCAGGTGCTTGAGGGGGAGTGGGGCTGCGCATGGGTGTGGTGGGTGGGGCGCTGTCACATGATTTTGTTGCCGGCTGTCACACAGCAGCAGGGAGCTTGCTGAACCACACCACCTTGGGCTCCCAAGCAGCGCAACACCTCCCCTCAAGCAAACTCTTAGGGCTTCATGATGGCTTGGACGGTGGAAGCCGAGATGACTTGGCACGCGCCTCTGCCCCCCAAACAAGGGTGTGCCATGCCCTGTGTGACTGCCCTGCCCTGGCTGAGATGCTGATCACAATAGGGCCGCTCAGCATGCAAGCGTGCTTGTGCAAGGTGCACAGAATCGCCCTGCGGGATTCTGTGCACCTTGAAGGTGCTGTCCCTGCATCTCCAGCACAACCTGGCGCTCAGCTGGCAGTGCGGCTGGTGCCTATGCCCTCCCACCCTGCAGGGCTTCACGCGCCCCAAAGTGCTCATCCTGCTGCCCCAGCGCAACCTGGCGTTCAAGCTGGTGGTGCGGCTGGTGGCACTGGCGATGAAGGAGACGCGCGCGGACTCGGTGCAGGGCAAGGAGCGTTTTGTGGAGCAGTTCACAGACCCCGAGGTGCGGGGGAGGGGGGCGAGGGGGGGGCCTGCGGGGGCGCCGCGGCCGCTCCTGCGACGCCTGGTGTGCTGTGTATGTCTGATTGAGAGGCAGCATCGCACACCTTGCCACAGCGAGCTAGCCTGCGCACGTGGCGCGGGTCTGCCCCGTGGAATGTGCGCTCCAAAACCCTGCAGGTGCTTGGCACGGGGGCGCTTCCTCGGCAGCAGGCTTTGCCGCTGCAACCCAGGGCAACGCAATTCGCAGGGACGGATTTTTGTCCATGGTGGAGTATGCATCATGCATCAAAGCATGACTGTGCTTCTGTGTCTACAGAGGCACATGAGCACCGTTGACAAGCTTCAGGCATGCTTGCACTCACGGACTTGTTGGGGGGGAAACACGGCTTGGTTGTACAGGCTGAGGAAGAGAACATGGATGAGGGCACGCGCAACAGGCGCAAGGCCAAGCCCGCGGACTGGCGTGCTCTATTCTCCGGCAACACCGACGACCACTTCCGGCTGGGGATCAAGATCACTCGGGGCGCGATCAGGTGCAGCTGGCAGCGCATGCGCCGCATGGGTCACGGGCACGTCATGTGACAAGTCATGCCCATGCCGATGGCTCCCTTGTTCTTGCCTTGCATGCTGCCACCTACATCCTCACCTTGTGTTTGAGACCCATCAAATAATTGCCGGTGCTGATAAGAGCACCGATGGTCTGGAAGACAATATGGTTGAGGTCTGGAGCGTCTTGGACGGGTGTGGAGGGCAGGTCCGGTTGCTGTAACAGACAGGAAGTCTCAGTGTTGCATCTTGTGCGCTCCAATGCTGCTGCTGTACCCTGATCAGCCAGCCTGCCCCTGTGCACAGACCAAGAACAGCACTGGCCAAGCTGCAGAGCGTGATGCCCACCTCATTGCCTGCCCCACTGCCCTTACTGCCCGCCTCACCGCCTCACCACCAGCCTCACTCAGTGCGTGGCGTGTTGCTTGCGCAGGCCGACCTGCAGGGCGTGATGCCTGCTTTGCTGCCTGCTTCGGGGTCGCACCAAATGCAGCGGCACTTCCCAGGATGCAAGCTCCGAGCATGCGGAGGAGTGCACCCTCATTCCTTGTAGCTGGTGCTGGCCTCTGCCTGCAACGGCCACTGTGCACGTGGTGTGGCACTGTAGGCACATATGGTGTGCCAGCCATGGCCGGGCCCAGTCCATGAACATTGAAGCACGGGCAGTGCTGCTGCTCGCCTGCTGTGGCTTGCAGGCTCTTTGCGGACCTGTTTGACTCCGACATCATTGTCGCATCGCCGCTGGCCCTGGCCACAAAGCTCGCGGAGGATAAGCGGAGGGCTGCAGGCAAACTTGACCGGGGCAAGTACGCCACCGCTGCAGCAGCAAAAGCCGCCAAGGCAGCTGGCAGCAAGGGAGAGGTGCGCACAGGTTCAGCTGTGCCCATAATGCTGGAGGGGCTGGTGGTTCTGGCCCATGTGGGGTGGGCTGGCAGGCTGGCTGATGCCTGCCAGCCTGTGTGGCCCCGTGGGATGCTCCTGGTGGCCAAGGTGTTGTGGGGTTGTGCACAGAGCCTTTGCTGTGCACCACGCCACGCATGCGAGGCCTGCATATGCCGCGCTTGCATTCCTTTCCCACCCTGCTTTGGCAGCCCAGGGTCAGCGGCTTGGCGCCCAGCTCCGCCCGCGTCAGTTCCCAGTCCCCTGTTCTGATGCTGATGTGTCCATGTCAGTTCTGATGTATGTTCTGATGTGGGTTTTGGTACTAATATGTGTTCTTGTTCTGGTATGTCTGTGTCAGTTTCAATGTGTGTTCTGGTTCTAATGTGCCCATGTCACTTCTGATGTGTCCGCCCATGTCATTTCTTTAGTCTCCCTGTTCTGGTGCTGATGTGCGTGGACCCACACGAATCTGTGGGGGTCTGTTCAAGAGAGCGCATGGCCAGCGCAGTGCTTGCACACATGCGACGCATGCTTTCACACATGGGGGACATTGCCCATACAATGCCGCAGCTTGCTTCATGCGTCACATCACCAGCTGTCCAATTCTCTTCCCATGCACGCCACAGATCCAAGCCGGCCGACCGGCCCGAACTGGCACGCGCACGCCAGAAGCTGCAGCATAAGTTTTCCCCCACCTGATCCAAGGCCCTCCAATTCAGGGGGCTGTGTGAGGCCATCCGAAACCGCGTTTCCCTCTGTGCCACGAGCATATGTTGCATGATACCGATGGGGACCATAGCTGCATATGATGCGCGTGGGCTGCAACTCGGCCGCACTGCTGGCATGCTGTACGCAGGCGGGTGCAGGCAGCGACTTCCTGAGCAGCATCGAGGTCTTGGTCATGGACCGCGCAGATGTCATGGCCATGCAGGTGCGCTGCGGCGTTTGTTGCTTGCGTGGTTCATCACCTGCATGTGCCGCGGGCTCCTGAGTATGGTGCAGCTCTGTGGTGCTGAGCCCTCTGTGGTGCTGAGCCCCCTGTGGTGCTGAGCCCTCTGTGGTGCTGAGCCCTCTGAGGTGCTGTGCCCTGGCCTCCCCAACCACGCGCTCATTATCCTCAAACACACTCACGAGCTGAGGTGCTCAGGTTCTCGCAAGGCAATCACTTGCAATGTTGGAGAGCAGGGCCTTGGCTGTATTTGATGGCCGATGCTCGTGTGCGAGAGCATGAGCAGGCTGCCTTTGAGCTGCGACGGTGTACTGTCTAGGAGGTCTTTGAACAGCTTGTGCCAGTGCTGTGTCAGGTGGACCAGTGTGTGCAGGCCAAGGGCCCACATAGGTGCGTGCTAGTGCTGCGCTGTCTCAAGGGCTGTGCTTGACACAGGCATGCTCCCAGACAAGTAGGTGCCTGACCGATTCCGATCTGCGCATGCCCATCAATTTTTGCTGCATCAATTTCAGGCTGCTCAGTGTTGCCTCATTTAAGGGCAAAGCAAGCCAGCGCAACAGATGCAGGTAAACCAGCGCTGCGCCAAAGTGTAGGCAGACCAGTGCCATATGCCGAAGTGCAAGCGCATCGTTGCTGGGGTCAGGTGCAGGCGCACCAGTGCCACGCCCCAAGGCTTCCTGTCTGACGGCTTTGGCCTGACCCACCTGTACCATCCATGCTGTGCCCCACCATCCGTGGCTGTGACGGCACGGGTGCTCAACCATCCCTGGCCGCAGAACTGGGCACATGTGGAGACTGTAGTGGAGGCACTGAACCAGCTGGCCCGCCAGCAGCATGGTGTCGACATCATGCGCGTGAGGGAGTGGCAGCTGTCCGGCTGGGCAAAGCACTATAGGTAAGCAATCTGCTCGTACGTATGCACGTGCGCGCACACGCGCACACGCGTACACGCAGGCATGCAGACGCACACAGCACACGCATGCACGCACACACGCACACAATACATGCCCTGGCTAAAAGACAGCTTGAGCTACTGCAGGGAATGCAAGTATTTAAGGAGTGTTTTGGGGCCGGCAGTGTATGCTCGTGGTCATCATCCATCTGTGCCAATGAAGATTCTTTGATCGAGGATGTTTGCCTGGTTATGAAGGAGCAGGACGTCTTGCCATTGACTGATCCCATGCCTCCTGGGTCGATGTCCGTGAGCCCAAATGTGTGTGCCAAGTCTACTGCCCAGTGCTTATGTAATTCACATGGAAGGTGGTAGCCCTTGTGAGGACATGACAGGGAATGAAAGCGGCGTCGTGATTGTCAGCAGAGGTGCACACCATGCAAAGGTAGCTGAATGAGTTGCCCCATTGTGGAAGACGGAAGGCCACTAGCCCTACAAAGCACCCTTCCTGCAACCAACTTACTCCAGGGTCAGGTGTTGAGTACACGTGCACACCATGCAAATGCAGTGCTCATGCTGTCGGGCACAGCGTGTGCTATGCTGCTGCTGCCCACACCATGTGCCATGTCACGTGCGTGCGCCTCACACGCATGTGCATTTACCACATGGATTGGCCGCAGGCAGAACATCCTGCTGTCGTCATTCCTGTCCCCAGAGATGAATGCGCTGGTAGGCGGCCCGCTGTGTGCCAACCATGCTGGCCGCTTAAAAGTGCGGCACGAAGATCAGGGCGTGCTCGCACGCGTCGTGCCTCAGGTAAGGATTGTGCACGTAAAGATCAACATCAAAATCTTTCTTATTGCACTGTGTGTGAAGATCAGGGCGTGCTCGCGCGTGTCGTGCCTCAGGTATAGATAGGGATTGTGAAGCTGTGCCTCTGGCGAGGGCATGAGCATGAACACATGAATTCATGCTCCTGCACACGCATATGTTTGTGCCTATCTGCGTGTGCCTCATGGCATGTGCACCATTGTGTGCACTTATGTTTGCGTCAACATGTGCATGTATGCATGGATGTGTGAACGCGCGGTGCTGCATGCATTCCTGCATTGCGCCGTGCCACTGGAAGGTCCTGTTGCTATAGCCCACAGAGCCCACAGAGGCACAGCGAAGGTTGCATGGCGTGAAGCCGAGGCCATGACTGCAGAGGCAGCCCACATGCACCCCACCCAGTTGCTCCACAAGCTCCAGAGTGCTCCATCCAACAACCACCCCTGACAAAGGCTCGCGCTGGACCTGTGCCTCACTCTGCAGGTGCAGCAAATCTTTGAGCGCTTCAAGGCCGGCTCGCCCGCCGCCATGGCAGACGCGCGCTTTGAGCACTTCAAGCACGCTGTGTGGCCCCGACTGAAGGAGGCTTGTGGCGGGGGCGGCATGCTGCTGTTTGTGCCGCATTACTTTGACTTTGTGAGGTGCGCCGTGCACAGGTTTCACGGCCAGGCATGCGACACTCCTGCAGTGCATCTTGACACAATCACAGGACATGCTTTTGTGTTGAGTGAATGCATGAGCAGAAGTCTGTTTTGGTGCTGGTCCTTATCTTCCATGTGTTTCTCGTCTTATTTCAGAGCTGTCGACATTGATAGTAAGTGACCTGGGGCAATGTCAACTAGGGACTGCAGCCAGAAGGGGGACGGACGTACGGCGCTTACTTGCTGCAGAAGCGCATAAATATAACTCAGAAAGACGCCTCAAGCGGCCAAATTGTGCTGCGGTGTTTGCGTCAGCATGTAAGAACAAGCGAGCATCAGGCGGTCAACTCATATCTTGACATCTTGAGGCATGAGCTCCTCAAGCCATGGTCATCTCATCTCTGATGAGCTTGAGTTGACTGGGCACGCGGGGGAGGAGAGGATAATGATTGCACTTGCACGCCCCGGTCCCAATTTCCGCTTCCAGCGCTGCATGCCCGACGCCTGAGAAACAAGCAAGACCATCATGAGCTGAGGCAGCATATTGATAAGTGCCCTCACTAAGCGCGCCACATAAGCATGGCTGATGGCTTTCAGAATCTCCAAGCACACCTGACAAAGAACTGCAAGATTTTGCAAGGGTTGCACCTGGCTGAGATCAAGTTTGGGCAAGCGCCCCCACTTCTTATGGCTTTCACCGCCACATTTTCCATGTTCCACAATTTTTGACCTCGTTTCAATGAACACCTTGTGGTTTCCTACAGGGCTAGAAGGTAGCAGACCCTGTAGGCTTTGTCTGTGGCCCTGACTTGGCTGCATAACCCTTGCCCCTTTGCCTTTTTTGCCACCACACTACTTCTCAGGCTGCGCAACTTCCTGTCGTCTGATGACCCCGACTTGTTTGAAACAATCTCCGAGTACACAGCCCCCCCCGACGTCACCGCTGCCCGCTCCCGCTTCTACCACCGGCGGGTCAAGATGCTGATCTACACAGAGCGCGCGCACTTCTATCACCGTCACCGGATCAGGGGCATCCGGGTACGTGCGCCAAGCTGCCGCTTTTTTGCGTGCACTTGAGGTGCTCTCCTGTCTTCGAGCTGTGTGTGCACATGTCCATGTGTGTGTACGTGCTGCGTGGGAGCACGGAGGCCGCATGCATGCAAGCCAGTGTTGCTGGCCTGACAGGTGTGGCCTCTGAGCCTGGGTGTGGTGTGCAAATATGGTTGAAACTGGGTCTCAAACCGGTGCCTGCACAAGTGGTGATGTGGTGTCTTCGAGCTATGTGTGTGTGTGTATATGTGTGTGTGTGCCTGCTACATGGATCAGGTGGCGATGGCCGCGCTGTGTTTTGTGTGTTAGGCTTGAATGGTTTGGTTCAAGGCATCCTTTGTTGATATTCAACACTTGGATTCCTTGGCTTGATATGCTGTGGCCCACTTTCAAGTCTGCTGGGCCGTGCCCTGTGGCTGTCCTGTCATGCGGTGCGCAGGTGCCACTTTGCCAGCTTGCGTACCTGGGGCTTCCCAGGTTCTGGGAACGGAGACCCCATGCATTCCCTCCAGATCACCGGGTACTTGTCTAGCCTTTTGCCCTACAGGAAAGAATAGTCCGCAGGCAGTGAAACACACTCCCTTCATGAATCACGGAAAACAGGCCACCTAGGACTAAGGCACTGTGTAACCCCTTCACCAGACACTGTGCCCCGCAGGACATCATGTTCTACGCACCCCCTGAGCATGCCGCCTTCTACCCAGACCTACTCAATCTGATGGAGGACACTGGAAGGGCCCCTCCAGGCCCAACAACAGCCAACGGGCAACCCCAGACCCCGGATCTGGCCTCGTTGGCACCCCACTCCACGGTGCGCAAAGCCCACGGAGTGCGGCGCAAAGCCCGCATGCAATACAGCGTGGCCTACTTGAGGCAGCGCACCCATAGCCCCACAGCGCATTCACCTCCCAGCACAGCATACAATAGCTGATTGTAAGCGGAAGAGCTGGAGCAAGGGCGACCAGACCCGCCACACATCCCTACCGCATTTGTTTTTGTGCCCTTAACCATATGCAGCCCATCAGGTCAGGCGCAACTCAAAAGGCACAAGGCACCCTGATGCCCTGACCCTTTTGTTGGAGCCCCCGTCCCTTGTCCCTGTTGCAGCCCAGCCAAATAAGCTGGGTTGCGCCCCTGATTCACCCTCTGCCAGCTGTGCCCCTGTGTCACCCTCTGCCAGCTGCGCCCCTGTGCATTTGCCAGAAGCAACAGCATGCTTCTTGCATTTGTGCCTATAAGGATCCCTGAGTTGGCAATGCAAACTTGGCAGCCCTTGCAGGCTGATGCAGCTCTGTCACCCAAGGATGTTGAGATGAGACCCTTGATGGGGCATTAGAAGGGTAACGCTTAGCAAGGGTTAAGGCCAAAATGCTTGCCAAAAGGTTTGCATAGTGCAGTCGCACGGAAGGTGGTGCAGTGCAAACACTGCATGATTTGCCTGTATGCGTGCAGGTCGGTTTGCTCTTCTGCCGGTGGGATGCGTTGAATTTGGAAAGGCTGGTTGGGGCGGCACGCGCCAAAAAAATGACCACTGGGGAATCATCTACCTTCATGTTCTGCTGAGACTTGGTCTTGCTCTCCATGCGCTCTCCTTTCTTGATAAGGGGGATTCTAGGCTTACCAAAGATGTCCTTCAGCAGGTACAGCTTTTATTTGCCTCACTTCCTCACCTAGGGCTCCCTTGCGTGCTGATCTACCTGTAAACTATTTTGGCAGCCCCTTCGACTTACAACTGCGACCCTTACTTGTAAGGGTTAATCGCCAGCCGAGCTGTTAGGTTGCTTGGTTTGTGGCTGGTCATCGCTAGCCAAAAAGAAAGTCCATGTCTTAGATGAAATGGCAAAGTTTGTTGTGCCGTTGAGAAAAGGAATCAAAGACAGTCTGACTATGCAAGGCATGCAATTACAATTTATAAGGGGACCTCCACAATCAATTTCCAGCAAAAAGAGAGAAAAAGGCAAAAGCTTTCCTTTCTGACTCTGACTGAGAGGGAACACACAAACAGATCTAGAGCATGAATAAGAACTTACACCTCATTTGGCATAGCGGGACAAGAATACTTGGTCGCAACATCCATTTCCATCGCGCCAAAGGGAGGTTTCCACTGTGAGAGTGAGTGCATGCAGACGAAACCTGCTCACATTCCTCATTACATGATTCGGAAGGTCAAACTACATGGATTGCAAGGATAAGGGTTACAAGGCAAGGCCTTCGGTCAAGAAGTGTGACTGCTAGCCTGCTCATAGATTGCAAGTTTACGATGGCCCCGGGGTTTTAGGCCTTCAGCCAGTTGGGTTAACTGCAAGCATACATGAAGGGAAAATGGAAGTTGGTTCAATCAAGTTGTTTATCCTAGATAGTATTATTTGGTCGCATTTCAAGTGGCTGTTTCATAGCGAAGAGTGCGAACACTGTGTCTGAATTGAGCCACTCCATGGATAACATCATGGCGCAGATCAAGGAACATGTTTTTGGGATGAGTGTATGGAGACCGCATCACCAAGGCCCTAGTTGTAGGTGGAGCACTGTTGATCTCAGTCGTTTTGTTGTAGACCTCAGGGAGAGGCACTTGGATTATTGGGCCTGCGGTGGCACCTTACTCTAATACGCATCCACGAGATCTCGCCTCTAGAGCGCAACAGCAAATACTCCACTTATCATTAATGGTGCGCCCTCCCTAGAAAGAGGGCCCTGGTCACACATTCGCCATACATCCTTCCCAGATGCATGTCTCTTGACCTTCCTCATGACGTTATTGGCAGCGTGACATGCTTTAGAGTTCATGCCCACACCCGAGTTGAAACAGTGACCTGGACTCTTAGATTATGAGACTCATAAGGTATTAAGAGTCTCAATACCTCTCCTTCTTGTCAGTTGTGCAATGCTAATGAGGTACAAGATGAGCAGCACGTCCTTTTCCACTGCACCAATCCACACGTAGTCTCTTTCCGCAGGACTTGTGCATCTCTGTTTCATCCCGCAGGTTTCCACAATTTGTCTACTTATCTGTGCCAGAACAACAATTAGTTTTATCTCTTCATTGATGCACTTCTCTCTTTTTGTGAGCAGGCTAGCAGTCGCACTTATTAGTTGAAGGCTTTTTCTCGTGAACCCTGGTAAACCCTGGTAGGTGGAGCGCACCACTGGTAGTTGGTCATTTGCTTACTAATGCGCTCTTGAAACAAGTTTACGGTTTAGAACTTGCCACTGGGCTGGCCATTGTAATGATTGATTTGTGGCTGATCTACGCCATTAAGCTCCGGATACTCTCGCCTGGCAGGCGGCGGGGCACCTGCGATGGAAAGTCGTCTATCCACCCTCACAATCTGTGGGTTCGGGGTCCGAACTTCACTGGAGGCTCACAACCGGCTAAGCTGCCCTCGTTCGGCGGATACAGCCTTGAAACCTTACCATTTCCTTAACATTTGCCAGCCAAAAAGGAGTGGATGATGTCCAAGAAAATAATTAAAGACAAAGACTTTACATGGATGTGATCAGTCGGAAACAAGCAGTAGGCACCTTACCATGGAAGAAAAGGAAAGAAAAGAAAAGAGAAGAAAAACTACGCAAGCAGCAAAAAGCTCCTCACATCAATTAAGGAAAAGGGGCCACTTGGGAAGAAGAGCCCCTTCACCAGAAAAGAAAAGGTGGGTCAGTGAGGATCAGGAGAGTTGCGAGCAGACAAGCTAGCAGACCTCTCCTGATTGGTTTGGAGGTGGGGAGAATTGATAGAGAACGTCTGGTCTGAACAAGCTTATGACCTTACCATGGGGTAAGTTTATAAGAAAACCCTTGAAATCCTTGTAAATTTGTTTCCAGCCTGTTTCAGGCCGAGAGTCTGCTGCATGCAGAATAGCCTCTAGACATAACCACGGTATTTAGAGCAATGTGGTGTTGTTGTGTGGACTGGCTGCGGACAGCGGGCAGTGTACACAACGCGCAAGCACGGCGGGCTTGCAGACTGGGCAATCACGGAACTTGAGGCCCTGCTTGACTCTCTCTTTCTCTTTTCAGCGGCTGAATCTCAGTTTCTCAGGGACGTGTTCTACTCACACTGTACTTGGACTACACACTTGGACTGTTGCACTGCCGTGCCGTGTTCCCCAAGGACCTGGAGTGGACTATTCCATGGGGATCATTATTACAAGGTTACTTCCAGACTCAACAAGGTATTACTGCGAGTTCGTCCTTCCTTCTGATGCGAAACTAGACGAGACGTGCTCTAAATACAGCGATAGCTGTATTGCCAACCGGTCAAGTAC
>LKMJ01001397.1_pt1 | contig 21220 bp, 8 predicted proteins | sample 643391 | NCBI WGS metagenome assembly LKMJ01 (sample SAMN04112250, study PRJNA286221) | soda lake metagenome | biome: soda lake; feature: Kulunda Steppe; material: water; isolation source: sample PL-Br10 brine of Picturesque Lake | place: Russia: Kulunda steppe | collected 2010-07
CTTTTATGCCACGTTCAATCACAAAAGGTCCATTTGTTGCTGGACATTTATTAAAAAAAGTAGAAAAATTAAACAGTATGGGTAAAAAAATTGTAATGAAAACATGGTCTCGTTCATCTGTTATTATTCCTCCTATGATTGGTCACACTATTGCAGTGTATAATGGTCGAGAACATATTCCTGTTTTTATTACGGACCAAATGGTAGGTCACAAGCTAGGTGAATTCTCATTAACACGTACATACCGTGGTCACGTAAAAACTGATAAAAAATCAAGACGTTAATATTATACTCCGCTTTTTTTTAACGCGGAGGTCTTGTTCTAGGGCCTCTTGAAGCTGTATAAGGGTATACTATGTACTATTATACCTCCCCAAGTTTGACGAGTAGAGGTTACCGAGTTTACTCCTTGTTTAAAGGAGGGTCCGGTTAACCTCTACTCGTTACCCTTTTTTTTTTAATTTAGTGTTTTTCCTTTTTGTATTCTATTTATTACTTTACAAGTAGTTTTATTTATTGTATATTATTTGTATATAAATAAGCGTTAGATCTGAATTTTAAATGACTATGACTATATTCATATTCATTTCTCAAGATATCAAACAAATAGTTTAGACATTTATTTGATATCTTGAGAAATCTCGGAGACTTAAAAATAATCTTTAAGTATAAAAAAGGACCTTCGAGATTTAAAATTCAAAAAAAACCGATAAATTCAAAATAAGTAAAAAAAAAAAAATGAAAGAATAATAAAATTATGACTAATGAAACAGCAAATATTGGACGTATTGTTCAAGTAATTGGGCCTGTAGTTGATATCGTTTTTGCTAAAGGTCAAGTACCTAACATTTACAACGCATTAACTATTAAAAGTAAAAACGCTGCTGGTAAAGATGTAGCAACAACTGTTGAAGTACAACAATTATTAGGTGATAATGCTGTACGTGCTGTATCTATGCTACCTACTGAAGGTTTAATGCGTGGTATGGAAGTACTTGACACACAAGCACCTGTAAGTGTACCTGTTGGTCCAGATACTTTAGGTCGTATTTTTAACGTATTAGGTGAGCCTGTTGATGAATTAGGTCCTGTAAATATCAAACAAACTAACCCAATTCACCGTCCTTCTCCTACTTTCGTAGATTTAGATACTCGTTTATCAATTTTCGAAACTGGTATTAAAGTAGTAGACCTTTTAGCACCTTACCGTCGTGGTGGTAAAATTGGTTTATTCGGTGGTGCTGGTGTAGGTAAAACAGTACTAATTATGGAGCTTATTAACAACATTGCTAAAGCACACGGTGGTGTTTCTGTTTTCGCGGGTGTAGGTGAAAGAACACGTGAAGGTAATGACCTTTACGGTGAAATGAAAGAATCTGGTGTAATTCAAGAAAAAAACTTACCAGAATCTAAAGTAGCCTTAGTTTATGGTCAAATGAATGAACCACCTGGTGCTCGTATGCGTGTAGCCTTAACAGCTTTAACAATGGCAGAATATTTCCGTGACGTAAACAAACAAGACGTATTATTCTTCATTGACAACATTTTCCGTTTCGTACAAGCTGGTGCTGAAGTATCGGCTTTATTAGGTCGTATGCCTTCTGCTGTAGGTTACCAGCCTACTCTAGCTACAGAAATGGGTACTTTACAAGAACGTATTACTAGTACAAAAGACGGTAGTATTACAAGTATCCAAGCTGTTTATGTACCAGCTGATGACTTAACTGACCCTGCTAGTGCTACAACTTTCACTCACTTAGACGCTTGTACTGTACTTTCACGTAGTTTAGCAGCTAAAGGGATTTACCCAGCCGTAGACCCATTAGATTCTACATCAACAATGTTACAACCATGGATTGTTGGGGAACAACACTACTCAGCAGCAGGTAATGTAAAAGGTACATTACAACGTTACAAAGAACTACAAGATATTATTGCCATCTTAGGTTTAGATGAACTAAGTGAAGAAGATAGATTAGTTGTAGGTCGTGCTCGTCGTATTGAACGTTTCTTATCACAACCTTTCTTCGTTGCTGAAGTTTTTACAGGATCACCAGGTAAGTACGTAACTTTATCTGAATCTATCGAATCTTTTAACCGTATCTTATCAGGTGAGTTAGATAGTTTACCTGAAGCAGCCTTCTACTTAGTAGGTAACTTAAACGATGTTTTAGCTAAAGCTGAAACTATTCAATCTTAATATCTAACAAACTAGGTTCCCTCGTAAAGGTGAACCGGGGTAATAATTTTTTTTTACGAAAAAAAAAAATTATATCCTTTTTTCTTAACAGAAAAACGGAGTATACTCGGTAGGTTTCCTCACAGAGGAGTACCTCTACTCGGTAACCTAGACTCGCTACTTGCCTTCGGCCTTGGCGATGTCTACGGGAGCCGAGTACAACCTAGACTCCTTAACAAAGTCTAAGGGCACCTAGTGCTTTAAAAAGGTAGGTTTTCCTATTAGGAAAACCTACCCCTCCGTGTTTCTTTGAAGAAACACGGAGTTCCTTTATAATAGTTTTAGGTTAGGTTTATTATTAGTTTGTTATAAACTATATTGTTAACAACCTTAATTTAATAATATTAATGGATATTTTTAATATATTATATAGTCTTTATAATTTTATAGTTTATAGTACCTTCATTATAGTACATTCATTAAAAATAGATTTTTTTATCCTAAAAACGAAATAATATTTAACCTTTTTAACTATATCTAAAGTTTTTTAGATAAACTTACCCATATTAATTTTTTAATTTAAAAATTAATTATCCGTGTTTCGCAATACGGAGGGTTGAAGTTTAAAATCTATAGTCTTTACCGATCCACCAAAATTTAAACTTCAAAAAGAGGACACGGTAAATTCACCATTTACTTATTAGAAAAAAATGTTAATATAAAAAAAGAAAAAGAAATTTTGGAAAACATTTTAAGTTTAATAAAAAAAAACGTTTATTTCTTTCCAAAATTCAATAAATAAAATTTATTTCTTAGAAAATTAGGCTTTGTAAACCGGACCTCTGCGTTTTTTTGATAAACGTGGAGTAATTTCACAAAACTGGAAGTTTAAAACTTATCAAAGAAAATATTCCGTCCGGAAGTAAAATTTTTTGGATATGAACTATTTTTATAGTTGTCAAAGGGGGAAGTTCTAAAAAATCTTCTCTCTTTAGCTTTCATAATCTATTATGATGTGATTACTCGCATCAGTGCGTGTGGATCTCGTTTAGCCTTGACAATGTTTAACATAAATGAGTCTAGTTTACCGAGGAGAGACATAAACTACGAAGTCCTCACGAAGTCCACTATACGAGGAACCTACGTATTAGAAATTATTACCTTATGTACTAAGTTTGAAAAGTTTATAAAGTACACAGTATAGGAAAAATTTTCCAAAATTATGAAAGCATCTTTTAAAAAAGTTAGCAAAAGCTAGCAAAAATCTTTTACAATATTTTAAATTTAAAAAGAAAAAAGAAAAATACATATTGTTTATTATATTCTAAAAAGAGAATATTATGTCTGAATGGAGACAATAAAATGTATAAAAAAAGTTTGTCAAAAAGAGGAGAAAATTATCCTTTAGAAAGTAGAAAAAGAAAAAATGCATCATATTATTATTATATTCTTTGTCGTAGACACTTGAATTTTTTTAATTCTTCAACGGTAGAAAGTGAAGGGAAAAAAAAGAATTTATTAGGATCTGGTAAACTTCAAAATCAAGTAGGTTTGTCATATAATAGTGTTGGTATAACTGATTTTAGAAAATTATTAAAAGATTCTAAAAAACAGAAAACAAAAAAAGAAACTAATTCTAATTATAGTTTTCCTGTCAGAAGTAAATCTCTACTAGACAACCTAGAATCATCAAACTTAAATATTTCTAAGGGCGCTGAGTACATGAGTAAAACATTTGGATTTACTCAGAAAAGTTATGTCAAACCAGGAAATGGGACAAGTTTTTCAGAATTTAATCAAGGTGGGTTTTTTCCTTATCGTAAATCATTTCTTTGTTATTGGCTTTTACCTTTTGTTGGTTTTGTTTCTTCAGCTACTTTTTCGTCAAATAATCATTTGACACACGAATCCGCTTTTTATCTACCTAATACTTTTCAAACATCCGATTCTAAACAAAATTTAGAAGATTTATTAGGTAAAAAAAATTTAAGAGATACAGATGATTTGGGTCCAGAGTATGAATCTAATGGTTTTTATCCTTTAAAAAAACAAACTATTGGTTTAAATAAAACGGAACCTCCTTTTTTATTTAACGATAAAAACTCCTTGTTTGCTTCAACAAACAAAGAGGGTCTGGGAAGTTTTTTAAGTAAAAACTTGAATTCTGTTATAGCGCGATCAAATTTAGAAAAAAAATCTAATAGTTTTATTTCGTCTCATGTAGATAATAAAAATTTAAAAAGTGAAAATCCAAATTTATATTTGGATAATAGTATTGCATATGAACTAAAAAATAACATATATAATGAGGATTTAGGTATAAATACAACTTCGAATAGTACTAAATATTGTATGTTATATTTAGATTGTTTAGAAAATGATTTAAAATTTTTAGAAAAAGGAGAAGTTGGAAAACCTCTAAAAAGAAATTTACAAACTCCAAGTTTTGTCAAATCAAGTTTTCACCCTAATCCTTTTTCATCTTTATTATTAACAGAAGGTAAAAATCACTTTAATGGTGTAATTGATGATATTTTATCCGTTAGTGCGCAAGAGCGGTTAGAAGAAAAACCTAATGGTTTTTCTTCGCCTTTATATCCAAATTCTTTTTTTAATAGAGTTTTATTATCAAATAACGAATTTGATAAATTTATGTGTGAGCCTTTAAAGCTAAATTTAAATGTTCCAGACCTGTTTAGCGTATCTGAGTTTGGCAAAATTCAAAACAGTAAAAATTTCGTAACAAATAAATATTCTAATGTAATTTTTGGAAAAGAAAAAGAAAATGTAGGTCTCTCTTTTGTCAATTTAAAAATTCCTAAGGAATTTTTAGAATTGAGAAAACTCGAAGATTTTAAAGAACCTTTTCGGTTCTTTAAAACTTCGACTTTTGAGGACTCTCAAAAAGAGACCTCTACGAGAGACCTAGACTCGAGACAGCATGAAGTCGTCAGCCCCCGTCTGACGACGGAGTCTGGACTTCGTGCTGTCTCTCGTACTCGAAAAAAAATATCAGATATAGTGTATGAAAAAAGTTTTTCTACTTTAACAAAAGTATTACCCCAAAAAACAAATAAATATAAAAAAAATAATCCTGTTAGTTCTTACTTGCGAGCTTCTACTTTATTAGATAAATATATGGTTTATAAACCAATCTTACAAGATTTTGAAACAAAAACTAACCGCGTTTTTCCAAAAAACGCGGTGATCCGATCTATTTCAGATACAAAAAACAAAAAAGACTATTTAAGTCCAAGTATAAATGTAAAACCTGAATTGGTAGATAAACTTTTTTCTTATTTTGCAAAAGAAACTTTTTATGAACCGGATCCTTCGTTTTTCTGGAAAGAAAAACGTAGTTCTTTGAATTTATCTTTTAAGTTACCAACAAATAAATTAGAAACTTCAGTACAAAATTTACCATCATATATGGCGGGTTCAACCGGTTTACGTACAACAAAAATTTTCCAAAAATTGGGCTTTTTAGAAAATAAAAAAGGACTAAACCCAGAATTACTTGTTTCGAAACACGTAGAGTCCGGTTTGAGTAAACAACAAAATTTAGTGGAGTCAAAACCTAAAATTTTGAATAAAGTATCTAAAGAAAAAATCTATAAAATAGTATTGTCTACATTAAAAGAAACATGGAATCAGTCTTCTCAATTCTCAGAAACGGATAATGAAACTTCTTCATCTAACAAAAAACTTCCAATTAAATTTAAACATCCTATTTTAATGTCAAATAAATCAGCCTATCCATTATTATTTTCTAAAAATGAATTAATATCTTCGAGAAAAAATACCGGAATCTCTGTCGTTCAAAACACAGAAAAATTGGAAGAAATTAAAAAGATTTATCCATCAATGTTACAAAATGTATCCCCAGTTTTTAAAGAAAAAAGACCTTTAGAAAATTTACGAAACTCTCCAACTCAATTCTTTTTAAGTACTCAAAATAATGTAAATACTGAGAACTTTAAAAATGTAGACCTAAACTCCGCGTTTTTCAAAAAACGCGGAGAGATCCTCCGTGGTTCAAAAAACGGACCTGTATCAGATACTAATAATATATTGAAAACATCGGATACAAAAAATAAACAAAAAAAATTAACTAATAAATATTTTCAGTTCAAAAATTATTTGAAGAAATTTACAGGTTACGCACTTAAAGATTTTTTAATCTTAAATAAAATCTCAACATATATTAAGCCTATTTCACAAGAAAATTCCATTAAAAAATTTAATAATCTCCGTGCTTCTTTTCCTAAACAAAGGGAATCCGGATTAGAAACAGAGATTTTATCTCTAGATAGTAATAATTTTTCTAAAAATCTTTTAATGAAACATCCTTATGTTTTAAATAATGAAACAAAAGAAAACGTATTAAAAACAAATTTAGACTATCCTAATGAAAATTTCATGCTTACTAAAGAATCTTCTTTAAAAAAGTGTAAAATTCGTCAGAATAATAAAACTGCTAAATTATTACGTGCTTATTTTTCTATAAAAAAATCTTCAAACAATAAACTATATGGACTTGTTCAAAATAATACACCAACTTCATCTAATCGTCTTAAACAAAGAATTCTTTTTAACTTATTATCAAAATCTTATTTACAACTATCAGATAAAAACTTATCAAATACAGTAGGTATTCACACTAATTCACAACATTTCCCTTTATCAGCTCCTACGTTATTAATTAAAGAAACACCGAGTTCTTTAAACGAAAATTTAAGTTTAACGAAGGAATTGGAATTTCTTAACTCACTTAAAGAAAAAAATAGTTTAAAGTTTTTATCTCATCAATTATTATCAAATAAACGAGGAAAAGTCGGTTTATTAAGTAATGAAGAAAAGAAAAAAAATGGAATTTACATTAAAGATTTTTCAATTTCTCCTCGTCTATTAATTAATAATAGATTATTTATGAAAGTAAATAATCTAAAAAAATTAACAGCAGTTGAAGATTTACAAAGTAAATTTTCGAACAAAAATCAAACAGTTTTATCCACACCTTTTTTAAATACTTCTAATTTTCAAAGCCTAAAAGTCGAACTTTTAAACTCTACGGAAAACTCCGCATCTTTTGAAAAAAACCTCGGAGAGTTTGGTTCAAAATATTCGTCATTTGCTTCTGGAGAAAATAAAAACATAAATGAAGAAGTTATTAGAAAACGTAAAACTATACAAAAAAAACGACGTATTACAAAATTAAAAAAAGAAACAAGACGACGAAAAAAACGTATGCGTTTCTATCCTAGACCCGTTTGGTTACGTTATAGATTTTATGCACAATTTTTAAAAAATAGACGACAGTTGAAAAATAGTAATTTAGAAAAAATTTTTAAAAAAGATTTAAAAAATTTAAGAAAAATAAATTTTAAAAATTTAAATTATAATTTACCAAAATCTTATCGTTATGAAGAAATTTTTAAAAATACTAAACTCCGTGTTTATTTAAATAAACACGGAGAGTCCGGTTTAGGCGGAATTGGTTTAGCAACACCTCAACGCGTTTTTATGAATCCTTCAGCAAATTTCCCTTACAGTACAGGCCCTTCCTCAATAAATGTATCTCCTTCAATAATGGGAGAATTTAAAACAGCTTTTTGGAAATCATACTGGTTACGTTCAAATTTAAAGCCTTATTTAAAAAAGATAAAAACATCTTTAAAGGAGATTAAAGAAACACCGCAGTTTTCTAGTAATGTAGATTCTTCTTTTGTTCAAAAAGATATGGTTAAAAGTACCGAACGTAGTGAGGTAACTCGTCGAAAAGAGGGTACTAGTATAAAACATATTCATTTTTTAAGAAATGTGAGAAGTTTTATTTCTTCTTTTTTAGGGTTAAATACTGTAAATACTATGGAAAGTTCAAAAGATTTATCAACATCGTTCAATACATATTATCCACAGGCACCTTTAGCAAAAAAAGATATCGAATCATTTTACAAAACTGCAAATTATTTAGCAGAATATAATGAAATATCTTCGCAACGTATACAACAATTTGTTTCACAAATACGTGAAAATTTAACATTAAATGGAAATGCTAAAGTAAGACCTTCTCGTATTACAATGAATTTTGGTCCTAAAGTTTCAAAGAAAAACGGTATTAACTTTTTTAAACGTCCTAGTTTAAGATATAATGCTATGGCACGTTTACGTTTATATTGGGCCTTTTCAAAAGGTAATACAAATTTAGCTGGATTAGGGACAAATACTTTATTACCAGGTGCTGAAACTGTAAATGGTAATAACTATAATAAACGAAAACAAATTTGGACAACAGAAAAGTTCCGTCAACAAACGAAAGAAAATAAAACAAAAAAACTAATAAATGATATTAAAACAAAACTTAAATTTTTCTTAAATGAAACACCTTATATTTCTACAGAAAGTAATATTCCATTATGGAATACTTTAATTTTAAAAAGTATGAAAAAATTAAGATTACAAGAAGAAAAATTTCAAAATTTAGCTTATGTAAATATCAAAACAAAAAATAAAAATAGTAATTATTCTTCTAATTATTCGTCTAATCTTAGACCAAAAACATCTTCATTACGTCAATTTAATTTTCGTAAAAATCGGTTAACTAATTCGTTTAAACGTACTGCTAAAGTTCAACCTTTTATTAGTGGAAAAACAAATTATTGGTGGACTTATGGTAATAATACACCTTTTTCTGGAGTAAATTCTTTCCTTTCGACTCCTACCTGTTATGGTACTAATTTAATGCAAGTTTATGGGTCTTATCGACAAGATAATATTTTTAATAGTCAAATAAAAAAAGGTTGGGCTAGTACCTCTGTAAAAAATACTCCATCAACTATTGGTCTGGAATGGCAGTTATCATCTTTACAGATAAATACAATACTTTTCCATTTTTGTAGTTTAATTACACTTTTAAGTATTTCTCAAATCCGTGGTCTTTTAAAATTTTCCTTTATTGGTGTTAATAAAATATACTCTCTTTTAGAACGTTTAATTCCTTCAAATTTCTATAATAACCCTTTAAAACCGGAACAAGTATCAACTAATGAATTTAAATTTGGTTACAATGTTACCGCTGACAAACGTTCAGACAAAAATATACATATCTCAGAACATTTAGAAAAACAAAATTTATTAAATCTTCAAAATAATAAAAAAATATCAAATTGGTTCTTTGAAGAAACTTCATCGGATTCGAAAAATTCGAAAAAATTTTTCGAATGGGTTTTTGATTTTGAAAAACAAAATAACTCATTTATGTATGCTTTTTATGTTACTAATAAAAAGGAAAAATCAGCTGTTAATGAAGAAAACCAAAAACAATCTTCTTTTAGTCCTCGACTTACAATTGAAACACAAAACAAAGTTATGAAAGATTCAAATAATCTTTTTATTAAACCGGACCCTTCGTGTTTCTTTAAAGAAACACGAAGTATGGTAAAAAATGAAATATTAAGTCAAGAAAATTCAGTTATGTTATTTCCTTTCTTATCTCTAACAGGGTTTTATTTTTTCTTAAATTATTTAGTGAAAAAACCAATTTATCTTTACTATAAATGGTTTGATTTTTCTTTAAAGGATAAATCACTTAAAAATAATAAAAATCAAGACGAAACTAAAGGTTCGTCTCCTACAGATAAAAAAGTAGATTTATCAAAAACTATGGGGTCATATGAAGCTCAACCAGACGTAATGAAGGAGCCAAATTTAGAGCCTTCTGTTAAACAAAAATGGAATAGGGCAACTAAAATAAAAAATGTATCACTTTTATATAGTTTATTATTCATTAGATTTGGGTTTAATAGTTATACACAAATTTCTAAAAATACTTCAAATTTATTAGGCCAACGAACGAAATTAGAAAGTGCCTTTCGTTCAGTTTACACTTTCTTTGAAAAACCTGGTATTTTAATTGTAGATTGGGTTGCATATTTATTTTTAGTTGAATGGGCTTCTGATATAACTAACACATTACCAGAAAAAATAGATACACAATTAGTAGGATCTCCTTTTAACAAATTAACACGTACAATTTATAATATTTATCCATTTTTACCTTGGTCACAAACATTAATGAAAATGAATGAATTCAATTTTAGAGGTGCTGTGGATTATGATTTAACTAGTAGAGTTTCATTTTCAGGATTAACGTCTAAAACAACATTTTTAAGTTTAGCTAGTACATTCTTAAAACGAAGAATTTATCATCTTTATGAAATTTTACTACTTCAATTTTATCAACCAGATACTGATTTACTAGTTCGACAAAAGAAAGGTATTGTTTTTTGGGATATTTGGGGAGATTTTTTAACACAAACTGCAGAAGATTCAAATATTAATATTTCGGAATTAACTTCTTTAAAAGAAGAACAAATGAAACTTTTAGAAAACGCTTCACAAAAAATTTCCGAGTACTCGTCCCCCGTAGACATCGTCAAGGGTAACGAGTATAGGTTGCCTAGTAGAGGTTTACCTCAGCGAGGAAACCTACATAGCGAGGGAACCAAAGGCATTTATCCATTAAAAACTGGAAAAAGGGATAGTATGAATAATATCTATTCAAATAAAGAAAAAATATATTCAAAAGTTTCATCTGTAACTCCTATAAAGTTTTTATTAAGTAAAAAAGCTAATTTACGTTTCTCTCATAATCAAACAGACCTGGAAAAATCAAAACAGACTTATAGAACGGATATTATATCTACATTAAAACCTACAACTAGTAATTTAGGAATGCCTTCAAAATCTTTATTAGGTATGCCACTTCAACCACGTTCACAAAATTTAGAGGGTTTATACGATCAATGGGGTTCTCAACAATTTTTAAGTTATGCTATTAAATCAAAAGATACAGAATTATTTATAGATTTACACCCACCACGTGCTTTATCAAGTGTTTTAAAAAATCGAGAAACATCACAACAACTACGTGCTATTTCACCAATGGGTTCTTTAGTTTGTCAAATTTTTGCTGGAATTTTATATAAACAAATTTCTAAAAATATTTTAATTGTAGGAAATGTACGAAACCCTGAAGGAGCTCGTAAGTCAGCAAATGAAAATAAGAAAAAATCTGATAACTCTTCTTTATTAAATGAAACTAGCGCTTCTATGGAAAAAACTTTATTAGTACAAGCTATTGCTGGGGAAACAGAGTTAAAAATTATTACGGATAATGCACATAGATATGCTTTAGTTTATAGAGGAGTTGCCGTTGGTATTAAATTATTACGTGATGTGTTTGATTCTTTATCATTACAAACTCCTTGCTTCTTTTTAATTGAAGATATTCATGCTATTGGTGAAAGAAGACCTTTTTTAATATCTGATGATACGCCTGAAGGCGGTCAGAATACAGAAATTCATGAAAAAAATCAAGTTTTATATCAATTAAGTAAACACGTTATTTCTCATTATAAAAAACCGTATAAAGGTGATTTTTCTCTTTCAATACCTACGAATCATTTCTGTTTTGATTTCTTTAAAGCACGAACTCAAAATAATTCTAATATTGGGAAAGCGTCTATTGCTCGACAAAACACAGTATCTCCTAAAATTCGTCATAATGAAACTCCAGATGGAGAACAAAAATCTCCACGTATTTTACCTTCACGTTTACTTCGTCCTTCAACGGAATTATTATCTCCACCTGCTACCTCTCCTTTTAGTGTTTTAACCTTAAAAGAAGAGAAAAAATTTAAAACACATAAAACAGTTGCTGATTTACCTTGGACAGGTAGAATTATGCATACTCCACAAGGGGAAACCACTGGTTCTCAAGATTCACAAAAAACAGGCCCTGCTTATTCTATACGTGCTAAAGTCGCTTTATTAGCCGATATCGCTATATCTTCACTATCTGTTAAATTAGACATGATTACAGATTTATTAGTTATTATTGATAGTGTAAAAGGTAATCGCGGTTTTGTTGTTTTTGCTACTACACATATTCCTTTTGTTTTAGACCCTGCTTTACGTAGACCTGGACGTTTAGATGAAACTATTAATTTTGCTTTTTCTTCTAAAAGTCATTCTTGGGAAATTTCTCATTTTAGTATCCTTAACGTACCACGTCCTACTTATACCTCATTAGGTGCAACTGCCACTTCCCCTCACAATTCTAAATTAGATTACAATTTCTTTACACCGTACTCTCCTTGGTTCTCTCAAGAAACTCTTAGTTATAATGAACCTCTAAAAATCTTTTCTTCTCTTCCTGGTTTTAATACTTATGCTTCCCTTGGTCGAAAAGGTGGTGCTTCCTTAGATTTTAGTCTTACTTCTACAGGTATTGATTCTAATACAATTTTAACGCGTTTATGCCAAAAAGCTATTCAAACTTATCCTTTCTCAACTACTTCTTCGCAAACTTATTTAAAAAGAACATCTTCTCTTTTTCATTTCTTTCCGAACACTCTGTCTTTCTTTAAAGAAACAAGCAGTGTTCACCAAAATTTATTTCATCAGAACTTTAAAACAAACAACAAAAAATCTATTAAAGATTACAATCTCTCTCCTACATCTTTACGAACTCGTTTACCCCGCCTAACGACGGAGTCTACTCAAAATTTATCTTCATTTACACAATCTTCTTCAACAAACAATAATTGCACAAACATTTTTTATAAAAATATTCAAATAACCAAAATTTTATCTCAAGTTGCTACAAAAGCTTCGGCTTATTTAAATTCTAGTATTAATTTAAAATCTAGTCTTAAAGATTTCGAAACAGTCTCTTCATCTCGTGTTAAAGAAGAACGTCATTTAGATATATCTATTAATAATGCTTTAACACAACTACCTGACCTTTCTCTAGAAAGTATCTTATCAAATTCTTCTTATTTAAGTATGTATTCTTCACCACACTTTTTTAAAAATAATATTTCTCTTTTAATCTCTGGTAAAATAGGTGAATATTTCTTATTTTCTAAAAAATCTCAACTTGAAAAAAATAACCGTCCCTTTTTTGACCAGACACTTCGTGTAAATAAACACGAAGATTTTTCTGTTCGAAATTCATCCCGTAGAGGGTCTACATCTTCTAATTTTGTACAACACTGTAACTCTGTAAGTACTACTCGTCGTTCATCTTTAATGCCTGTTATTACCGAATCAATTTCTTCTTTAGTTTTATCTTTTATCCAAAAACGTTTTCTTTATAAAAGAAATTTAATGCTTCCTAGTTTATTTCTTTTAACTAATTATTCTTCTCTTCTTGAACCACCGTCTCCACCTATTTCAAGTATTTTATTACCTGCTAAACGTTATGAAAATTTAAAAAGAAGTCTTTCTTATTATCAAAATCACGATCAAAATTTCGGTAGTGGCTTTTTAGAAAAAATTAATATACATCAACAGCAGCGATTAGTTAAACGATTGTATAATATTCCTGTTAAAGAGTCTTTTAAATCTGAAATTATTGAAAATCGTTTATCTAGTTTTTCAAACGCTTCCTTAATGATTGGTAGTTTGAGCCCATCTGGTTTACAAAAAGTATCAAGCTCTAATTGGTTCCTTCGAAATCGCATCTTTACACGTCATAGTCATTATTTAACTAATCAGTGGTGGACTGGTCAACTTCCAGAACATAATGCTGAAACTACTTTTTTAAGTGATATTGATTGGCGTTACACCTTCGTTGAGCGTGAAGCTCGTGATATCTTACTAGATTTCCCAGATACTGATCAACATTATAATCCTCGTAATCGTAGATGGGTTGGAAATCATCAAACAGTTTCTCACTCTTTAGGTTTTAATTCTAATACAATGTCTTTATCTGACAATTCTTTTTATTCCGAAATTTATTCTCATTTTATTTACGATTCTTTTCTTAAAGCTTTTAATATTTATGAACATAATCGTGAAGTTTTTGATTATTATGCTTTCCATATTTGTAAACAAGGTCTTCACTGTCATTTACATGAATTTGAACGTTTAAAACTTATTCAACGTTTTTTAGAAGTCGAACAAAGATAAAAATTTTTTATTCTCTTCTATAGGTTCCCTCGTATAGGTTAACCTATACGAGGGAACCTATACTCGTCAATCTTGACGATGTATGATGTATAAGGGGACCTATTACTTGTAAATTTTAACAAAGCTACTCTTCGTATTTCGAAACACGGAGTTCTTTCAATTGAAACTCTCCGCGTTTTTTGAAAAAAAACGCGGAGGTTCGAGTTACATAATCACTCGTACTAAACCTATACTAACTAATAACTTGGTTATTTTTTTTGATTTTCGAAGATAATCCTTTTTCTTCTTTTTATTCATTCTAAAATACTTATGCTTTTAAATATGCTTCGTTAAATGCATTTTTACGGGCGTGTATGTTGTTTAAATACTTATTTTAAAATCAAAATACCTCGTGTCAATTCAATTGTTGACCGAGGTAAATATTATGTAAAAGCTTTTAACTACGTTTTTTGTAATAACTTATGTTACAAAATTTGTCAAAATTTTTTTTACATATGTTATTTATCACTTGTTCAAAAAATATTTAGTAAGCATTGAAAAAGTCAATGTCAAAAAATTCTTTTTAATATAAAAAGATAATTAATAGGAAGAAAAACAAAAAATAAAAAATTATAAGAATCTGTTATTAAAAAAATAATGCTGGTTTTTAACTATTTTTGACCGTAAGTATAAATAAATTTGAAAATTACTTATCTTGAAAAAAGCAAACACCAAAGAATTTTAAAAATTTCTTAAAACGTTATAAAAGAACAAGTCAAAACCCCCCCCCCTCTCTAGTCCCAGCCATTTTTTTTTTTAATTTTAATAAGGGGGGGGGAAAGATACATCAATTTGTACGAAAAAGTAAACTATATTTGTAAATTCATTGTATTTGCCCCTGTACATATACAGAAAGAAAGACAATCCTGAAGAATAAAAAATGAAGAAAAAAATTACAAACATAAAATAGGAAGCATAAAAATATTACAAAAAGAATAAATATAAAAAAAGAAGATGTAAAAATTTATAGAACTCTCCGTGTTTCACGAAGGGTAGTTTTACAAAAAGAAAGATAAAGAATGTAAAAAAATTCCTATTCTTTTTAAGAATAGCTAAAGCTAAATTAAAAATATAGATAAAATCTTTTTAAAAAGATAAAATAAACAACTCAAGTACAAATTGATCAATGTTTTTGCTAATACCTATATGGGTCCAAATGCCCTCCGTGTCTTTTATAAAATATAAAAATAAAATTGTTGTGTTTTTTACAAAAAAAAAACGTCCGGTTTATCAATTAAACAAGAATGTGTAAGATGAATTCCTTAAAATAAAGCAGCAAAACAAAGATTTACAGCAGCGCGCTAAAACTGCAGAAAAACGTGAAAAAAACATATTAAAGGAATTAGAAACCTTAAAAGAATTGGAATTGAAAAAACAGAAAGAAGCTGAAGAAGCCAAAACAAAAGTTACTAAAAAGAGAAAACCCTTACAAGATATTATTGTCATGAAGGATCTTGAGAACATCATGGATTTAATTAAAAATTCAAAAACTACCAATAAACCATTTATTCGTATAGCGATTGTTCTGTTATTCCTTTTAGGAATACGTATTACGGAAATCAAACAAATTCAAATAGGGGGTGGGGTATTCAATACTACCTTGATGGGTGAACCCTTATATGTACAGCCAAGTAAAACAAAAACACCTATTAATATTAAAATGGCTCATTATTGTACGGACGTTAAAGATATTTGAAGATTTAGTTGGTGATGACTTCACGGAATTAAAATAAAAAAAAAATGAGTATAACCTATTAGACTATTTAACTCCGTGTTCAAAAGAACACATAAACCGTAGTATTAAAGGTATTTTAAAAGTCTATGGTCAAATTTTTTGTTAAAGTTGTTTTAAGTCATTCATGTCGTATTAATTTTATTACAAAAATATGTTATGTAAAGTATATGGAGTTGAAACAGCTAAAATTTTAGTAGGTCATCAAAATATAGCTATTACACGAAGTATAGATTCTGTTATTAGACGGGCCTTACTAATTCGTTTAGTAAGAGGGACCAGCTTATCTTTACATTACTCTTTTTCTGAGTTCAGGGGATCCCCCTAAGTTATAGTAATTATTATTTCTATCTAATATTATTAAGAAAATAAATACAATAAATAATAGTTTATTATTTGGAAAACTAATGCATAATGTTTCTAAGAAAATTTTAGAAAATTTTTCTTTGAAGTTATAGAATATTTTAGGATTGTTAAAAAGGTTTCAATTTTTTACTTATGCTCTCATTTGAAGAAATTTTGGCTAACTTCTATGTTGATGAGGATCAACATAAATATACTCTTGAAGAAGATATTAACAAACTAAAAAACTTCTATCTTATTAGTAGAAGATAGCATAAAAAAATGTAAGAAAGTGGAATCCTTTATTGAAAATTTAGAAAATAACCGTAGTTCATTAACAGAAGCTGAATTTTAAAAAAGTTAAGAAAATTTGTAGAAATTACATTTCTATAATTGTAACCAAACAAGATTCATTTGTAACTGGATAAATGTAGCTATCAGTAAAGGATTGATAGGCCTTGACTATGAGGATCCGGAACAATATAATCTTATTTTTGTAGATGCGGTAAATACACTGAATTCTTGGGATGCCCACGAGTGTTTTCTTGAAGAAACAGGTTTTTTTGAAAATTATAAAGTATTAAATGAACAATTTTAAAAACAAAAAAAATTTTTATAGAATATAAAAAACAAAAAAAATTTTTATAGAATATAAAAAACAAAATTTTTTTTTCATTTTGTTTTTTAAAAACCGTTGTATTTTATGATTAGTAAATACAAGAAAAAGGGTAGAAAGGTTTAACCCTCTTCAGAAGAGGGTAAAAGGTAAAAGGTAAAAAAGAGAAGACAAGAAAGAAAAAATAAGTGAAAGATAGAGATAGGTCAGGTGCACCAGACCTAAAAAAGAAAAAAGGTTTACCCCTCTTCAGAAGAGGGTAAAAGGTAGGAATTTTTTTTTTGGAAAACCTTTAATAAGGGGAAAAAAGTAAATAATTAAAATAATTAGAGAGAGAGAAAGAAGGTCAGGCTGTGCCTGCACCTTGAGAAGTCAGTGTAGGGGCAGGCTAAGCCTGCACCTGATCCCGTTCTTTATCTAAGCCATAGTTAGAGAAAGAAAAAAATGAAATACACCCAACCTAAAGGTAAAAAAAAGAAACAAAAGAATTTAATATGAGGTTAAGGTTACGTTGTTAACGTAACCTAAGAAAAGACCAAGTATTAAAGAAAAAGAGAGAAGGACTTACAAAAGGTAAAACTTAGTAGTCCAAAAAAAGAAATAAGTGTTTTAATTTTTAATTATGGCTCAAGAAGCAGAAGAACAAAAAAAATCGCAATCAGATTTAACTTTAACACAAGATGGTTATTGTAGGGTGTCGGAATAGGCGGAAAAAAATGGAATTACAGAGAATAAGGCAGTGACCCTATGTAAAAAGCATAATGCACGCGTAGTAAAAATTGGGAACACGCGTTTAGCGTCATTGAATGAATTAAACCGTGTATTTAATTCAGAAATTACGGCACAAGCGAACGCAGCACAAAGAAAAAAAGAGCAAGCAGAGAAACTGGCAAGCTACAAACGTAAAGCAGTAGAAGCAGTGGTAAGATTTGGCCCAAAAGGTTTACTAGACGCGAAACCAGAAGACTTTGACCGTTTACTAAAAGTGGCAATTGGGCAAGATGAGTCATTTAAAAATACGTTTAGAGAGCGTAGACTAGATCCAGCAGAAGAACGTGCTCAAATAAAACAACAAATTGAAGAACTAGAAGCATTATATAGAAGAATTAACTTATAAAAAAACAAGAGAAAATATATGGATTCAAAAGAAGTTGTTAGAGAGAGCAGGTATGGTTATAAACCAGACCTGAGGTGTTGGTTGTTGTTATTGAGGTAAAGGTCAGGGGGGTTCCACCCTGACCTCATACTTGGCATTGAGCCAAACAAAAAGCAAAAAGTCTTTTCTTTTATAGAAAAGAATAAAAAAATTATTTGAATTTGAAAAAAATTATAGAAAAAAGGAAGGAGAAATTTTTATGACAAAAAAAGAAGAAAGAAAATACGTGGACCCAAGTCCCTCTAAAAATTTACAAACATACCAAGCAAAATGCTTGGAGTTAGTTATTAAACACAACAATAATGTTGAAAAAGTTATAGGCGAAACACGTGAAAAAGCAAGAAATTTTAAAATGAGTGGGGAACCAGTAGAGGTAACACGCTTTGTGAGTTTTGTGGTAGGTGACAAAGTACATATATTTGTGTCATTCCGCCGTTTGGCAACGTCAGAATCTAAAACACTAACAATGCGTGCAGGTGGTATGTATTCGTATTTTACACTAAATTAAATTGTGATGCATCATTAGAAGCAATATACATATCATATATAGTATAATATAATTTAAACAAGCAATAATAGAATATTTATTAGCAGAGAATTATGATAAAGAAAATTTAAAGGTGTACGCAACAGCAGATTCATCGGAAGCAATGAAGCTAACAGGTGATGAAGTAGCATCATTAATAAAATCGTATGCACCAGAAGAAATGATGGCAATATTTCCGGAAAGTTCATTAACAATTCAAGGAGTGGTATTATCAGTGGCAACGTTAGGTACAGTAGAAGATAAAGAGTTAAAAGAATCAGCGAAAAAATATTTAGAAAAAGTAAAAGACGCGTTAGAAGAATTTATATATGGAAAAAAAGCGGCACCACTACCAGCCACTACAGAAACGACAACAATAACGACAACAACAACGACAACAACAACGACAACAACAACGACAACAACAACGACAACAACAACAACAACAACGACAACAACTACGGTGAATAAACGTGTATTTACAAAAAAAGAATTGGTGGTTGTTTTTATGGAAGCTAGTAAAGAATTTGAAGAAAAACAAAGACAATCTGAAAAAACTACAAAAAATGAAGAAATAGCAAAAGCTGAAGAAACTTCTGAATATTGTGAAAATAAAGCTCTTCAAAAAAAATCCAAAAGAAAAGTCCAAAAGACACTTTATACATTTTTAAAAATTTTTATTAAAGAAAAATGTGTTTACAAAAGTCCAAGTTTGCAGTCTTGGTCTATTTCTACAGCCCATTTTAGAGATTTATTTAAAGACTGGATAAATAAAAATTTTCCTAATCAAGAACTAGATGATAGATTTCTAAAAAATATTTATGACAACCTAAATAAGGTTATGCAGGAAGAATTAGGTATGGAAGTTAAACAGGTTCGCGCTCGCGCTGCGGATGGTAGTCGTTATTACAGACTAGAAAATATAACACATCTTAAATACGTTGAAAATTTAACAAGCGAGGAGTGGGAATACCACAAAATAAAAAAGTTTAAGGACTTTTTTAATAAAACCTTAAATTAAGGTCTAGTTAAAAATTGACCTTTAGTAATAGGCGGGCAAAATTACTAACGACCAGCTCTAAACCCAATGTTGGCTTTTAATTTTAACTAGGCAAAGCTGAGTTCTTTTCTAGCATTGAATATAACCCTGAGTGCTCTCTTAACGATAATGTCACTTATGTTAGTGATTAGGTATAAGCTTGGCTTTTCCGGACGTAATATATATATTTTTTTTTTTTTAAATATACCGCGTTTTTGCAAAAAACGCGGTAAGGTTTCTCGACGTATATTATTCTGTCCCTTTCTAACGGAAATTTACCATTTCTTATTTAGTAAGACAAATTCTGTAATTTAACTTCTTCGATTTCATTTACAGTTTAAATATAAGGTTAATGAGTTCGTGCGTCTTCCTTTTTTTCGCACCGAATCCTCCTTCTTTGTTGTACTAGGGTGCCTTTAGACATCGTCAAGTCCGAAGGGAAATAGCGAGTTTATTTTACCGAGTATACTCCTTTTTGAATTACATAAACACAGAGGGTCCCGTTTACCTCTACGCGTGAAACTACAAAATACGTTGATCTGGTTTGTTACCCCCTCAGACTTTTGTCTATATTTACTTTGTCTTGTGCCTGAACAGACTTGGGTAACCTTGTTCTATTAATCTCTCCCAGGCTAAATAAACAAAAGCTAGATAAGTCAGGGAACCTGAACACCGCGCATGAATAAAGGTACTGTGTACACCCTTGACACTGCGCGTCAAGAAAAGCATAAATCTATAATTCGATTCCACAGAGATACGTCATACCGCACTACCAACTTGACAATAAAAACGAAAAAAAAATTAGAGTTAATATAAAATTTTGGAAAAATACTATATACTAATAATTAAATGAAATCGTAAAAATTATTAAAGAAAATATTTTATAAGAAGCTCTACGCAGTTTTACATTTTATGTTAAAATTTTTTCTTGGTTAATAATTAATGGATTTACTAATAAATTTTATTTTAATAAAATTTATTGAATAGCGCTCTTTTTTATATATTAGATCCTTAATATTTCTAAAAATAAAAAGAATTTATTAAATAAAAAATTAAAAAATATTTAGTATTATTAAAAAATATTCCTTGTTTCGCGGAGGATCTTTTTAGGATAATATAAGATATTCTATATAAGGCTAAGCTTGTATGGGATTTTTAATAAATTTTTTGTAAGACTACGCTAATAAATTTTTGTAGACTAGCGTGACGAGCGTAATATGCTGAGTATGGCGTAAAACCTTTACAAGGAAAACTATAAATAAAAAATATTTGCGTTAGTCCACTCCGTGTTTCTTTAAAGAAACACGGAGTTTAGTGACGCGTAAAAAGCTAGTCACTATTTTTGGTTGGCTTTTAAAGTAGGAGCTAACCTGAACTCGGGTATAGCTTAAGTTATACCCGAGGGAAAAATTAATTAGTAAAAAGTGTACCAAACTTCTAGGTTGTTAGAACTCTAGCAAGAGAGCTAATAAATATTAGCTTTATAGAAAAATGGATTCCATTAGGAGGTAGTACCAAGTGGAAACACTTTTTAACGGAACATTAACTGTAGGTGGTCGTGACCAAGAAACTACTGGTTTCGCATGGTGGGCCGGAAATGCTCGTTTAATTAACC
>LKMJ01001398.1_pt1 | contig 21219 bp, 23 predicted proteins | sample 643391 | NCBI WGS metagenome assembly LKMJ01 (sample SAMN04112250, study PRJNA286221) | soda lake metagenome | biome: soda lake; feature: Kulunda Steppe; material: water; isolation source: sample PL-Br10 brine of Picturesque Lake | place: Russia: Kulunda steppe | collected 2010-07
ATGCGGTCATTCTCTCGAATAAGCGCGTGGATGGTGGCGTCGAAATCGTGACGGCACTGGACTACGACGAAGGCGAAGTGCGCAGCCAGCTCGGTGTTGCTGATGAGTCCAAGGCCAACGCCTCGCGCCTGGCTGAGCTGCAGGCTGAGAAGCACCGCAAGCTGGAGCAGGCCATGCAGCGCTCACAGGCTCACATCCAGCAGGTGCGCGAGCGCTCGGCCAGGCAGCAGGAGCCGGTCAGCGCGGCCACGGTCGGTGAGCCGGCGGATGTGGACCCGGAGCAGCCCGAGGCGCAACTGAACGCATCAGTTGGTGAGGCGCCAGGCAATGAGGCCTGGGCGGCCATGCGCGATGAGATCCACGCGCTGCGTGACATGCTGCAGCAGATGGGCACCAGCGGGGCCGCACCCAACACCCAGCAGGGCGTCGGGCTGGTGGAGCAGCGCCTGGCGGAGCGTCTGCAGGATATGGGGGTGGCACCTGATTATGCCCGGGAACTGGCGTCCGAACACGGTAACGGCCGTCTGGATCTGGGTTGGAAGAGTGCGCTCAAGGCCATGGCCAACGCCGTGCGCACCGAGCGCACGGACATGCTTGAGCGTGGCGGCATCTACGCGCTGCTGGGTCCCACAGGCTCGGGCAAGACCACCACCATAGGCAAGCTGGCCGCTCAGTTCGTATTGCGCCACGGGGCGGAAAAGCTGGCTTTGGTGACCACGGACCGCTATCGTGTGGCAGCGCACGAACAGCTTTTCGTGTTTGGGCGTATTCTGAATGTGCCAGTGCGTGTGGTTGACGAGGCGAACAGCCTGGATGCCATTCTTGATGACCTGTCTGACCGGCGTCTGGTGCTGGTGGATACAGCCGGGCTCACGGCAGCGGACCGTGGTTGGGAAGAGCAGATTGATGAACTGGTCAACAGTCGCCATGCGGTGCTTCCGTATCTTGTAATGGCGGCAACCAGTCAGCCACGTATTATGAAATCCACGTGGCATTGCTATACTGCAGCGGGACTGTCCGGATGTATCCTGACCAAGATTGACGAGGCGTTGACGCTGGGTGAGGTCGTTGGCTTCGCAGCACAGAGTCAGCTCCCGGTGGCCTATTATGCAGACGGGCAGAAAATCCCGGATGACATACACAGAGCGGGTGCAGCAGACCTGATCAAACAGGCGGTGCGACGGTATCAGGCTCTGAACAGGGAAGCCCGGGAGGTTGCGGCTGGCGCCTAGGCGCAGGGCCACCGGCGGGAAACCTGATTTATAATCACAGCACGGGAGAGCGGTTCCTGCATGAGTAACCCGGTACAGGTGATTGCGGTCACCGGTGGCAAAGGCGGTGTTGGTAAAAGTAACGTGTCGGTGAATCTGGGCATCGCCCTGTCCGAGATGGGGCGGCGGGTCGTGCTTCTGGACGCGGACCTGGGCCTTGCCAACATTGATGTGCTGCTGGGGATCAGCGCCAATCACAACATCTCTGACGTGCTCTCCGGCGAGTGCGATCTGCGCGATATCCTGGTTGACGGTCCCGGTGGCATACGCATTGTGCCAGCCTCCTCCGGCACACAACGCATGACCAACCTGTCCCAGATGGAGCACGCCGGGCTGATTTCCGCCTTCAGTGAACTTGGCGATGAAATCGACGTACTCATAGTGGATACGGCAGCCGGGATTTCTGAATCCGTTGTGAGTTTTCTGCGCGCCTCGCAGGAGCTGGTGCTGGTGGTCAATGACGAGCCCACCTCCATCACCGACACCTATGCCCTGATCAAGCTGATGAACCGCGACTACGACACCAACCGGTTCCGGGTGCTGGCGAACATGGTCAAGACCGAGGAAGATGGTAAGGCGGTTTATGACAAGTTGTACCGCGTTACCGAGCGCTTCCTGGACGTTGCGCTACAATACGTAGGGACCATCCCCGCTGATGATGCGGTCAAACGGGCCGTTCGGCGCCAGAAAGCGGTGCTGGAGGTTTACCCGAAGGCGCCAGCGTCTGCCGCATTTCGCAACCTGGCCCGGAAGGTGGACCAATGGCCTTTGCCTTCGAGCCCGCGAGGGCACCTGGAGTTCTTTGTTGAGCGCCTGGTGCAGAGCTGACAGCGCTCGGAAGGGATGGCAGTGGCACTGCCCGCAGTGCCTGAATTCGTTAACCCAGCTCCGGACGTGGTAGCGTGAATCCATGAGTCAGCCGAATCCGCTCGGACTCTACAGCCAGAACACCCGGACCGATGCTGAGGCGCTGGTCCAGGCTCACGCGCCTCTGGTCAAGAAGATTGCGCTGCATCTGATGGCCCGCCTGCCGGACAGCGTTCAGCTCGATGATCTGATCCAGGCCGGAATGATCGGCCTGCTTGAAGCCGCCAGTAAGTATGAAGCCTCCCAGGGTGCCTCCTTTGAAACCTACGCCGGTATCCGCATCCGTGGCGCCATTGTGGATGAGATCCGCAAGGGTGACTGGGTGCCCCGGTCCGTTCACCGTAATGCCCGCCGCATCAGCGAGGCGATCCAGAACGTGGAAGCCCGGGAAGGGCGTGATGCGCGCGACGCCGAGGTGGCCGAGGAGCTGGACATGGACCTGGAGTCCTACCATGCCCGACTCAGCGATGCCAATGTGGGGCGATTGTTCAGCCTGGATGACCTGAGTGAGCGCGGTGAGTCGGTCAACGACCAGGCGCCGGGCGAGGGGCCGGCTGAAGACATACAGCAGGCGGATTTCAAGCGCCACCTGGCCGCGGAAATCGAGAATCTGCCGGAGCGGGAGCGACTGGTGCTGGCGCTGTACTACCAGGAGGAGCTCAACCTCAAGGAAATTGGGGCTGTGCTGGAGGTGAGTGAGTCACGGGTGAGCCAGATACACGGCCAGGCGGCAGCGCGATTGCGCGCACGTCTGGTGGAGTGGAACTAGATCGGGCCTGACTGGCCAGTTACAGACAAACGTCTAGACTGGTTAGCAGAGCCGTAGTGCAAGGCACCGGAAAGCGGTGCGAATTGGAACCATTGGAGGTCGCATTGGACAAGAACATGAAGATTCTGGTTGTGGACGATTTCTCCACAATGCGGCGCATTGTCAGGAATCTGCTGCGAGATCTCGGCTTCACCAATATCGAGGAAGCTGATGATGGCAACAGTGCGCTCCCCATGCTGCGAAACGGCAACTTTGATTTTCTGATCACGGATTGGAACATGCCTGGCATGAGTGGTATGGAGCTGCTCAAAGCCGTGCGGGCGGACGATAAGCTCAAATCCCTGCCGGTGCTGATGGTAACGGCTGAAGCCAAGCGGGATCAGATTGTCTCTGCCGCTCAGGCGGGTGTTAACGGGTATGTGGTCAAACCTTTTACTGCGGCCGTACTCAAAGACAAGATTGAGAAGATTTTTGAACGAATCGAGTGACCGGGGACGGGCCGCACCAGCATGAGTAATGTGAATAGAGATGAGATCACATCTGAGGTTGCTGACGAGCTCAAAGAGCATGCCAGCGAGCTGAAGTACGCGCTGGATAACGGAGACCTCTCCAGCGCCATGAGCCGGATTGAAGAGCTCGGTGCCGTGCGTGACCGCAGCCTCTATCGGGAAGTGGGTCGCCTGACCCGCAGCCTGCATGAGGCGTTGCGCAACTTTGAGATTACGCCGGAGAGCCAGGAGCAGCAGGATGAACTGTCTAAAATGGCGGACGCCTCGGACCGGTTGGACTATGTGGTCAAGCTCACCGGTCGCTCGGCCAACCGGACCATGGATCTGGCGGAAGACACCATGCCGGTGGCCGCCAACCTGAAGCAGGAAGCCGAAGCGATCCGTGAAGACTGGGCACGGCTGCGTCGCCGCGAAATGGAACCCTCCGAGTTCCGCGAGCTGTACCGTCGGGTCGATCAGTTCATGGATCGCATCAGCCAGGATTCGGACCGGGTTCATGGCAATCTCTCGGAGATACTGCTGGCGCAGGATTACCAGGATCTTACTGGCCAGGTGATTCAACGGGTGACAGCGCTGGTCAAAGAGGTTGAAGACAACCTGGTACGTCTCATGGTTATGGCCAGCGATGTGGACCGACTGGCAGGCGTTGTGCATGAGGACGAAGAAAACAGTGCGGATAAAAACACCAAGAACGAAGACCGGGGGGAAGGGCCCCAGATCCGGGCAGAGGAGAACCAGGACGAAGTGGTTTCCGGTCAGGATGAGGTTGACGATCTGTTGTCCAGTCTCGGGTTTTGAGGAGCGGTTCCATGGCGTTGGATGCGGACGAAGAAATTCTCCAGGACTTTCTGGTCGAAGCCGGTGAGATTCTGGAGCAGCTCTCCGAGCAGCTGGTTGAGCTGGAAAACAATCCAGACGACATGGATCTGTTGAACGCCATTTTTCGCGGCTTTCATACCGTTAAGGGCGGGGCTGGCTTTCTGCAGCTGGACCCGCTGGTGGATTGCTGCCACAAAGCGGAAAACGTCTTTGATACGCTGCGAAACGGCAAGCGCGGCGTCAACTCCAACCTGATGGACGTGGTCCTGCAGGCGCTGGATGTGGTCAACACCCAGTTTGATGAGGTGCGCAACCGCCAGGAACCCACTGCCGCAAGCGAAGAGCTGCTGCAGTCACTGGCCAGACTGGCGGAGCCGGAATCCGGGGATGAGGCAGAGACGGCTCCGGCCGCCTCCGCATCTCCATCGCCTGCTGCTGAACAGCCAGCCGCCTCAGAACAGGCTGATGACGGCGACATCACTGACGATGAGTTTGAGCAGTTGCTTGACGCCATCGATGCCGAGAAGGCCGGCGAAAGCAGCAGTGAAGAAGCGCCCGAGCCGGCCCCGGAGCAGAGCAACGGCGACGAGATCAGCGAAGACGAATTTGAAGCGCTGCTGGATCAGCTCCATGGCCAGGGCAAACACGCCGGTGCACCAGCCGAGGAGCCCGTCGCGCAGGCGCAATCCGCGAACGCAGGGGGGGCTGATCCGGTTGGGTCGGACTCTGATGAGATCAGCGACGATGAATTTGAATCCCTCCTGGATGAACTCCATGGGCAGGGGTCTTTCCGTCCGGATGCAGCGGACACCAATGTTCAGCCCCCTGAAGAAACGAACGGCAAAGAGGCTCCGGCCGAGCCCGCCCAATCCAGACCAGAGTCAAAGCCCGAAGCGGAATCCAAGCCGAACGCGGAATCAAAACCTGAGCCTGAACAGACAGAGAAACCTGAGGCGAAACCGGCGCCCAAACGGGACGCCGGGGCCGGTGGTGCCGGCGGCGGAAATGGGGATGTCAGTGGCGGCAAGGGTGGCTCGGCGGCCGCCGGTGGTGGCGGTAAGGATCAGGCAGCCGTGGCCACGGAAACCACGGTTCGGGTGGATACCCGACGCCTCGATGACATCATGAACATGGTGGGAGAGCTGGTTCTGATCCGCAACCGGCTCAAGCGCCTCAGTGACGAACTGGAAGACTCCCGTGTTCACAAAACTGTATCGAACCTGGATGTGGTGACGGGGGATCTGCAGTCATCGGTGATGCAGACCCGTATGCAGCCGATCAAGAAGGTGTTCGGGCGCTTTCCCCGCGTAGTGCGCGATCTGGCCCGGACCCTGGAGAAAGAAATCAACCTCACCATGAGCGGTGAAGACACGGACCTGGACAAGAACCTGGTCGAGGCGCTGTCCGATCCACTGGTCCACCTGGTGCGCAACGCGGTGGACCACGGTGTCGAGATGCCGGATGAGCGTGAACGTAATGGCAAACCCAGAGTGGGGCGGGTGTCACTGTCGGCCGAGCAGGAGGGGGATCACATCCAGCTCGTCATCGAGGATGACGGTGGCGGTATGGATCCGGAAAAGCTCCGTCAGAAAGCTGTGGAGAAGGGCGTCTATGATCAGGATGCGGCTGACCGGTTGACCGAGCAGGAGTGCTACCAGCTGATCTTTGCGCCCGGATTTTCCACCAAAACAGAAATTTCCGATGTCTCGGGCCGGGGCGTCGGAATGGATGTCGTCAAGACCAAGATCAATCAGCTCAACGGCTCCATCAGTATTGATTCCGAGCTTGGTCGCGGTTCGCGCATCGTTATCAAAGTACCGCTGACTCTGGCGATCATGCCCACACTGATGGTGAAACTCGATGAGCAGTCTTTTGCGCTTCCGCTGGTGAATGTGGTGGAAATATTCCATCTGGATCTGACCCGAAAGAACGTGGTCGACGGTCGTGAGTGCATTGTGGTGCGGGATCGTGTCTACCCGTTGTTCCACATCAAGAAGTGGCTTGTTGATGGCGCCATGGTCGAGAGCGAGCCCAGTGATGCCCACGTGGTCATTGTCGCTGTTGGCACCAAACGTGTGGGTTTTGTGGTGGATCAGCTCATTGGACAGGAAGAGGTGGTGATCAAACCGCTCGGCAAGATGCTTCAGGGAACGGCTGGCATGGCTGGGGCCACGATCACTGGTGATGGCACTATTGCGCTGATTCTGGATGTGCCGAGCCTGCTTCAGAGTTATGCCTGAGTCACTGGCTCGGTGTTCAGTCCCTTTGGAGGATCCAGATGACGGTTTCCGTCCTTGTTGTTGATGATTCCGGTTTTTTTCGCAAACGACTGACCGAGATACTGAACGCGACTGACAACATTCAGGTCGTGGCTACGGCCAACAATGGCCGTGAAGCACTCCAACTGGTTGAGAAACACAAGCCGGACGTCATCACCATGGACTATGAGATGCCTGTCATGGATGGCATCACTGCGGTCCGGGAGATCATGGCGAAATGGCCTACCCCGGTTCTCATGTTTTCCTCACTGACCTATGAAGGCGCTCGCGTAACGCTGGATGCACTTGAGGCGGGGGCGGTGGACTTTCTGCCCAAGAATTTCGAGGAGATCGCCAGTTCCTCCAGTAAGCTGCAGGAAGTACTGCGCAAGCGCATCCTTGAAGTGGCTGGCAGCCGGGTCAGGGCGGCCGGCAGCAGGTCGACGCCCTCATCAGCGCCCGAGTCTTCCGGCGCCTCGACGCCGACCCGGCCCAGTGCTCGCAGCCCAGCCAGAGCGACCTCGAAGCGACCCGAGCGCAGCGCCCAGGCGGAAAAACCGTCTGCTCGCCGCCAACCGGCAGAAGAGCGTGAGCGTCAGGCCAGGACGCCCGCCCGGCACTATGATGTGGTGGGCATTGGCACCTCCACCGGAGGCCCCATTGCCCTGCAGAAGGTGTTGGCGGATCTGCCTGCCAATTTTCCGGCGCCTTTGATCCTGGTCCAGCACATGCCTGCCAGTTTTACACCGGCCTTTGCGGAACGACTCAACAAGCTGTGCCGGATCCGTGTCCGCCAGGCGGAAGACGGCGATCGTCTCGAGCCCGGTGTGGCACTGCTGGCGCCGGGTGGTAAGCAGATGCTTGTGGAAAAGAAGGGCAACGCAGCACAGGTCCGCATCATCCCGGATGACGGACGTCTCAATTACCGCCCCTGCGTCGATGTCACCTTCGGCTCGCTGGCACGCAATTTTCCCGGCAAAACCCTGGGTGTGATACTCACGGGCATGGGTGCTGATGGCAAGGAAGGATGCCGGATGATGAAGCAGTCCGGCTCTGTAATCTGGTCTCAGGATGAGAAGACATCAGTGATTTACGGCATGCCCATGGCCGTGGCCAACGCGGGTCTCAGCAGTGAGGTTCTGCCTCTTGGTGAAATTGGCGCACGCCTGGTCGAGGGAGTCACCTGATGGATCTCCTCAGCCTGCTGGGCGTGATTCTGGCTTTTGCGGCACTGCTCGGTGGCAACCTCCTGGAAGGTGGCACCATGGCGTCACTGCTCGATGCGCCGGCGGCCATTATCGTAATTGGTGGGACCTTTGCCGCCATTGCGCTGCAGACTTCCTTTCTCACTCTCAAGCGTGCGTTGCGGTTGCTGGGCTGGGTTTTTGCCCCACCAGGGCCGAGCATGGAGGAGGGAGTCGACAAGGTCGTCGCCTGGAGTATGCGCTCACGCAAGGACGGCATACTGGGGCTGGAGTCAATCGCTGAATCCGAAACCGAACCCTTTGCCCGTAAAGGGCTGGAGCTGATGGTGGATGGGGTCGAGCCGGAATTCATCCGCTCCATGATGGAGACCGATCTGGAGTCCAGAGAGCAGCGCGACCTGGAAGCGGCCCGGGTTTATGAGAGCATGGGGGGGTACGCGCCCACCATTGGCATTATTGGTGCGGTCATGGGCCTGATCCAGGTCATGACCAATCTGGAAGATCCGGCTGCAGTAGGAACCGGTATTGCCACGGCCTTTGTGGCCACCATCTATGGGATTGCGCTGGCGAATCTGTTGTTTTTCCCCGTGGCCGCCAAGATCCAGAGCCTGGTCCGCTACCGTTCACGCTATCAGGAGATGATGATCGATGGACTGCTGGCGGTGCTCGATGGAGAGAACCCTCGCACCATTCAGTCCCGTCTCCGTGGCTTTATCCACCACTGAGGGAGGCTCCGCATGCGCCGCCGACGCCGCCCCGAGCCGGAAGGGCCGAACAAAGAGCGCTGGCTGGTTTCCTATTCCGATTTCGTCACGGTGCTGTTTGGCTTTTTTGTGCTTATGTACGCTATGTCGGCCGTGGATGAGGGACAGTATCAGCGCATCTCCGATCAGCTGCGCGGTGTGTTCAGTGGCACGCCCCGAACCATTGACCCCATTCAGATCGGCGAGACCATTCCTCTGGATGAGCCATCTCCAGAGAAATCCCCGGGTGAGGAGATGGCCGGGCTGCGCGAACTCAGCGACCAGTTGTCGTCTCGCCTCAGTGGCCTGATGGATGAAGGTGAGATTACCCTGCGCCAGGGCGATGACTGGATTGAACTGACCCTGTCTGATGAGCTGCTCTTTGAGGCGGCCACATCCCTTCCCGGCGATCGTGCCTTTGAAATTCTTGCCGACATTGCTGCCTTGCTTGAAGGCAGTGGCAACGCCATCCGGGTTGAAGGGTTTACTGATAACCTGCCCATCCGCACTGAACAGTTTCCCTCCAACTGGGAACTCTCTGCTGCCCGCGCTGCGGCGGTTGTCCGGGTTCTGGAACAGGCCGGCATTGCCTCGGAAAGACTTAGTGCCGTGGGCTATGGGGAAAACCATCCAGTCGCCCGCAATGATACGCCCCGCGGGCGCCAGGCCAACCGGCGTGTCGTGCTGCTTGTCTCTGCCAGTGAGGACGCCGGGGTCATGCGCTCTGTAGACTGAGCTGGCACGATTCATGAATACTTCAGGGTGGACCCATGTAATGGCTCCCCTGAACCACAACTTGCCGCTACACTGGGGTTAGAAGCTGGCAGCGCATCGCTCTGGCTTTTCAGCCGGCAATCTGGTTCCGGGGGGAGCGTCAAAATACTGACAACACAAGCGAGGACTCGAGTGTGCGGATCTGGGCGGTAGCGAATCAGAAAGGTGGGGTAGGCAAGACAACCACTGTGGTCTCGCTGGCCGGGTTGCTCGCAGAGCAGGGCCAGCGCGTGCTGATGGTGGACCTGGATCCCCATGGCTCGCTGACCACCTATTTTGGACATGATCCGGACTATCTGGAGGCGTCTGTATTCGATCTGTTCCAGCACCAGGGCAAGGTGCCCCGGGATCTTCCCGCGCAGCTGGTAACGGAAACCAACCATGACAGGCTCCATCTGCTGCCGGCCTCAACAGCCCTGGCGACCCTGGAGCGGCGTACGGTCGGCGTGGAAGGCATGGGGCTGATCATCTCCCGGTCCCTGGCGACACTCTGGGACGACTATGACTACGTATTGATGGATAATTCGCCATCGCTGGGGGTGCTCATGATCAACGCCCTGGCGGCGGCCCAGTATCTTCTGATACCTGTCCAGACAGAACATCTGGCGCTCAAGGGCCTGGACCGAATGCTGCATACCCTGGAGATGGTCATGAAAAGTCAGCGCAATCCGCTCGACTACACCATCATCCCGACCATGTACGACCGCCGCACCCAGGCCTCGGTGCAGACGCTCAATGAGTTGCGCCGCTCCTACGACAAGTACCTTTGGCGTTTTGCGGTGCCGGTGGACACGCGTCTGCGTGATGCCAGCCGAAAGGGGGTGACGCCATCCTCCTTGGGCCAGGAGTCCCAGGGCGTGCGCGCCTACCGGCGCCTGCTCAGTGACCTGCTTGAGGAACTCGGCGCCGCCTCCGCAGCCAAGGCGCAGGGCTGAATCGGGTGGTGGACGTGAACGGCAGTAGAGGTGTCTGCAAGTGAGTGGTAACAGGTCCAAACAGCCGGAAGCCTACATCACCAGCTATCTGGACGATCTGCTTCAGGTTCCGGAGGATTCGCCCGCTTACGTGGATGACTCCGGTCCGGCGGCAGCCCCTTCTGGCAGCAGGGCAGAGGAGTCGGAAACGCGAAGCCGGCGGCAGCGGGCCCGGCGCCCTCAACCCCAGGCGCTGAAGGAGCCGCCGGAGCGGCCTTCCCATCTGGTCAGCCCGGCCTTTCGACAGTTGTCCGAGGTGACCGAGGACCTGAAGCCTGTTGCCGAGCCCGAGCCCGAGCCCGAGCCCGAGCCCGAGCCCGAGCCCGAGCCGGAGCCGGAGCCCGAGCCGGTTATTACGGCCACGCCGCAAGCCCAGGAGCATTCCTCGGTTGAGGCGCAGCCCCAGCGCTGGCTCAATGGACGTCCACCCTGGGCCCAGGAGGGCTTTGAGTGTCTGATCTTCCGGGTGGCCGGCTTGCAGTTGGCGGTGCCTCTGGTGCTTCTGGGCCAGGTACACCGCCTGGATCAGAAACTGACCCCTCTGGCAGGGCGGCCCTCCTGGTTCATGGGACTGCTCAACACCCGGGACCAGCGCATCCGTGTTGCGGATACCGCACTCTGGGTGATGCCGGATCGCTACCAAACGCAGTTCCGCGAGCATTATCATTTCGTGATTCAGCTGGGCGACAGTGCCTGGGGCCTGGCCTGCGATGAGGTGGCGCAGTCGTTCCGGGTCCATCCCGATGACGTGAAATGGCGGGGTGAGGGGAGCCGCCGGCAGTGGCTGGCTGGAACCATCAAGGCCCAGATGTGTGCCCTGCTGGATGTGTCCCGGTTGGCTGAAATGCTGGCCGATGCAGAAGGCGGTCGGGGGCTTGATCTCGACCAGTGAGCGCTTCTGTCGGATACGGGCTGGCACAGTTTGTGCGGTGATCTATAGTAATGGGCACCGATGATGGATTTTTGACACCCAGTTGCGGCCGTCCCAGGTGGTCGGCTCAAGGCAAGAGGACAGGTTATGGCCACCCAGACAATCCAGAACAGCGCCCAGAGCGGGGATGATCCCGTGCTGCAGTACGTGACATTCCGCCTCGATGATGAGACCTATGGGCTGAATGTCATGCAGATCCAGGAGGTGCTGCGCTACACCGAGATCGCTCCGGTACCCGGGGCACCGGACTATGTGCTGGGCATCATCAACCTGCGAGGCAATGTGGTCACGGTCATCGACACCCGGCGCCGGTTCGGGCTGATGGACTCTGAGGTGACTGACTCCACCCGGATCGTGGTGCTGGAGGCGGATCACCAGGTGATCGGCATTCTTGTGGATGCGGTGGCTGAGGTCATTTACATCCGCCAGAGTGAAATTGAGACCGCCCCCAACGTGGGCAATGAAGAGAGTGCACGCTTCATTCAGGGTGTGTGCAACCGCAACGGGGAGCTGGTGATCCTGGTGGAATTTGAGAAGATGCTGACTGATCAGGAATGGGCGGAAATTGATTCGCTCTGATGGGTAATTGACGGGGGATATTATGGAGTGGGTAGAAACAGCTTTGCCCTGGGCGATGACGGCACTGGCGTTCACACTGCTGGCGATTCAGGGCATGCGACACCAGGCGCGGATGAATGCGCTGGAGGAAAAGCTCAAACAGCGCTGTGATGATCTGGGGCGTGAACTCCATGCGGTCAGCAGTGGCAGCTTTGGCGTCGGGCGCCGCCTTGTGGCCTGTGAACAGTCACTGCACAGCCTTCAGGGCGCAATGGAGGAGATGCGTCTCAATGATCCGCTGCGGGTACCTTACGATGAGGCGTCCAAGTTGGTGGAAATGGGCGCAGACACAGACGATCTGATGAACTCCTGCGGCATTTCCCGCCCGGAGGCGGAGCTGGTATCTGCCCTGCGTCAGGGCCGCTCCAGCGAATACGTGGCCTGAGAAGGTCAGTTACCACTGGTACCGGCTGAATCGTCGTTGAAATCTGCGGGTGTTTTGCCCTGCAGATAGAACGCGTAGGCGAGTATTTCCGCAATCACGTAGTAGAGCGTCTCCGGGATCTCTTCACCGAGGTCCAGTCTGCCCAGTAGTGCCGCCAGTTCGGGATCCTCATAAAGAGGGATGCCGTGTTCCTCTGCAATGGCAATCATCTCCCGGGCCACGGCATTCTGGCCGGTGGCGGACACGTTGGGGGCCTGGGCGCCGTCGTACTTCAGGGCAATGGCGGCCTCGGGTTGCTTACTGTGATCACTGTGTTCAGGCACGTTCGTCCACCAGATGCTGTGAGAGTTGGGTTTTCAGGGCCATGGGTCGGCCCAGATGGCATTCAATGGGAGCCACCTCGAGCGCCAGCTGCCCCAGAGCCGCTTCAAGACGGTCACTGGTCTGCTCCACGAGCAGCACAGTATGTTCGCGTTCAGCCCACACTCTGGGTGTCAGCCGCCGCCCCTTGAGGCTCAGGTCAAAGTAAACCGGCCCTAGCCGATCCAGATCCAGTGCCAGTGTCAGCCGCCAGTCCTTCTCCAGAGCAGGCTCCTCGTCGTTCTTTTCGTCCTCCTCTCCAGCCTGGCGTTCCTCAATGCGCGTCTGCAGGGTTTTCGCCTCGCCATTGGCCGTTATCCAGGGAATTTCAACCACCCAGGTCTGATTGGTCGCGGTATTGGTATCCCCGCCACTTTGGGGGCTCAGTGCCTGGGAGTGGAGCTGGTTGACGGTGATCCGGTTGATCATCCCGGCGAGCAGTCGCAGGGTTTCACCCGCATTCCCGGTATCACGCGCCGCTCCGGCGCCTGCTGTGGTGGTCGTAGTAGTGGTGGCCTGCTGTGGCATGGGAAACTGCAGTTGCCCAGTCGGCATGGACTGGGTGGCGGTCAGTGCCTCTGCGCTGCGGATACGGCTGTTGACCTGCTCGCTGGTGGCGCGCCCACCCAGTTCCGTCTGGGCCAACTGCACGGCCAGGCGGATCATGCGCCCCTTGAGATCCTCGCCGCCGCCGGGGGCGCCAGCCTGTTGACCATGTGTGGCCAGGGAGGCCTCGCGGAAAGTGCCGCTGTTGGCGAACCACTCGCGCACCTGCTGACCACTGATGCTGTTGGCGGAGGGCTCACTGGCCAGCATCGGTGTCGGGTTCTGGGCGGCGGCTGGCGCATTGCCCACCGGCATCTGAACCGGTCCGCTTATTCTCACTGGCGTGGGTTGGGGACGTGGCAGGGCTTCCAGAAGCTGATTAATGGAGTTGCGCAGATTCTGGGGGGTGGACGGTTCCGAGACAGCCGCGATCAGCCGGTTGAGTCCCTCGCCCAGAGGTTGCTGGAAGGGCATCTTGCGTGCCAGTGCCTGGGAAAGGGCGCTGCGCTGGGGTGTTTCAGGCAGATCCATCAGGCGCAGCTCGTTCTCTGTCCGCATGACACGGATCAGTGCGCCCGCCGGAAGCGCCTGCTCACTGCGAACCGGCAGCTGCTGGCCATTGATTTCCAGCATCAGCCTTGTCCCGCCACCATCACGAGTGCTACCTCCATCCACCCGGGAAAGAATACGGGCAAGGCGTGACTCGCCATCGTTGATGCCGAGACGCTCAAGCGAGCGCGCCACTGAAGACTCGCTCTGACTGGCGCGGTTTTCTGCTGTCTTTCCAGGAAGTGACAGTTTGGTAATGTCCACGCTGAGCCCTCATTTAAGCTCGGTACAAAAGTCCCGGGTGATATTGGTCAAGAGCATTGGTTTGTCATTTTCTATATAATAGGCGCTCACGATAGGCGGGACCAAACCGCTTACCCGAATCGGCCGGAGTTTCAATGACCGAGGTTTTGCTCAAGGCGTCCAACCTGTCTTGCGAGCGTGATGACCGTCTTCTTTTCCAGGATCTGTCCCTGAATGTCCGCCCTGGCAGCCTGATCCGGATTGGTGGCCCCAATGGCGCCGGCAAGACCTCATTGTTGCGGGTGCTCGCTGGACTGAGCTTCCATTACCGTGGTCAGCTCAACTGGTGCGGTCAGCCGATAGACCGTGTGCGGGAAACCTATCTCGCCAACATGCTGTTCATGGGGCATCGCCCGGCCATCACCCCGACCCTGACACCTCTGGAAAATCTGGAATCCTTCATGCGCATGCGCCGCCACGTCGAGCGCTCTGTGCTGATGGAGGCGCTCGCGGCGGCGGGCCTGGAATTTTTCGAGGACATTCCGGCCCGCAATCTTTCGGCGGGTCAGCAGCGGCGAATCGCGCTGGCCAGACTCTATCTGTCCACGGAGCCGCTGTGGATTCTGGATGAGGCATTCACTGCCATTGACCGGGAGGCGGTGGCCGCGCTGGAGCAGCTTCTGCTGGAGCGTAGCCGGGCTGGTGGCGCGGTGGTGCTGACGACGCACCACCCGCTCACTCTGCCGGGTTGTGAGGAGATCATGCTGGGAGGGCAGAGCTGAATGCGCAGCGAGAACATCGCGACCGTGCAGTATCGGGAAGCCCCGGAGGCCGGGCTGCTCAGCGCCTGTGCAGCAACCTTCCGGCGGGATCTGCTGATCGCGTTCCGTAATCGGCAGGATATTGTCAATCCTCTGGTGTTCTTTGTGATAGTTGTTTCGCTGTTTCCCCTGGGGGTGACGCCGGAAGTTGACTTCCTTCGCGAAGCCGGTGCCGGTATCATTTGGGTGGCCGCGTTGCTGGCAGTATTGTTGGCCCTGGGCACGTTGTTCCGTCATGACTATGAAGACGGCACTCTGGAGCAGTGGACGCTGGCCCCGCATCCGTTGTTTGTGCTGTCACTGGTGCGGGCTCTGACCGCATGGCTGATTTCCATCATCCCGCTGGTGGTATTGGCACCGGTTCTGGGTCTGATGTTACATCTGCCTGCTGATCTGATTGGTGTTCTGTGCCTGACGCTGCTGCTGGGTTCGCCTGTTCTGGTGTTGATTGGGGCCATTGGGGCGGCGTTGACGGTCAGCATCCGCAGTAGCGGGGTTCTGCTGTCTCTTTTGATTCTGCCGTTCTATGTGCCCGTGCTGATTTTCGCCACGGGCGCGGTGGGGGCGGCCAGTGAGGGGCTGCCCTTTACCGGGCATCTGGCAATTCTGGGCATTTTTCTTGCACTGGCTCTTTCCCTGGCGCCGCTTGCCATTGCCGCGGCTCTGCGGATGAGTGTGGCCAGCGGGTAAGGTAGGGAGTAGGAATCTATGTGGCAATGGTTTCACAAGCTGGGGTCACCGAAATGGTTTTTCGGTTTTGCCCATCGCCTGCTGCCCTGGCTGGCCTGGGGCACGGTCGTGTTCATGGCGGTTGGTCTGACCTGGGGGCTGCTGTTTGCACCGGCCGACTACCAGCAGGGTGACAGCTACCGGATTATTTTCATCCATGTGCCAGCGGCCTATCTGGCCCAGTCGATCTACATTGCCATGGCCGTGGCCGGGCTCGTTGGGTTGGTCTGGCGCATGAAGATGTCAGACACCTTTATTGCAGCGGCGGCCCCAATTGGGGCAGCAATGACCTTTCTTGCCCTTTTTACGGGCGCGGTCTGGGGTAAACCCACCTGGGGCACCTGGTGGGTCTGGGATGCCCGGCTGACGTCCATGCTGTTGCTGTTTTTTCTTTATCTGGGGGTGATCGCGCTGCGTCGCGCTCTGGAGGACCCGGACAGCGCCGCCCGTGCCAGCGCCATCCTCACTCTGGTGGGTGTGGTCAATATTCCCATCATCAAGTATTCGGTGGAATGGTGGAATACGCTGCATCAGCCAGCGTCCATCAAGATGACGGAAGCGCCGGCCATGCCGGCGGAGATGTGGATACCGCTTCTGATCATGGGGATCGCCTTCCATCTGCTGGTGGGCTGGCTGCTGTTGCTGCGCATGCGCAACGAGATACTGGTGCGGGAGCGGCGCACACGTTGGGTCCGCGACTGGATCATGAACGAGGCAGGTTAATGTGGGTGACTGGGATGCAGTTTGATTCGTTTCAGGAATTTATGGTGATGGGCGGCCACGGTCCCTTTGTCTGGGTTGCGTATCTGGCCTTTGTACTGGTGATTGTTGGCAGCTTCGTCACAGTACGGCTTCAGTTTCGAGCCATTTTGACTCAACAGCGCCGCCTTGCGCGGCTCGATGACAACGCACAACAGCGTTCGCAAGAGAGGGTATAGCTTCGATGAATCCAGTTCGTAAGAAACGCCTGATTCTGGTCGTGATCCTGCTGGGCGGCTTCGCAGTGGCTGTGACGCTGGCATTGGTGGTTTTCCAGCAGAACATCAACCTGTTCTACTCACCGGCAGAAATTGAAGAGGGAGAGGCGCCAGTGGACCGGCGAATCCGCGCGGGTGGGCTGGTTGAGGATGACAGTGTCATTCGCGATCCGGAATCGCTGCTGGTGCGCTTCAGTATCACCGATATGAAAGGCAGTGTGCCGGTTGAGTACACGGGCATCCTGCCCGACCTGTTCCGGGAAGGCCAGGGCGTTGTGGCCATGGGTACCATGGACGACGATGGCGTGTTCACGGCCGACCAGGTCCTGGCGAAGCACGATGAGGAATACATGCCACCGGAGGTGGCGGAAGCCCTTGAGCGTGCCGGTAAACTCAAAACCGGTGACGAGTCACACTACGCCTCCGATGAGGGCGGTGAAGGTTACGGTTATGACGATGAGGGGGCCGATGATGACGGCGATGACGAAAGCAGCTACTGAGCACTGCCCGATGTTCCGTAATGCAATGACTGGGAGCGCTTCATGATCCCCGAGCTTGGCAATTTTGCACTGATACTGGCCCTGGCGGTTTCCCTTGTTCTGATGGTTGTGCCCATGCTGGGCGCCTACCTCCGCCATGACGGACTCATGGCCTTTGATCGCCCGCTGGCGGCAGGGCTCTTTGTTCTGCTGGCAATAAGTTACGCCTGTCTGACCTATTCGTTCATGGTGGATGACTTCTCCGTGGGCTATGTCGCCAACAACAGCAACAGCCTGCTGCCCTGGTACTACAAGTTCAGCGCTGTCTGGGGCGGGCATGAAGGCTCGCTGCTGCTGTGGGTGCTGATCCTTGGTGGCTGGACGCTGGCGGTCGCCATTTTCAGCAAGAACATTCCCGATGACATGCGGGCCCGGGTACTGAGTGTCATGGGTCTGATCGCCGTCGGATTCATTCTGTTCACGGTCGTCACCTCCAATCCCTTTGACCGGTTGCTGCCCAACGTTCCTGAAGATGGTGCCGATCTCAATCCGCTATTGCAGGATTTCGGACTGATCGTCCACCCGCCGACACTCTATATGGGTTATGTCGGGTTCTCGGTGGCCTTTGCCTTTTCCATTGCCGCACTCATCGGTGGGCGCCTGGACGCAGTCTGGGCCCGCTGGTCCAGGCCCTGGACCACCGTGGCCTGGGCGTTTCTGACTCTGGGCATTGCCCTGGGTAGCTGGTGGGCCTATTACGAACTCGGCTGGGGCGGCTGGTGGTTCTGGGATCCGGTTGAGAATGCCTCGCTCATGCCCTGGCTGGTAGGTACGGCACTGATTCACTCCCTGGCCGTGACTGAAAAGCGCGGTGTCTTCAAGAGCTGGACGGTGCTGCTTGCCATTGTCACCTTCTCGCTGAGTCTGCTGGGCACCTTCCTGGTGCGCTCCGGTGTGCTCACCTCGGTGCACGCCTTCGCCAACGACCCGGATCGGGGCCAGTTCATTCTGCTGATGCTGGCGGTGACCGTGGTCGGCTCGCTGGCACTCTACGCCATACGGGCACCAGTGGTGCACAGTCGCGCAAGCTACACATTGCTCTCCCGTGAAACCCTGCTGCTGCTGAACAATGTCTTCCTGGTGGTAGCCATGTTCGCTGTGCTGCTTGGCACCATCTTCCCGCTGATTCTGGATTTCTTCGGCGGTGGCAAGATTTCCGTGGGTGAGCCCTACTTCAACTTCACCTTTGTGCCACTGACGCTGGGTCTGGGGCTGGTTCTGGGGGTTGGCGTGATCACCCGCTGGAAGCGTACTCCTGTTGATCTGGTAATCCGTAAACTGATGGTGCCAGCCATACTCAGTATGATCATCGCTCTGGCGGTGCCGCTGATGGCTGGGGTTGAGTATGACCTGCTGACCGTTCTGGGTATTCTGATCGCCGCTTGGGTGGCCATAGCCACGTTGCGGGACATGTGGGACAAGTCGGCCAGCGGGCGTGGCCGCTGGCACGGTCTCAAGCGCCTTTCCAGAAGCTATAACGGCATGGTGCTGGGACATATCGGGCTGGCATTGTCGATTGCCGGTGCGACCATGGTCTCCATGCACGGCGTTGAGCGGGACGTGCGCATGTCACCCGGCGACACTGCCGAAATTGCCGGTTTTGAGTGGCATTTTGTGGGGCTGCGTGAACGCGAGGGGGCCAACTTCATTGCCGATCAGGCCCGGTTCGACATCAGCCGTGACGGCAATCATGTAACGACCGTTCTGCCGGAGAAGCGCCATTACATGGTGCGAGATACGGTCATGACCAACGCCGGTATTGATCCCGGCTTCTTCCGAGATCTGTTTGTGGCCATGGGCGAGCCGGTGGACGGCGAGCTGGCCTGGTCGGTGCGTATTCAGCACAAGCCCTTGATTCGCTGGATCTGGCTCGGATCCATATTCATGGCGGCAGGTGGTTTCCTGGCAGTCAGTGACCGACGTTACCGCGTACGTCAGCGTCGTGAGCGCACGGCCTCTGACCGTGAATCCGGCCTGAGCTTTGAGGAGGCGAAGGCATGAAGCGTATCTGGTTGTTTCTGCCAGTGGTGCTGGCATTGGCGCTTGGTGTGGTCTTCTATGCCGGCCTGGGCACAGACCCGAGCAAGTTGGAGTCGGCCCGTATTGGGCAGAATGTGCCCGGTTTTGAGCTGTCGCTGCTGCGCGAATCGGATGAGCAGGTGGGACCGGAGGTGTTGAAGGGCGAGACGGTGCTGCTCAACGTCTGGGCTACCTGGTGTCCCTCCTGCCGGCAGGAGCACCCTTATCTGAATGAACTGGCAGAGAAGGGGGTTCCACTGGTCGGGCTGAACTACAAGGATGAGCGCGAATCGGCGCTGGGCTGGCTGTCGGATCTGGGCGATCCCTACCGGTTCAACATCTATGACCCGGAAGGCTCGCTGGGATTCGATCTGGGGGTCTACGGTTCGCCCGAAACCTACCTGATTGATAGTGATGGCATCGTCCGCTACCGGCATGTCGGGGTGATCGATGAGCGGGTCTGGGAGGATGAACTCAAACCGCTCTATGAACAGTATGCGGAGGAGTCCTGATATGCGCAGTCTGATAATCGCTTTAGCGACATTGATGCTGGCGTTTCCTGTGCTCGCCAGTGAGGTGCAGACCAATCAGTTCGAGGACCCTGAGCTGCAGCAACGTTATCAGACTCTGACCCGGGAGCTTCGCTGTCCGCTGTGTCAGAACGAGAACATTGCCGAGTCCGGCGCGCCTATTGCCAACGATATGCGACGGGAAGTACACCGCAGGCTTGAACAGGGTCAGACCGATGAAGAAATCACATCAGCCCTGGTGGACCGCTTCGGCGATTTCGTCCGGTACCGGCCGGAGTTCTCGGTAAGAACCTGGCTGCTCTGGGTTGGTCCCTTTGTCGCGGTGGCTATTGGCATCCTCGTGGTGATTGTTCTGGCTATGCGGGCCCGGCGGCGACAGCCGACCACTGAAGAGGCGCCTCTGAGCGAGGAAGAGCGCCGTCGCGTTGAGAAATGGCTGCGCGAATGATCCATTCACTGACAGTGAGCTTTGATTCATGACGATGACGTTCTGGCTTCCCCTGGTGCTGCTGACGATTCTGGCACTGATTTTTGTCATATACCCCATGGTGTTTTTCCAGCCCCGCAAGGACCGCATTGATCAGCGGCAGCAGAATCTGGAAACCTACCGCTCCCGCATGCAGGAAATGGATGCGGAATATGAAAACGGTAATGTGGATCAGGAAACCTACGAAAAGCTCAAGCTGGAGCTGGAGGCGAGCCTGCTCGATGACGTGGGGGATCCCGCGACCGTGGACGAAGAGAGTATATCCCGGGGTGGTCGCAGGACGCTGGTGGTGGTCACCCTGGCTGCCGTGGTGTTTGTGCCGGCGGTCTCCTACCTCTTCTATGACCTGTATGGGTTCCATGATGATGTGGCTCAGTTTCAGGAAATCCAGGAGATGCGTTCCGAGGCGGAAGATCCCCAGCAGATGCTGGCCCTGGTGGATAATCTGCGCCAGCGCCTGGAAGAAGAGCCCGATCATGTAGAGGGCTGGGCCGTACTGGCGCAGACGAACATGCAGCTGCAGCGCTACGCACAGGCTGCATCTGCTTTCCGCAGCCTCGCTGAAGCGGCAGAACGTACGGGTGAGGGTGACGAGGGGCAGGCCTGGGGCATGGCCGCTCAGGCCGACTTCCTGCAATCCCAGGGGCAGGTTACACCCTCAGTTCGCGAGGCCATTGAGCAGGCTCTTTCGCTCAACCCCGATGAGGTGAATGCGCTGGGGCTGCTGGGTATTGATGCGTTTCAGCAGGGTGAATACCGCGAGGCGCTGGAGCACTGGGAGCGGATTGTGGCCGTCGCACCTGACCATCCGCAGTTGCCAAGTATACGCCAGGGCATCGCGGCGGCCTATTCCGAGCTGGGTGAGCCTGTTCCAGCAGAGGCTCTCGAATCGGGGGAGGCTGAGCTGACGGACGATACCGAGGTTGATGTCGAGGGAACACGGGTTGAGACCGAAGTGAAGCTGTCAGAGGAGGCAGAAGCTGACGTGAGCGGTGAGCACACGGTCTTTGTCTACGCCAGGGCTGTTGATGGCCCACCCAGGCCGCTGGCCATCAGCCGGATGCAGGTGGATGATCTGCCGGCGTCCGTTACCCTGGATACTTCCATGGGAATGACCGAAGACGGTGAACTGGAAGCGGGTGCCTCAGTCATGCTGGTCGCCCGGGTATCCCGGGATGGCAACGCCACTCCGCAGCCCGGAGATTGGGAAGGGGAAACTGGGCCGGTGGTTGTCGGTGCTCAGGAAGAAACCGCCGAGATCCTTATTGGCGAGCCGGTCCGCTGACCGGCTCGCCC
>LKMJ01001399.1_pt1 | contig 21215 bp, 27 predicted proteins | sample 643391 | NCBI WGS metagenome assembly LKMJ01 (sample SAMN04112250, study PRJNA286221) | soda lake metagenome | biome: soda lake; feature: Kulunda Steppe; material: water; isolation source: sample PL-Br10 brine of Picturesque Lake | place: Russia: Kulunda steppe | collected 2010-07
GCGGAGGGGGAGGCAAGGTGAGGTGTGTGGGATGGAGGGTGGGAGGTAAGGCGAGTGGGGTTAGGTGTGGGAGGCGGGGCGTGGGGGTGCGGAGCGGCAGGCAAGGCGAGGTGTGTGGGATGAAGGGTGGGAGGTAAGGCAATTGGGGTTAGGCGTGGGAGGTGGGCCATGTGGGTGCGGAGCGGGAGGCAAGGCGAGATGTGTGGGATAAAGGGTGGGAGGTAAGGCGATTGGGGTTAGGCGTGGGAGGTGGGCCATGTGGGTGCGGTGCAGGAGGCAAGGCGAGATGTGTGGGATAAAGGGTGGGAGGTAAGGCGAGTGGGGTTAGGCATGGGAGGTGGGCCATGTGGGTGCGGAGCGGGAGGCAAGGCGAGATGTGTGGGAAAAAGGATGGGAGGTTAGGTGAGTGGGGTGAGGTATGAGATCGTCTGATGGGATGTGAGGGTACAGGGTGGAGGTGAGGTGTGGGGGGTGAGGCGCAGGAGGTAGGAATTGCGGGTGAGGCAGGGCTGTGGAGACACATGCGCGTGAGGCTTGCATGCCTGCTCAACGCGCATGCCCGCGCAAGGCATCGCTGGCATGTGCTGCTGCCTAGCAGTGCTAACAAGCCATGCGTCCAACCTTCATCGGTGGCCGGCACGAAGCCGCGGGTGGCACAAAGGCCATAAGATGCGTGGGCTGTTACCAATAATTTACCCTGACCTCGTGCTATGGAAGACTCAGATTGCACAGCCCTGAAAGGCATCGGGTGTGCTGGCTTGTGCTGGTGAGTGCTGGGGGCCCCTTAGTTCTAAGGGTGGCACGGATTGCGCAATTCTGCATGGACCAAGCTGCTGTCTGCGCAAGCGCCTTGGCATGCACGCACATCACGCACATGCAAGCACATCAGGTGGTTGCACACACACATATACAAACGTGCTCACAAACATGCACACGCCCGCATGCACGCATGCACAGAAGCACAAACACACAGCCAGCTCGCGCACCCGCCGACTTGGTCGGCAAAAAACGCAGCGCCCACTGCATCGTCCTCAGCCCTGCTGCCGCCCCATGCGCTTGCCTGGGCGCCGGCGCCAAAGGGCTCCCCACCACCTCCCAGGCCCGGGACCTGCAGGCATGCATTCACATACACACACCATGGATTCCGCAGTTAAAAGCACACCCACACACAAGCATTGCATTAAAGAGGCGCTCAGACACGCGAGCGGCATGTTCAAGAGGCGCACACACACATGCACAATCAATACACACATGCCCTGGCCAGCACACACAAGCGCATGGCATACAGGGACTCTTGCCGGCCCCTCTGCAAAGGGGAGGCTGCGCATTGTGCCTGGAATGTATTGCAGCAGAGGCCTGCACTCACTTGCCACAGCTTAGCAAATGCACCCTCACTTAATGAGCCTTTGCGTCTGCATCAGCCTCCCCCCTCCCCCCCCCAACCCTGCCTCGTCCCTCAACCCTGCAGGCACCTTGCTGCTGCAAGGTGGCCAGCACAGCTCCTGCAGCCGTCCCGCTCACCTGCTGCGGATCAAACACACGCCCCGGGCCGCCCATGAAATTATGATTGCGGCTGCCGATGTCACCCCGGCTGCAAAGGCATTTGCCCAGGGCATGGAGGGGGCGAGGTCAAGGGGCGCACAGAGTACAAAAAGTGAAGCTGCGAGGGGAAAGCTGGAGAACACCTAACTGATGCCAGGTCCTGGCATGACACCAGACATTGAGCAAGAGCGGCAATGGAAGCCAGGGTGGACATTAAGCAATGGAAGCCAGGGTGGACATTAAGCAACAGCGGCAATGGAAGCCAGGGTGGATCGGAGCAGATCAAGCCAGGGCATGACACCAGACATTCAGCAAGAGCGGCAATGGAAGCCAGGGTGGACCGGAGCAGATCAAGCCAGGGCAGCCCAGAGTAGTGGGAGCCAGGGCGGCCCTGAGCTCAGTCCAGCCATCTTTGCTCCACCCAAATGGGCGATAATGACTGCCTGGGGCGGATCGGACACTCTGTTGCATCGCAGGTATTGAGCGTATGGCACCATCGGCGCTCACAGTAGAGTAAGGCTGCGGGCGCTGCCAGGGAAGGGATGTGGCGCCGCGAGGGGAGGCAGCGCCAAACGCAGTGGCGGAGCGCCGCGCCCTTTTGGCACATAGCAAGCAAAGCCTTTCAGGCCTAGGACGCGCGCGCCGGCACACGGCGCACCTTTGGGGCACCCGCACAGGGGGGGGGCGAGGGAGGAGGTCCCCCTTGCGTGCCTGGGGCTGCTGGAGCGGCGGCTGCGGCTGCGGTGGCGGCCCTCCACCAAGAGGCCAGTGTGTCAGCGGGGGCGGGTTGTGGTCCGTCAGGCCGCCTTCAAACTGGGACCTGGACTCGGTGTGCTCCTGCAACGACCGACAGGGTGGCCGGGCTGCAGCTCAAGCCGCCGCACATGCTGGCAGGTATGGACTGCTTGACTGTTTGACTGGTTGATGCACTGACTGGTTGACTGACTGACTGGTTGATGCATCGACTGGTTGACTGCATGGTTGATGCACTGACTGGCTGATGCACTGTGGGACAGCACGGAGGCTCTTGTTAGTAGTGCATGCGTGCGTGGGGAGGTGGTTTGCTGGTATAAGCCCCTCAAACCCTGCACGTTGGCGCCCCTCAGCAGGCCGCCGCCTGGATGGCGGGCAGGCTGTACGACCGCAACACCTGGATGCCCTTGGCACGTGAGCGCCCAGGGCCCGCGTCCCAGAGTGGCACACATGGGTGTGTGCAGGCGTGTCCTGGGGCGGCACACATGGGTGTGTGCAGGCGTGTCCTGGGGTGGCACACATGGGGGTGTGCAGGCGTGTCCTGGGGTGGCACACACTGGTGTGTGCATGCGGCATGCAGAGGTGGCGCAGGCGCGCCCGCCCCAAGCGGCACGCACTTGAATGCCCATTGCCAGCAGCATGGCACGCTCCCGCTCCAAGATCCGTGTGTTGACCTCCGCCTGGCGCGCTGCGGGTGTGTGTGCATGCCTCATGTCACATGATTCATGTGGTATACATGCAGGTGACCAGCCCACGAGGCAGATGGTGCCCCCCCTTTGTGACGCTAAAGGCTGACATGAACGCAGGCAAGCGGCATGTCTAAGGACCTGACGCACCCGCAGAGGGGAGGGTGGCAGGGCCAGTGCTCTTCCAGAGTGCTGCACAATGGTACCACTGAGGCATCACCCGCCTGATGCGTGTATGTGTGCGTGTGCCAGGGGCAGGAACTCACTCAGCTGGGCCAGCAGGTCCTGCTTGTCTTGCGCGCTTTGCCGTTTTGCTGCGCCAGCGCCCTGCTTCTGCTGGGCTTTGGGGTCCTTGGTGCTAGGCTGTCTCTTGGGGGCCACAGCTACAGCGTAGTAAGGTGTCCAAGGAGCACAGTGTAAGAGAAAGGGCCGCGGGCCGCTGAGCTCTATATTGAATGCAGGCCTAGACCCCTGCTCCATTGCATCACCTGCTGATTTCTTCTGAGCACCCTGCTTGGGAGGCCCCATGTACACCATCGGACCTCCCAGGAGGTCAAAACAGGAGCAAAAGCAACCCTTAGTCAAAATCACGAAGATATGGATTATGCATGGCTCTTGTTCAATTACGCAAGGAAGAAATATTATTTGGGAAACCCGCTATCAGGAAGTGACTTGTGAAAATTACATTACAAAAAATGAACGATTCATTACATGGTCTTATTTGAAATTTTAGCTTGAGCTAAGCCTTTCGAGGATGTATTTGTCTCCCCTTGCAGTCTCCAATACCTGCTCAGAGGCTCCAGATCTCCAGCCTCAAAAAGATCAGACACCATCTCAAGAGCTGTCCTATGACGTGAGTTTGAACTTGTTACACTGAAAGGGCACTTACCTGGTCCAGCACTCACACAAAAGCATACCAACTATTTCCATGCGGATGGACCGTCCCGCACTTTGTGTAGTTGATTACGCCTGGCTTCAGCGAGTGTTTATGAATGATCATGACAAGTGTCAAACAGATAATACACGCCCCCACAAATATCTCAAACAGTCAGCAGGCGCTGTCAGAAGTGGGCAGTACCCTCCCAATAAAGATCCTACTGTTAGGCTTTTCTGAAGACCTACCTACTGGTGTATCCTTCCACACCTGCTTGCTTGCGCACATGCAGATCGTCAGTTACATGATGCGCACCATCTTGGAGCCCCTTGACGTTCTGAGGGCTTCGGCAGTGAATCGGGAATGGCGGCGTGCAGCCCAGGGACAGCATATTTGGCTGTCATTTATCAGGTGGGAGCCTTGATAAATGAAATGACAGGCCAATGTGAGGGTATTGCTGATCCAGATGTACCAGACTTTAAAGAATAAAATGGTCCCAATGTACCTTTCAGCTCAGCCTCAGAACGCAACTGTGCCCGCTGAGCAGAATAACTGCTGTAGAAGCGGCCAACCAGCCCTTGATAAATTAGTCAAGCAAATGAGCTATGAAATGAGCAGTTTGTCATGTTCAGTTGCGCCGTGGTTGGAATTTGACAGCTACAAGGTCTGAGGTACAGCAAGTATGCTTGTCTACCAACTTGCAAATGTGTGCTCCGTGTATGACTATCACAGGTTGCAAGGTGTGCGAGGTCTTGGTCACGTATGCATTTTCCTCAATTTTTGAAATTTGATAGTGTGCGGAGCGTTAGAGCAAGACCGTTGAATCTTGAGATTCTCTTTTACCTCCTGCGTTTACACAGTCCAAATACCTCAGTACATGCTCGTGCAGAAGCGTGTACAGACACACGCACGTATGTGCATGCCCACAAGCAAGTTAAATGCCTGTGTACAAGTAAAGACAAAGCATTTTGTCAAGGACAGTGTGCACTTCATAAAGGTAATGCGCAAGCAGAGACATAAGCAAGCACATTCACAAATTTGCGTGTGTACGCGCGCACACGCGCGCGCGCACACACACGCACACACACACAAAACTTTGTGTACATTGTGCCTCACATGGCCTCAGGCAGCAGTTTGGGGACACCCTGGTGCGGAAGGCATTGCCATTAGGCGCAGGTGTGGCAAGCAGCGTGGATGCCCGGACTCTTTATGCACAGCTGGCGTGCTTCATGCCCGGCGCACTCACGGGCTGGTGCGAGGATCCGGTGGGTACGTGTGTGCAAGCACACGCGCGCCTCTGGCAGGTGACAATATATGCAAAGGGTGGATGCATGTATGTGCGTCGTGCATTGCCATGGCAGGCACAAGGCAACACGCTCAGGTGCATACATACATAGCCTTTCAAGCGTGTATCTGCACGCCCTGAATCTGCACCCTGCACACACACACACACAAATGCACACACACACACATACACACACACTCACACACGCACACGAGCGCAGCCTTGGCTCTGCTTGTTTTGGGACCTTGCCTCGCAGGTGACTGCTAGAGGGCGGCCCTACACGATGTACTTGGGAGAGATGAGCTCCAACTCAGACATGAGCGAAAGGGCCAATGGCTATGTGTGAGTGCGCACAGCTTCTAGATGGAGAGTGCAAAAGCTCGTCAGCGAGTTTGCGTGCGCGCCCTGGTGTGCTGCGCATGCACGTGCTGCCTCCAGGGCACCTGCTTCCTGAACCTGAAACCCTGGGTGTGACCATGCACCCACCAAGCAAACCCAGCACTGCATGCAGCTAGCGTGGAATGTAAGCCCTTTGGGTTTTCACCCAGCCCTGCGCACCCTGCGCGCCTGCTGCTCATGAGCCAGTAGCCATCATTTAGTAAAGCTGGCCCTTTGCTCGCTGAAAGAAGCTGAACCCTGCTCCAAGTACAGCTGCAGCCCAGCCTGGCAACTTGCACAAGCTTCCGGCGCTTTGTTTTGCAACATGTGGTGGAGGCAGCGCATGGTGTCTTTCCCAACACAGGAGCCCCTTTCGGCCCTCCCTTGCTCACACCCGGACCATCTACTGCAAGAGCTTGTGGACCTACACGGTGAGGTCTGCTGCACAAGCTTCTTGGCTTGCTTGAGGCAGGGTGTCGATCTGCACCTCTCTCCTTGTGGACCTTGATATCCACTGCACTGACTGATAAGGTCTGCTGCAATGGCTTTTGAGGTCTGCTGCAAAAGCTTGTGGAGCTTCCCTGCAAGACCCACAACCTTAAGGTGCACAGGGAGAGAGGTGCACAAGAGAGAGGTGCGCAAGGAGAGAGGTGCGCAAGGAGAGAGGTGCGCAAGGAGTGAGGTTCACAAGGAGAGAGGTGCGCAAGGAGAGAGGTGCACAAGGGGAGAGACAAGGACGGTTCACACATGTGGAAAGCTGGCAGCTCAGCACTTTTGGCGCATGCCGTATGCCCATGTGGGTGCCAGTGCTTGGGGTGGTGCTTGGAACACTGCAAGCCATATGGTGTACAGGAGATGTCACACTCTTTTGAGGTGCTGAGCCTCGTATGACAGCTGCAGCACTGAGCCTCGTACGACAGCTGCAGCACTGAGCCTCGTATGGCGGCTGCAGCACTGAGCCTCATATGACAGCTGCAGCACTGAGCCTCATATGACAGCTGCGGCACTGAGCCTCGTATGACAGCTGCAGCACTGATCCTTGTATGACAGCTGCAGCACTGAGCCTCGTATGACAGCTGCAGCACTGAGCCTCGAATGACAGCTGCAGCACTGATCCTTGTATGGCAGCTGCGGCACTGAGCCTCGTATGACAGCTGCAGCGCTGGCCTTGCAAGCAAGAGGCCTACACCCCCAATTTTTTGGTGGACCACAGAGAATGCAGCAGAGCCAAGGCCTGTTTGCAGTGTATTAGTTCACGCGCATGTGCAGGGCTGCCACGTCTTGCAGCGCCATAGGCAGCTGCTGCACATATGCCCACTGTGTCCCCTCAGCCATTCCTATGCCCCTCGCTGTGCTCGGTGTTTCCTCTGTCTGCCATCTGTCCTCTACCTGCTGGCTGTTGATCAAGCACACACTCATTCCCACTCCCACCCCAATGCATCATAAACCCCTCCTTGCCCTCCATTTTCCAGGTGCCAAACCCACGTACAAAGTTGCGTATCTATGCCCTGGGCGTACAGCCCGAGGTGAGCAGCAACTTGGTGGTTTGCTTGGCTGCTGCGCCCCTTGCTTTCCAGGATGAACCTGTTACTCCTCCCCTGCCAAGGACCCGGTCCCCAAACATCTCTCGTACAGGGGCCAGGCAAAAGCGCAAGTGCCCAGGGCTGCACACTGTGCCCCGCGTGCTGGATGAATCCAGGCCAGGAGAACCTGCGTTTCTGAGCACGTTCACCCATACACCTCAGCGACGCGCGCGGGTGCTGGATGGCTAGCAGGCCCCGCACGCCTGAGCACGCGCATTCGCACGCCACCACTCACGTGCAGGTGCTGGATGGCTTACGAGCCCTGCCCGCCGCCACCAGCGCTGACACTGGCGCCCCGTTGTACAGCCAGCGCGTGAAGATCGTGGAGTACGAGCGGATCCTGGGGTCTGTGGACGTGCCCAACTCCTACTTTGCGTTCAGGGTTGGGCCGGTGCTGCTTGGGTGCTTCATGCCACCTGAGGTGAGTGCATGCCCAGTGAGCATGTCCATGTGCATATGCCCAGTGAGCATGCCCATGTGCATATGCCTAGTGAGCATGCGCGCTACTTTGGGGTGTGTGTGTCAGGAATCAGGGCTCTTGACGTTTGAGCGTACGGACCATGTTGCGAGCGAAAATGTTACTGCTCTCAACACTCTCTGCAAATTGTTGCTGCTAGGCTTCAGCCTGCTTTTGGACAGGAGAGGGAGGGGGCTGATGGCTGCATGCATGTTTGCTGCCGTCGTGACTTGATGTGCAGGAGAAGCATGCGCGCGCGCACACACTGCATGTACACAAGCGCGCAAGCGCATACACATGCGCACATGCACACATGCACTTAACCACTCATCTCTCACACTCGTCATCATACATGCATGCACTTGCACTGTCGCAATTGCTCGCATCCTAGCACACACGTCGCCCCTCTTGGCTGCGTGCGCCAAACCTCCTCGCAGGTGCCCCTGCACGTGGTGCAGCTGCGCACACGCAAGCAGATGCTGGGGCTGATTGTGCTCTGGGACGCGGGGCTAGCGCTGTCGGGCCCGTCGACACCAGAAGTCCGGCCCAGCGTGCTGACGCCCACGTCTGCAACCAGGCAGTGCCTGCAAGTGCTGACAGGGCTGCGCGTGGGCGAGGTGCGAGGGTGGGCACAGCAGGGTGGTCACTGCGTCTTGGTGCGGGGGAGGGGATGTTGGTGAGTGTGAGCATGGTTGGGAGCACGCAGGCTGCCCTGGCGCATGTACATGTGTGTTCAAAATGTGATGGTGCATGGTGGTGCGTCCTTCCTATTCTGTGCGATGGTTGTGTGTACAGGCCTGCAAGTACAACGATGCACATCGCACCTGCCAGACTTGGGCATACATTTGAGCGCTGGGGGGCCTGCACATTGCAGATCACTTGACAACATGTTGCGAAGCTGTGCAGGTTCCCAACACAGCACACGTGTCCCTCACCTTCACATGTGCACTTGCATGTCAAACACGATGGGTATGCCGCTGGCGCTGGTGCGCTTCCGCGTAAGCTAGCCCAAAGGCCATTTCATTGCTCTGCGTAACAAGACTTCACATGTGCATCAACATGCCCCATGGGTGTGCTGCCCTACCTTCCAGCCTGAGGATCTCACAGCCAGGTAGGACACTGGTGGCGGTGGTGGCCATGCCTCACATTGCAGCCAGCTGCACCCTGGCTGCTGGGCCGCATCCGGCTCAACCCCCATGCAGGCGTTTGCTGGCTGCTTGTGCTGAATCCCATGCAGGTGTTTGCCTGCTGCTCGTGCTCAACCCCCATGCAGGCGTTTTCTGGCTGCTCGTGCTGACCCCCCATGCAGGTGTTTGCTGGCACTGTGCTGACCAATTGGCATGAGCGCGACCCGGCCTCGGGCCTGCGCCTCGGCCACGCGCTGCTGGGCCGCATCCGGATCACGTGCGTGGAAGTTGAGCCGCTTGCCACAGACTCCGCGCTTGCGAGCCCCTCACCTGAAGCGCCGGCGGGCACACAGCACGCCGGCAGCAACATGCAGGGCGGCTACAGCCCTGGCAGGAGCAGCTGCAGCGGCGGTGGCAGCGGTGATCACCTACCTGGGCAGCAGCCGTGGCTGCCGGTGTCACTCAGGGCCCTTCTGCGGGTGGAGGTACCAGAGAGGGAGTGGCAGATCAGCCCGCAGGGCTTGCCGATCAGGTGCGGTTGACTGGCGCCTGCGTGGGTGACAAGATTCGGATACACTAGGTGCAAAGGAAAGGGAGTGACGGACCAGCCCGCAGGGCTTGCCGAGCATGTGCGCGTGGGTGGCAGCTGCGTAGATAGGGCTTTGATGGTGTGCATACAAGTGTGAGGGAGAGGGAGCAAGACAGATCAATCAGCCCATGAGGCTTTAAGCGCGCTTGACTGGCCTGTACTTGGACGAAGGTCTGATGGTATGCCCAGGTGTGAAACAGCAGGGTTGGGGTCTGAAAAATGGCCCTATTTGCCATGGCCAATGAGGCGCGCGCGCTTGCCACTGGTATGTGACAATGTCTATTGACCATCCTTTACACGGGGGCGTCTTACTAGGAATGATGGTTTGCAGACGAAAAAAGGGTTTGAGGCGACCTCAGAGGTGGAATTTGCCTGTTACTTCTGTCCTTGATCCATACTGCACTGCTGTGGTGTCGCAGGTTTGATGCCGAGGAGGAGATGTCCTATACTTGCGCAGCTACAGAGGATGCATGGGTCATTGTGAACCCTGATGGCACTGTTAGACCCCTCCCGGCTCCACACCCGACCGGTCCACAGGTACCTCGTGTTAGTCTGCCCTGAATAAGAGCACACTTCGTTTGATTTAATGCCCTTCCGACTCCACACCCTTCTGGCCCAAGGGTACCTTGTGTGATGTCTACTTCAAATCCATTCCATGTACATGCAGCTCAGTTGATGCAACCTTGCGTGTGAGTGCAAATCCATGGCCGTCCTCATACATGTGCTTGAAAGTGCAATTTGTGCAGGTGTGTGCCATGTGAACTCGTGAAGGTGCATGCCCCTGTTTATAAGGCTCTGTCTTTTTGTTTGTTGGTTGGTTGGTTTGTTTTGTCTTCACAATCCATTCGTGTGCATTGACATGTGCATGCCCAAGCACCAGTTTTTTTGCATAATGTGCATTTGTGGGTGGATGTGTCAGTGCACGAGTATGCAGGCCCTTGGCTGCTGAGCTTCAGTCACAGGGCTGCCGCGAGGCTGCCTGGTGGCGTATGCTTCTGTGCGCCTGGACAGGGGGCTGCTATGCCTGTTTTGCACGTTAAGTGCGCCCACCCGTCGCTTGCGTACAAAAGTGCAATCAGCGCCTGCACCCTGGAAAGGGAACACCCATGCATCTAGTGTGCATTGGATGCTCAAGCCCCAGCAGCATGGGGCTTGGGATATGCGCCAGGGGTGCAAGAGCACGGCTTGGGATACGCGCCAGGGGCTTGGGATATGCGCCAGGGGGCCAAGAGTGCGGCAGCAGCAGCCTGCTCGCAGTGTGTGACAGCAGCAGCCTGCGCACAGTGTGTGACAGTAGCAGCAAGGGATCCTTTGCACCCACTTTGAAGCGGAGGGTGTGCGCATGCTGCCCGTGTACTGTAGCAAGTCTGCACCAGGGCTGCAGGTCGCCAGATGGGCCATTACTGCGTGCATGTGGGAGAGCACATGCGGCTGTGCGCGTTGTCACGCTGCAGGAAGCACGGGGCTTGGGATCTGCGCCTGGACCCTGGGCTGTGGGGCATGCGCTGTGGGGCATCGCGTCAGGAGGTGTGCTGGCCGGCATGCTGATCAGTGGGCGGCAGGCCAGGCACCGTGCAGTGTTCTCAGCCACTGCAGAGTCCCTGGAACGCTGAGCCTCCACGGAACCTGGCACCGTGCAGTGTTCTCAGCCACTGCAGAGTCCCTGGAACGCTGAGCCTCCACGGAGCCTGGCACCGTGCAGTGTTCTCAGCCACTGCAGAGTCTGGCACCATGCAGTGTTCTCAGCCACTGCAGAGTCCCTGGAACGCTGAGCCTCCACGGAGTCTGGCCTCGTGCAGTGTTCTCAGCCACTGCAGAGCCTTGCACCGTGCAGTGTTCTCAGCCACTGCAGAGTCTGGCACCGTGCAGTGTTCTCAGCCACTGCAGAGTCCCTGGAACGCTGAGCCTCCACGGAGCCTGGCACCGTGCAGTGTTCTCAGCCACTGCAGAGTCCCTGGAACGCTGAGCCTCCACGGAGTCCCAGACTCGCAGGCTCTGATGGAGATGGATGCTCGCGGGCACCCTCATGCAAGCAATGCTAGATTGACAGCAGGGTGATGTGCAGGCAGGGCACATGCCCCCGTGGTGTATGATCGGCAGGGCATGCTGATCTTTTTGGCAGAAGGCATGAAACATGCCCCTGCTTGAGTGGTGGGTGTCACAGGGTGCTTCCAAGTACACCATTGCTACACCGGGTACAGGCTAAGCTCCGTAGAAAGTATACCTGGAAACCAATTTCAGGGGCGCTTCCTCTATTTTGGGGCTGAGTGCTATGAGTGACAGAATAAAAAAATTAGGGTTACCCCCTATTATTTGTGCTTTCCAGGAGTGGGATCACAATCAGTTGCAGATTTTTGCCAAAACTTTTGCTTTCAATTTGTGACTGGCTACAGGCAGCTCTCTGGTACCTGTGACCATCTTTGCAGAAAGCCTAGAGGCTGATATTTGCCTCACGCACTAGCTTGGCCACTCTAGCTGATCTGCCTGACTTGCTGATCAACCTGATAAGCAGGAGCGTTCTAGTACAGTGCGTTTCAATTTTTTGCACTCGATGGTGTAGTTGGGTCGAGCATCGCAGAGCGCGCAGGGCAAGACTGTTCATTGGCATGTTTCTATGCCCGTCATGCACCCAAGACTGAAGTTTTGTCAAAGCAACTCATGATGATGAGAAAGCTCTTTCCTTATTCTCGTACCAGATTCAGAATCCGGGATTCTACATGTTATGAATGAGTTTTCTACTTTCCCATTGTCTTATCTGGAAAAGAAAAAGAAAGAAAGAAAAAGAAATGCTATGCAGGTTTCTTATCCACCTTCTTTGCTTTAACTTATGTTTCCGGTGCCAGTGAGCCTGCCATGCAAAGGAAAAGGAGAATTAGTGCAATTTTGGGGGGTAGTGAGCATCAGGGGAAGGGCTGGAGTTCCCACTGAGCCTCAACAAAAACCCCCAAGGCGCTCCACTTAATGTATGGGCAAATGCATGGGCCCATCTGAGCAAGAGGCCAATGTTCCTGCATCAAAGCATCAGGCAACTCCTGGCAGCCCCTGCCAGCCACCACTCACCGATAAGTCATGTACATAAATGCTTGCACACAAATAGAGGGGATCACATGAGCAAGGGGTATTCTGCCCTGAGGCTACAAGCTTACAAGTTAGGGTACCGCCAGCCTGGTCGTTAGGCTGATTGGTTTGTTGCTGGTCTTTACCAGCCAAAAAGTTGTCCATAATGTCCGAGATGAAATGGCAGACTTTGTTGTGCCATTGAGAAAGGAAATCAAAGACTGTCTGACTAGGCAAGGCATGTAAAATATAAGGGGCCTCCACAGAAAAGGACTGGCAGAAAGGAACAAAGGGACGAGTACTTCTTTCTGAGAGAGCACACAAACAAGTGTTGACAATGAAAAAGAACATGCATCTCATTTTGAACAGCAGCACAGGTACACTTATCACAGTCACTGACCATGGTGGACATTACCACCGCGCCAGATGGAGAGTTCCACCGCGAGCGTATGTGCTCGCAAGCGATACCTGCTCACATTCCTGATAACATGCTTAGGGAGATCAAAGTGCAGATAGCGAGGTGGCATTGAGGGGGCCCTCCCCATTCTGCACACGAGTGCGTTTATCTGCTTGATGATTAACGAGGGGACAGGCGAACCAAGCATGATAAGTCACCAGTTTGTTGTCGCATTCCTAAGGGCATTCACGTCAGCAATGTCCCTCCACACTTTCCTCATCCTACACCTCAGGTCAGCAGTAAAATCTTAGCATATAGGGTGCCCCTGCAAGGAAGCTTGTGTATAAGTGTTACAGCCTCGCAATCCCTCAAAGGCACGCAGAATATCCGAAGCCCACGATGTTTTAGCCGGAGGCACCAGCTTGAGGTCTGCGTGAAGGGCCTGCTTAAGAGTGGCACTATTAGAGGAGGACAAGCCGTTGTGAAATTTAAACCATTAGAATTGCAGAGGTTCGTGCCCACACTCGCGTAGTATAGCCCAGTTATGCGCAGACTGCTTCACACCTAGGGTGCCCTGTAAGAAATTCGAATGCAATGTCTGTAAGGTAGGCCTAAATACATCACCTTCGCGCAAGAACCCTGAGCTCCAAACCTGACAGCCATACATACCAGCGGGAACTAGATATGCCCTTAGCCAGCCAAAGGGAAGCAAAAGGTCTGTCACATAGTTACATAGTTACATAAAGAAGAAGGCCTCCAGTCAAACCGACTGACTGCTAGCCTGTTCATAAAAAAGTAAGAGTTCATGCAGGAAAGGATAAAGTTTGTTATTGCAAAAGGTCTGTCACATAGGGCAGTGTCCCGTGCAAGCATTCTTTTCCCTGAATTGATGAAGAAAGTGCTTCACTGCCTGCGGTTTTTTCATACAAACCCTCGTATTCGATGAGCTGCTGCAAGCATTGGTATGGCTGCATGCTCAGACAAGGCTGTCATGTTGAGTGTCCGGTGATATGTCATGCCAAGGCACCTAAACGAGTCAGAGCACTTTCAAGCAGCGTCGGCTAACATAAAAGTGGGCACCTGGGCACTGCGCTTTGAGTTGAAATGTACCACATCTGATTCTGCAGTGTTGATGGTATGAGGCTACACAGTGGCAAGGTCTGGTCATCTACAACACTCAACTTGCAACCTGCAGCTTTAACACAGCCTGGCGCATGGTCAAGTAATATACTAGTTCCTAGCCAGTTCGACTCAAAGTGCACCTTGAGGTAAATGTTGTGTCATATCTTTGGCTTGGTCCCGGATCAGCTTGGTCCCGGATCAGCTTGGTCCCGGATCAGCTTGGTCCCGGCATGGCAAAAGGGACACTTTATTCCCAGCATTATTAAGATGAATAAGTAAAAACATCCAACTCGTGATCCTGATTTTTGAACGGCAGGAGCTTGCTTTCAAATGGCCCCTTCACTCTACGAGAGGCTCGGTGGGGCAGCTGCAGTGGAAGCTGCCGTAGATGTGCGTTTTGTATCTGTCGCTGGGTCTCGCTTGGTTGATGAGCTGCCGTGATAGCACTTGATGGGACTGGTCAGGGCAAATCTCAACTTGAGTTGCTAAGGGACGAGCTGCATCCACCTTGGGGATCAACTTTGTACCTTTAAGCACAATCAGTACATGCTTCTATAGAGCTGGAACAGTCGCACAGTTGCCTCATTGTGAAGAGGGGGATTTACCATTGGGGAACATCTCAGCTCCTGCTCTCTGCACTCTCCCTCTATGCACATGCAGCTGTTCTACAGCAAACGGGTATTGAAAGATGAGGCACTTGCGCCATTCTTCGAGGTGTGGACTTTAAAAGGAATTTCGCTCCGTTAATGTTGGCGATCATGCTATGCTGCAGCTGATCAGAGTGATGACTTGATGCTGCATGGGTAGATCAGGACACAGCCAGCAAGCCTGGACACTGCATCAATCTACAGCATGTCAGCTGCATCCATGTGTTCTTTTGTGCTGGTCTGTCCATGCCTCTGACTTACCTTCAAACTTCTCTGGTCACAGTCCATTCCAATGGAGAGGCAACGAGCAAAGCAGGTGAGAGTGATGGCGAGCAATGCGGTTTTATGAATTGCCATGATATTTTGCACAGAAATGCAAAGCTTGTCTTTTGCAGAACAGATAGCTTTAGAGACTGTTACAGGCGAAGGTAGATGCATCCTCTGATAAGACAAGGTAGCCTGAAAAACTGCTGTGCCGGGTGCCTTTTCCTAATTTTATGGATACATCTACATACTCTGATTGCAAGCACGCTGGATCAACTCGCACAATAAGATTCTTTCAGATGGAGCCCCCCCATTTATGCATGCGCTTTTACGCAAAAGCATGCACGCGCGCACACACACACACACACACACACACACAAGCACACACACACACGCGCGCGCGCAAGCTTGCACGCAAACCCATGCGCAAATACACACCAGCAAAAATACACACCCGGCTTGCTCTGCAGGTTGCATTCCTAACGTCTGTATTTGGTGGAAGCACCAAGTACTCTGACGACCCACACATCATGTTCAGGGCCCATGCTAAGCTCATCAAGGAGAAGGGTCTGCAGCTGCACCATTTCCACAAGGTGCAGCCCTCAAAGCGTCAGTGCCTCCACCACAACTCTTGTCTATGAAACGCTCATAGATGTAGGGTGGCATGAAAACAGTGCAGATTTTAAGCACAACAAAAATGCATGCACCAAGGGTTCTGTCTCACTCCCATGGTGTCCCAATACATCCACTCACAATATGTCCCATTCCCAGTTTTTTTCCCATTCTGTCCCACTCCCATCAAATCTCATTTTGTCCCACTCCCAGTGTCTCACTCCCGTTATATCTCAATCCTAATCTGTCCCATTCTATCTCACTCCCATTCTATCTCACTCCCATTCTGTCCGATTCCCATCGTGTCCCATTCTGTCTCACTCCCAGTGTCTCACTCCCGTTATATCTCAATCCTAATCTGTCCCATTCTGCCTCACTCCCATTCTGTCCCATTCCCATTGTGTCCCATTCTGTCTCACTCCCATCCGTGAGCTTGAATCAGGCCCCATGCCGGCACGCACACAGGTGCTCACACACATCACGCGCTCACGCGCTCGTACCTGGTGTGACTCCCTGCTGAATCCTGCGTCCTGTAGTGCTGGCCAAGCTGTCCGCTTTGCCTTACCAGTGTCACATTGTGTCGGCATGGTGCTTGTGTGTGTCACATTGTGTCAGCACGGTGCTTGTGTGGGCTGTCCGCTGCTGCTGCCGCTGTTGCTGCCCATGAGGGCCACAAGACCCGCTTGTTGCTCATGCTGATGGCAGGCGCACACTTCTGTGCCACACCGCGCCTGCTCTTGGCCATCCAGCTCTCACATCCAGTTCGAGGCTCATGTGCAGCCCCAGCTCAAGTCCCCTGCACGTGCCCTCGACCAACTCCTGCACTAGCATTCCTGCACTCACCCGCAGGTGTGCACCCACTTGCTGGACACCCTGCTTGAGCTCAACGTCCCAGAGCCTTTGGTGGAGGAGGTGGGCTCGCTGGCTCTCAGGTGCGTCTGAGGGCCGCCGGCTGCTGCTGCTGCTGCTGCCCACAAAGCCCACACATATGAGGCAGGCAGGCATGCTGGCTCTCGGTGCGTCTGCGGTCCGTGCACCCGAAAGCGTGCCCCACTCCTCGGAGCATCTGTGCTTCACACATAATGCTGCGTGTGTGCCTGCGCAGCCACAGCCCCAGCGCCCCAGCATGCAGCCCTCTTTTACCCCTCAAGCCCACAGATATACAGCTCCCAGCTAAAAATCATCCTGTTGGTGTGTTCCTCGCCCTTGTCTGCAGCATGGAGACCCTCTTCGACCCTGCAAGCCCACAGATACACAGCTCCCGGCTCAAAAGCGTCCTGCCCGTGTGTTCTTGCCCCTGCCTGCAGCATGGAGCCCCTCTTTGACCCTGCCAACTATGAGAAAAATGCCAAGGCCGCGGGCATGGACGTAGGGCCGGCACCACTGTATGAGAGGATTGGGGGCGCTGCGGCTGTTAAGGCCACGGTGAGTGGCAGGTATGGCATAAGTTGGGACATCAGTCGCCTGCACAATGGCAAGTGCGCCTGGCGTGCAAAACGCCGGCAGTGGGGCAAGACCGTATGCCAATTGATGGCTGAGCCAGAGATCACGCTTAAGAGGCAACTGAGCTAGGTCACTGAAGAAGAAGCCATGCCTGTCAGTTGGCCGGTCATGGGGAGGCCATGGTCATAAACAGGCCCTGCAAACAATCCCTTGCCTACACTGTCTCATGCGGCCTTGGTTTGCGAGCTGACACGTCAGGACAGGCTCCCCTACAGGGGAGGAGCAAGTACAACCTGCACGGCGTGATCAGCACAGCCGGTGGGGATGCTGCTGCCGTACCTATGGGGTGGCAACAGAAGAGATATCATGGTGGTCTGACACAGGCATGACCAACAGCACTGCATATTAATCAAATATCTGTAAGAAGACAAAATGCAGGGCAATGAATTACAATTAAATACTTACAGGCGTGACCCTTAGGGCAGCACGCTCATCTGAAGCAAGAAGCCCTGCAGAGCAGAGAGTCTCTAAGGTAGAGTCCCTGAGGTACACACTCAGGACAACAGGCCCTCAAAGAATATCATGTGCTGCCCCCCTGCCAGGTCGATGATCTGGCTGTGGCTGTGCACACCTGCGCAGGAGGATGGGTTCTATGGCAAGGTCGTAGGCCATCTATTGTCCTCCTGCCAGGTCATCTGCCTCGCTGTGGCTGTGCATTCCTGTGCAGGTGGACGTATTCTATGAGAAGGTGATGGCAGACCCCCTGCTAGTGCCGTACTTTGAGGTGCGCAGCCCAAATGCTTTGAGACGAGGTGGTGCCTATGTACTTTGAGGTGAGGCTGTGCCCGTAAACTTTGAGGGGAGGCTGCGCCCACACACTTTGAGGGGAGGCTGTGCGCATACACTTTGAGGAGAGGCTGTGCCCGTACCCAGACTGGTAGGTGAAGATGCCCGTACCTAGACTGGTAGGTGAAGATGCCCATACCCAGACTGGCAGGTGAAGGTGCTTGTACCTAGCCTGGTAGGTGAGGGTGCTACGCTTGAAAGAGGTGAGGCCTGGTGAGGGGCCGCCCTTATGGTAACAAACACTCATGCACTTAAAAGTAGCAGGCGGGCAAGATGGCAGTGTACAAGGACCTTCTTTGCTGAAGTGGCGCTCCCAAAGCAGGAGCAACTTCATGCTGCCTGCTGCTCATGGCCGAGCGCGTACGGCCTTTGTGGCCTTGGGGAGCTACCATGCAGTGGCAAATCGGGCTGCAAAAGTCATTAGGTTGCCATCATTGGGCCAAGCAAGCATGACACACAGGGCTGCATGTGCAACAGGGCCGTTGTTGCACTAGTGGCTCTGCACCGAGGGATGGATCTGTGACAGCTTGCTCTGACGACTGGAAGCGATGATTGATGCGCAGGGTGTGGACATGGGCAAGCAGCGGGCCAAGCAGGTGGCCTTCATCAAGTATGCGTTTGGCGGGTCCAAGGACTACAGCGGCAAGGACCTTGTGGCTGGTGAGTGAGCGAGTGGGTGAGTGAGTAGGTAGGTGAGTGAGCAAAAGGGAGTCAGTGAGAGAGCCACTGTGGGTGAGCCAGTGGGCTCAAGACGGCAAGGACCCGCGGCAGTGCTGCAATGCCTCCTAGTTTACCACAGGGAGTGAGGAGGGGGGGTGGCAGGGAATGAGCAGCCTGTGGCCATCATCAAGACAGGAGGACGTGCGTGTGTGTGTGTGTGAGCGGCTTGTGGCCATCATCAAGACAGGAGGATGTGCGTGTGTATGGCTAGCCTGAGGCCATCATCATGGCAGGAGGACAGGCATATGTGTGAGCAGCATGTGATCATCATCATGGCAGGAGGACAGGCGCATGTGTGAGCAGCATGTGATCGATGCACGAGAGTGGCGGTTGGCCAGCCAGCAAGTGGAAAGAGGAGGACGGAGCATCGCGAGCGCCGGAACTCCCCTTGCCAACAGGGAGCAGCTCATGCTGGCTTGCACGCATAGGGCACCGCGCAGTCACACGCGGGCGCTCGGTGCATCACGCCCAATGCTGGCACGTTGCGCGAGTGTCGCAGCAGTCTGGACGTCTGAATCTTGTTTTGAATGTAGACATGTGCGTGGCAACTGCCTGCAGCTCACGAGGGCCTTATTCGTGAGAAGGGCCTCGGCTTGAAGCACTTTGATGCTGTGGCTGGGCACCTGGTGGCTGCCATGAAGGTGGGTGTGGGCGTGTATGTGTGCATGTGTGTGTGTGTGTCCGTGTGCGTGCAATTGCGTGTGGATGTGCGCGCCCGCAGAGAGGTACGTGCATAAACATGTGCATGGAATTTGAGTGTGATTGAACAAGCGCAAGCATTTGTCTGGATGCGTAAGCTTAAATACTTATGCGCATGAGCTTAGTCAGTATGCATCACACAGGTATTGGTCCTCTTGTTCTTGGAGGAACTGCTTAAGAGGTTTAAGGAATGAGGTGGAGATGAATGGCTCTGCATGTGCGTGCGTGCGTGAGAGCTGCTTAGATTGGAATTTTGCGGGAAACCATGAGTCGGACAAGCTGCCACAAAATGTTGCTGCATGGCCGCAGCAAGTAACATTGTCAAAGAATTTTGTAGGAGATGTTGCTGCAAGTTAGTCTTGTGCATGCACCCATCCTCAGGAGCTAAATGTGCCAGAGGACCTGGTCAATGAGGCTGCTGGCGTTGTCATGTCCACCCGTCCCCTGTTCGACCCCGCCCGCTACATCTGAGCTTGATATGCTCTGTATGGGCTGGCTCAGTGTGTCGCACCCGTGTTGTGGCCTCGTATGACATTTTGCTGCCTGCATGTGCACTTGATGTGTGGTCAAAACGTGCTGCGCGCAGCGGTTGCTCTTGAAACATTCTGCTCCCTTGATTTGCTTTGTTTTGGTTTGTTTCGGTACAGCTGCTCCTCAAGTGAATGGTAGTTATGCGATGGAACTTCAAGAAGTCTAGGAGCGCCCAAAGGAAGGTGCATAAACATTCTAACACCCAGGCCTTGTGCACAAATATTCTAATATGTACTAGCACCTCGGACCTATCCTAGCAACTCTTACCTTCTGCTTACAGAGCCCTTGGCTTGCTAGGCTTGCTTGCCAAGGGTGCCATGATGTGAGGTAGAAGCATGCATTAGTGTACATGCAGGCAATGTAGCCTCATGCTGGGGTGCACTTCTCCGCAGCGCCCATATGGAAGTGCATGTTCCTTAGATTTCTGCCCCTTTCATGCTGGTCCCTTGACTGCAATACTTGCAACATGATGGCAGGCCCAATATTTTCTGACTTGTAGTAAAAAGGCTGTTGGCCTTTTCCTTCATGTTTTTGCTTTCTCATCTCACTTTTGTAAGTATTATCGGACTTAAAATTGGACTACATCCTGGGCACGAGGCTGAAAGAGGTACTCCTTTTCATTTAGTGCATGCGTGTTAGAGCCCGTATTCCATATTGTAACTTTGCTTCCAGGTTTCCCATCAAAACCTAAGCATAGGTGGATTTGGAGGAAAGATCATTGTCTAGGTAGCATTTTCAAAAAAGGGTTGAGTATCATTTTCACAGGTAGTAAGGCTTCTACCAAGCTGTCAGGCTGAGAGTCTGCTGCATACAGAATAGCCTCTGTACATAACCACTACAGTGTACACAACGCGCAAGCACGGCAGGCTTGCAGACTGGGCAATCACGGAACTTGTGGCCCTGCTTGACTCACTCTCTCTTTCTCCTTTCAGCGGCAGAATCTCAATTTCTCAGGAACGTGTTCTACTCACACTGAACTTGGATTACACACTTGGACTGTTGCACTGCCATGCCATATTCCCCAAGGGTCTGGAGTGGACTACTCTATGGGGGTCATTATTACCAGGTTGCTTCCAGACTCAACAAGGTATTACTGCGAGTTCGTCCTTCCTTCAGATGCAAAACTAGATGAGACAGGATGGACATGCTCTAAGTACAGCGATAGCTGTATTGCTAGCCAGTCAAGTACTCAGCCAACCAACTCCAGCTGACTGTACACACAATGCAGCACATTTCTGGCTGCAGCAATTATCTGGCGTGACAAAGCCTTCAAGAGTTAGTTAGTTAGTTACAAGACGCGAGCGGACACAGCAATGTTCTTAAGGCAGGCAAGGCAGAAGAGCTGAAAAACGCTAGGAAAAGGAGAACTGCCAGAAAAGCCAACTAGCTAAGATGACGCCCCCAAAGCTACGTGGACAGCTCAGGCTTGGGCTACCAGTTGGCCCGCGGGCAGGCCGGCTCAGGCTCAGCTACCATTACGGCTAAGAGCTCGCACCAAAGAAAGCAAAGAGAAGGGACCTCCTAAGGGCACCGAGACTAGGAACTAACTACAGAGGCACCAGCGCGCTAGAGCAGAACACACTCCAGGCCCCCCCCTGGCCTA
>LKMJ01001400.1_pt1 | contig 21198 bp, 30 predicted proteins | sample 643391 | NCBI WGS metagenome assembly LKMJ01 (sample SAMN04112250, study PRJNA286221) | soda lake metagenome | biome: soda lake; feature: Kulunda Steppe; material: water; isolation source: sample PL-Br10 brine of Picturesque Lake | place: Russia: Kulunda steppe | collected 2010-07
ACACACACACACACACACACACACACACACACACACACCAAAAGAGGCGGGTGGGCCGGCTTGAGATAAGCTTCATGAATCGTTTGCACTTGCCACACTTGCTGAGTGGCTTGCCTGCAAGCATGCCACACGCACCAGCAGGCCTTAACTGGAGCAGGAAAATGCTGCAAATGATGTCAAGCTTGTGAATGGAGGCCTGGGTGGCGGGATGTAATAGGGGAAATAGTGATGACGCCCATTCGCAAGCCCATGGCAAGTCTCATGCTCAGGCTTGAAGCAGAAATAGGTGTGTACATATAGGAAACAAAAATCAGGCTGCGACAATGCTTAGCGCTGCCTGGTGCTTTGAAGCCAGTGAGAGGCAGGCCTAGGCACTGCCTAGTAGGCAGCATAAAAGGTGCATTTGCACAGCAGCCTGCAAGCGGCATTGCGCCCCACTTACCACTGGATGAAAGGGGTGAGAAGGATGCCTCAAATAGCGCGTCCGCACGCCCAATCTGCAGGTGGTAAAAGGAAGGCAGGAACACTCACTTCCACATCAAATGTGTGCGCTGGTTCTGACCATCCTCCGCGAGCGCTTTTTAGCAACGTGGCAGGCTGTCTTGAAACTGATAACTTCTGATAACTTCTCACACCTTGGCCACAAAGAAAAGGAACTTCTGTTGAAATTGGTGGAGTGTATGCTGTACCACAGAGTCCTTGTCTGCTTTGTTGGCTGCCACCAAGCCGATCTGCTGCTCCACATGTGCACGGACCTGTACCAACGCACAGCCATTGGGCAAAGTTGAGCAGCCTCAGTGAGTCCTTGAGCATGCAAAGGTTGGCCCCCTCTGTTGGCTGCACATGCCACCATACGAATACACAGGGGCAGCAGGACACACAAAGTTGTGTCAAGCGCTGATATATAGTTTTACTTAGCAGAGCCATTACTCTAGTACCACCTTAAGTGGTACAGTACCAAAGCCGGTGGTACGGTACCAAAGCCGGTGGTACGGTACCAAAGCCGTCTCTTTAGAAACCGCAGCCACTTGACCCACAGAGAAACAGGTACGGGCAAGGCAGATGCCCTCACCTGAGGCTTGCACAGTTCTGGGTCAATGAGCTGGTAGCCCCTGATCAGCGTGATCCCCAGCTCTGTGGGTACAACCTTGCGACCTGCCTCAATCTGCGCAATGTGTGATGTGCTAGCAAGACTACGTATGAGAAAAAAGAGGTGCCCAGATCCCTGGGGAAGCGACCTTGTGGTCTGCCAGAAGCTGAACAACTTGCAACGTCACACAACAGTTTGCAAAGAAACAGCATTTGCCCAATTCAATTGTCAACTGTCCAAAAACACGCTGACCCCTCAAATGTCCCAAAACACGCTGACCCTGCTGCAAACACAAAACTCAAGCTTGGATTGTACTGGTTATGCAAAGGGCAGCCTGAGCGTGCACATCCAGACAGCGTGTATACCTAGACAGCGCTCTTTAAGTGCTGGGACGAGGCCAAAGAGCGGCAACCCCACCTTGACATAATTGCGCTCCACAATGTTGTTGATGTGCGTGGGTATACTGGCATCTGTGCCTATCCCGTGTTTTTCTGTTGAAGCGCGCACATTTGGAATTGTGTGCTGTTGACCGCGTGTATGGATATGCTTTGCTTTTGACAGCTCTGCACAACCCTCACTGCTGCAGACAGCATACACAAGCATGTTGTACATCATGTGAGTGCAAGGCTTTTGCAAGCAAGGAGGGCACACAGTAGCCTAGGCAAACCAACAATAAATACATAAATTTATCAGCATCAATGATTAATTACTCTGATCACATGTCTTAAGCTTGTGGTCTTTGTTGCGTTTGCACGCAGAAATCGACATATGGGCCATATGATATGGCCGGCACAGCCCCAAGTGCTGGCGTGGAACGCGCAAATCACGCACCCATCTGTCCGATTAACTCTGCCTCTGTCAGGTAATCAGGCGCACTGGTCTTGCCCTGAAAGCGCACATGATCAAAACCTGCATTGTTTAAGCTCTGCAACGCTTAAACGAGCATGAAGTTAAAGACAAAATGCCTCAGCACAAAATTAGATAGTGCAAACAAGCCAAAAGGCCTGTGTGTTTGTTTCCTCCGGCCCTTGCATCAGGCGCCTGGCTCCAGGTACAGCACAGGAGCAGATTGGAGACCCTGCAGCCACTTTGTGCCCTGCAGGTGCACAGGTGTGACACACACAAGCGCGCCACCTGTGCCCTAAAGGGGGGGGGTTTCCGGCTTCATATCAGGTACCACCCACCTGGTGCAGCTCGACCTCCTTGATATCAAGGAACTCTCCCTCCACTAGCTTAGGTAGTGGCTCGCTCTGCACGGCCTGCAGTGTCGCATCAAACAGCAGAGGGGAGAGGCTGGAGTGGGCAGCTGCTCGCGCTGCACTGCAAGTGGTGCTGTGCATCAATAATGCTGCATCACAAACCAAAGCAAGGAAGCAGGGTTGGGCCGGTGGGCCGCCAAGCTGTTGCGCAAATGGGCCCGCTTGCATGTTGGGTGCCACACTTCCAAAACAGCCATTTCTAGGCGGCTGGCGCGCTCAACATGACACCTGCACAATCTACAGCAGCGCCCCACACGTAAACGGCACACTGGGCGACTATTTGCCTGTCCAAACCTTGTCCTCTCTTGTAGTCTTTGTGCTTTGTCTGAGTCTTATAGGGCACACACATTGTGTCGCAATGCTAAGTATTGGTGTCCTGAGTCTAGAAGGACAAATTCTGGCACAAAACCTGCGCGGCACATCCTCCTACCGCGCAGTTTCAGGCGCAAAAGCCCATCTGATACCTGGTTTGCACAGATTTTTTTACCACGCGCGCCCACCTTCCAGGGCATGATTGCCGTGAAGCCTGGCTTCTGCGCCATTGCCCCATGGGCATAGAACAGCTCCCCGCCCGCTTGCAGCGTCGCCTTGGTCTTTTTGAACACGGCGTCGGGGGAGATGGACCTGAGATTTGGACAGGGCCATGATTTGAGGACATTGCATTGCAGGCTTGAGGACATTGAAGGGCACTGTGGTATGGATGCAGGCCAGGGGTGCAACACATGAGTCAGGCTCTACAACATAGCAAGCTTCAGCAGGTGTTCAGGGGCTGTGCAGTTGCCCTGGCTCTGGCACAAAGCATGTGTAATGAGCATTGCCGACTGGGCAGCACACGCCACCAACAGGGCTGGAAGCACTTCATTCTTTGACACACACCCGAGGAAGTGCCTGACGACATAGTCATAAAGGCGCCATGCATCCCCTCCCCCTATCTCTGCCTCAGAGGCTGATGCGCAAGGGGTGATGGGCGGATGGTCTCCAGCATTCATGCCGCCCTGCACCCGCAGCGCGTGTCAAGCAAAGGTACGTGCATGTGTATCAGCTGGTGGAGCGCATGCAGATGCTTGCAGTAGAGCATCCAGGGAGCCAGATCATACTCCAGAGGCTGAGGGAGCAACGATGGACTCTTGTCTCCCCTGAATTCAGTCGCTGAGTGAGCAACAAAAGACGTCACTCCTGAGGCTGAGTGAGAAAAATGGACGCCATCTCTCATTTCCTGAGCGGCACAACTGACTCAAGCGCGTGCAGAAGTACGTATGCCAGCACGGCCCGTTCGGGTTGCCACGTTATGCACTGGACAACGCAGTCAGCCAATTCAATGCTCATATGTAGCGCAGCGCTGCACACAAGCAGAGCTCATGTCTCAAAATGACACCACTGCAATATGCACCCTAAGACACAGGCCTCAGCGGCCTCTTAAAATGCACGGAAGCAGGCGCTGCCGCAATCATGCCAAAGCAGGCCCGCTGCTGCCAACACATGCTCCGGAATTCTACCACGGAGCTCAAGAGCCCAGCCAGTACACAGAGCCTGGCATGGGTGCAAAACAGAGCCTTTGGTCTGCCCAGTAAGGCAGCATGCCATAATGGGTCCAGGTGTGCAGTCTACCGCAGGCTTGCGCGTGCAATCGAACACACGAGGTATCAGCTGTCTGCCGCAGGGAAGTGAATACGCACATGCACGCATGCACACAATTTGCCATCTTCTTACCTCAGGGAAGCACAAACATGCACACATGCACGCATGTATGCACACAGTATATCGCCAACTTACCGCAGGGAAGCATGGAGACGTGCATTTGCACACATGCACGCATGCATGTGAACAATCCACAATCCACACATGCATGCACACAATGCATGCACGCGTGCACACACTCTGCCGCCTACCGCAGGGATGTTGACGGCGCCTTTGGCCAGAAGCGACTGCGCGTACTCTCCGTACAGCGGATGCCTTTGGAGCAGCGCGCAAGTGGCAGTGAGGTCACTGTTGGGGGGGTAGGCCGAGCTCTCGGTGCGTGGGTACGACAGGTAGCCCTGCGAAGGGGGTGGCGGGGGCATGCATGCAGTGAGTCATGCATGCAGTGAGTCATGGGCGTGGAGTGAGTCATGCATGCAGTGAGTCATGGGCGTGGAGTGAGTCATGCATGCAGTGAGTCATGGGCGTGGAGTGAGTCATGCATGCAGTGAGTCATGCATGCAGTGAGTCATGGGCGTGGAGTGAGTCATGCATGCAGTGAGTCATGGGCGTGGATGAGCCTCGGGCACGCAGGGGATGCGTGAACGTCTCTGCGCACTCCTTTGAGAGAGGCGGGGGGGGGGCCATGGAGGTTTGAGGGAGGGCAGGGAGTGGCCCTCCGTGACCAAAAGGGAGAGGAGAGCTGTGTTGAGAGAAGCGGCACCGTACAGCAGCAATTAAACGGTTGGTGGGTTTTCAAGATCCACCTTGGAATTGCGCTGCCTGTGCCGCGTGAAATGTGCTGTATAGTGCTTGCACCCCTGCAACGATGCAAGGTCGAGTTGCGCACTGGACACTTGCGCATTGGACACTGGGTCGCGCACTGGACACTTGCGCACTGGACACTGGGTCGCGCACTGGACACTTGCGCACTGGACACTGGGTCGCGCACTGGACACTTGCGCATTGGACACTGGGTCGCGCACTGGACACTTGGTTGCGCCACCGCTGCTGCTTGTGGCAGGGGTCCGCGGAGCTCCTGCTGCCATTCTGAGGCTCTGTTTGCCTCTTAGAATCAAGCGGCACAGGCGTCACGTGCTACCTGGCCTGGATGCAGGGCACAACATTGCCTGTGCTCCAGAGGAGTGGGTGCTTCCACACAAGCATGCACCACGCTGCCTGGTGCATATGCATGCAAACACAGCCTCACACGTCTCCCTCACACCCCCGCACCTGCATGTACAGGCGCTCAGCTATGGACATGGCTTGGGCAGGTCCGATGCCGAGGGAGGCAGACGCCACCTGCACACATTGCAGTACAGAGGGCACACCCTCGTGCAGCAGCGCCAAAACGGGGCACCCTCGAGCAGCAGCACCAAGAGCAAGGAGCACACAAACAGCAGGACAGAGCGCCCTCAAGCATCAGGTGAAAGCACCGTCCTCACACAAGTCTCTGGGGAGCAGCGCAGGCTTTGAGCACACAGAAGCACCGCCGGACGTCCACGCCAGTCTGAGGCGCACCAACACAGAAGTTTGCCAACACACAAGCCCACCAACATAGAAACGCTGCCACGCAAGCGCACTTACACAGGAGCACACCTACACAAGAGCACCACCAGACGCCCACGCCCGTTTGAGCATCTCCAGGAGGCTCTCCCATCAAAGCACAGATGTGGCACGCGCTTGCAACTGGGTGTTTGGGTCAGGCGCACGTTTCAGCTGCGCCCCACTGTGTGCCTCTCCCCCCACGCACTAGCCCTCACACCCAGCACGTGCTGTGCCATACTTGCTGCAGCTCTGAAAGCTTGTTTGCGCTACGTGTAGAACAGGCTGCGCCCTGAGGTCTGTGTGCGGGGCTTGCAGAGAGAAGCCGTGCGTACCTTAAGCAGCTCCACTGTGTTGAGGCCCGAAGGCCTGTGCCGGCGCTCCTCCTGCATGCATGCATGCGTGCATCCTGTGTGTGTCATGTGTGTGTCATCCTGTGTGTGTCATCCTGTGTGTCATCCTGTGTGTGTCATGCGTGCATCCTGTGTGTGTCATCCTGTGTGTCATCCTGTGTGTGTCATGCGTGCATCCTGTGTGTGTGTCAGGATGAAGGTGAAGAAAAGAAGGGGGAACGGGGCTGGGCAATTATTGGAGGGGGCCTTGGCCACTTCACGTACACCTGCCATTGCCTGACTTAAGATCACACATTCGGGATCTGAGCTCTGCAAATACCTCCCCTCGCACCCTTGCACAAGGGAAGTGATGCATAAGTGTGCATCCAGCCATCAACACTCAGCCGCTTGGGCGCCAACCACACTACTGCTTTGCATACTTTCCCAGCACTCACACCCAGCCCATGAGGATTCATGCCCTATGGAGCTGCTTCAAAGTCCATTGGGCATATGTTATCATTGGAACAATACAGAGAAGATCAGCTTGGCCCCTGCCCCGTCCGAGCTGCCTCGCAGCTCCCTACCTTTTCCGTCACCTCTGCCACACGCAAGCGCTTGGCCTCTCTAACCTGCGCAGTGTATCAGACAAGGTGGGACACATCAAGCAAGTGCCAGGATAGTGCGCGGAGCCTGGCAGGATGCCATCATGCCCTTTGCTGCAATACACGTGCAGACTTGTCTGACGATGTCTACTGCACACAAACACGTATGCACACATGCACAGACACATAATACACACATATGCAATCACAAACAACACACAGATAACGTATTACAGTGAGACTGGGCTAAGCCCAGCGCCCTGGTGGCTAGGCAAGGCTGGAGCTTTGCATTCATGACGTGCCATTTTAAGGCCAAAAAGTGATGCTAGGATATGCCTGCGTGCCAAAGTTGGAAGGTCAGCGTCCCCCTCGTTTTTGATGGCCACGGACCAAGAAAAAATGTAGAGCAGCCAACAGCAGCAGGACCTGGACCCGGCTCTCCAAAGGTTGCAACACCCACGCGCAGGCTCACCAAAGTTGCATAAACTGTAGCAACCTCTTGATCAAAGATGCGCCCCCTGTCCCAATCAAGCTCCAGCTTCATGCCTGCTTTGGATGTATGAGGCCTGCAGTCATAATGGCACAGGCCTACCTTTTGCATAGGTCTTTGTTCAAGATAGAAAGGCATGGCATCTGCACAAGTTTGTGTTGCTAGTATGCCTCCGGCAAATAGGGTATGGCCTGGCTTGATACATGAATTAATGCATGCACATGCAAAGGATGGCGCTAGCACCCAGATCCTGCCCCCAGATCAGATGTGAATCTGACCAGGCCAAATATGCGCGTGGTTCTTTAGTGGAGAAGCCTCTCAGGGCGTAGAATGCGCTTCATACAAGCAGCCTGACTTGTCAACCTTTGATGTAGGAGTCCTATTGTAGGACACAGGCACATGCAACACCTAAGACAGGCTCCACTGCGGAGTGCCTGTACCCTCAGGAACACAGAGTGCCACCTCACCATGCAGCTCAGCATGTGTTTTGCACTCTGCCTCAGTTGTTGACACAGGCGGGCGCGGGAGGGGGAGGATGTGGTGTTTCGACGCGAGGTGTGCCTCTGTCCGCTGTCCCTAAGCTGGTGCACGCAGGCGCCCCACAAGCAGGCACGGCACGCCCCGCATTGCGTGCAGCAACACCCCAAACAGCAATGGCGTGTGGGGAAGGGGGCGGGGCACCGGCGCTGGCAGGTGAGGGCGTGATCAAGGTGCAGGCACCTCCCGATGCAAGCACATGCAGCCGCGCGTCCGACAATGCGCTGTGCTTGCATCTGCGCGCAACCCCAAGTGGCCCTGATGGGGGCGCTAGTACAAAGCACATGCTTACAGGAGAGTACAACCCCCAAAGCAGAGGTGCTCCTCAGCATTGTGCTGAGGAGCACAGCTTTGGACGGTTCCCCTTTGGTGCATCCAGGCACACGCTCTTGTAGAGGGTACAGCTGCTCCTCGAGCATAGCTGTGGGCTGGGCCAGCCAAAGCTGATAAGCAGCCCAAAGGGATTGATGGGCAGGCAGGCCTCAACACTTGCTTTCCACTTCCAGGAGGTAGCAGTGGGTTGGATGGCTATGCTGCTCTGGATGGCATGAGGGATGCCTATTGGCGGGCGTACCTGACCACCCAGAAGGGCTCTGGCTGGAAGGAGACAATGGCCTGGTGCCTTTGGACACAGAAGAACAAGGTGGGAGTCTGCAAGGTTGGGAGCAGAAGCGGGGCAGGCAGGAAGTGGCTGTGGTATGTGCTATGCACGCCAATATTTGTGTTTGCGTATGTGTGTGCGCATGTGAGCAGGTGCTTACGTGAGTGTGAATGTTTGTGTGTGCGCATGTGAATGGGAGCTTATGTTTATGTGTGCGTGTATGTGCACATGTGAGCAGGTGCTAATGAGTGTGCATATGTGTGTGTGTTGTTGAGTAGGTGGGTGGCCCAAGTTCCACAACATGGGTGGAGCTTGACTCTCATGGTGCAGTGACTTGCCACGAGGTGCTTGTGCGCACTGGCACACTGATGCAGCTTGTTAGGGCAACGGAGGCACAGCATGGGTCTGCTTTGAAATGTGTTTACATTAGATCGGTGACTGCGCTTTTTATATGCTTAACCGTAATGCCTGCACCAAAAGCAACCTAGTAACCTAGTAACTAGGAAGTGTGACCTCTGAAGTCACGGCATGTGGGGCACGTAACTCACCTGGCAGGGGCCATAACTGACCACGCTTGCATCCAGGTTGCCGTACTTGCCCTGCAGAGGAGCGGCGTTACACGGAGATGCTACGCAGAGGCACTGGAGAAGGCATAGGAGCAGGGGGCAGAAACCTTGAGCAGGAGCATATAAAGCGCTGGCGTTGAGCAGGTGCCTTGAGCAGGAGCACTGGGGCGCTGAGGTGCTGGGGCATTGTCCAGCATTGAGCCGAGGCATATTCAGCAGATGCATCTTGAGCTGGTGTGAAGTGAGCTGGGGCATTTGGGCATCGAGGCGTTGGGGTAATGCCCTGAACAGACGCGTTCTGAGCACCGGCACACACTGAGCAGAGGCACACACTCTGTGCGAGCGTGCATACTGAGCAGCAGCACACACTGAGCAGAGGCACACACTCTGTGCGAGCATGCATACTGAGCAGCAGCACACACTGAGCAGAGGCGTGCACTGAGTACAGACACGCAAAGCTGTCAAGCTGTTGAGGTTGGTCTGGGCAGGCTATGCCCACGCCACAGGCTACCCATTGGCGTTGAGGTGCTGCTGGGCCATGCACCGTGCCTGTGTCAGTGTTCAAGGTGCTGATGGTGGGGAATGAATTATGGGGCACACAGGGGAGCTTCAACGGCACTTAGTAGGGCACACAGGGGAGCGGCAACGTCAAGGCCACCATATGCAGCATCACTTGGAAGGTGGCATTGCGCAAACATTATCAGGCAGAGGCAAATGCACTTCAGGCAGAGGTCATGTGCAGCATGTGCAACCTTCTGCAGTACCTAGTCGAGGTCAGCCGGGGTCATATGCAGGGGGCGCAGCTGCTTGGCCATGGTACATGGCACAAGGGGTCCCAAAACTCAGTGGTGCCTGCTCAAATAACGGGTTGACAGGAACCCTTCCATGTGCCAAACCCACCCAAGCTAAAACCTGTGTGTGCACACACCATGCTGGCGACTTGCGCGCCATGCGTAGTCCAGCCAACGACCCCAACCACCTGGCTCCCACAACAACCTCTACATGCCCCCAGCAAGGCGCCTGCGATTCCTCAAGAGGCCTAGAAGCTGCTCTCCTCCAGCATGCATGCCCCCTGCCAGATGTGGCACAGCACCTGGAAGTAGCGGGTCTGGAAGCGTGTGAAGGCCACGCCCACGCGCAGGTCAAGCTCCTGGCGTGCATCCACCGACAGCGCCTCCGCCCTGTTGGGCACTCCGAGCGAGCCCTGCAGCGTGGTAAGCACAATGAAAAATTGGAAACGTACATACACTTAACACTCATGCTAACATACAATTAACACTCGTGCGTGCGTACAATAAGCACCGATGCTTTCGCTCAATAAGCGCGCATACAATAAGCACTTATAGCGAGCAGCAGGGAGGTGCCTGAGAGGCAGGGCACCTGCCTATCCTGCACGCGTGAGCACGTATGTGTGCGTGTGCGTGTGTGCGCGTGCATGCGCGCATGTGTCTGCCTGATACCTGGCCCTGGGCAACTGGAAGCACCTGGGCGCGCCCCTCTGAGGGTAAAGAGGCGCGTGAGGGCCTGCCTGCGGGCTGCTGTGCAACTGCTCAGTAACAAGATGCATGCGCGCGCGTGCATGGCACAGGACCCACCATTGCGGCGCGGATCTCGGGTGCGGTGATGGCTGAGAAGCGGGCTCGCAGGACGTGCCTCTCGGGATCCTGGGCCGCGGCGGGCCGCATGTGGCGCACAGCGCAGTCCATCACCTGCGCAGGGGCGGGCCGCAGCGGCAGGCATGCTCCTCGCACTGCTCCTAGGCAGAGGGGCCTCACGCTTCAGGCTGGCAGCCGACAAGCTCAACCTTCCAGGGAAGCCGCCGCATTGCGGTTAGTGCTAGCCCACGGCGAACAGTATGCCCCCAGAGACGATATACCCACCAGCTGTTGGGTGCGCATGTGTGCTTGGCTATGCGGGGTGGCCTATGCAGCACAATCAGGGTTGCCTGAACCCCATGCACAGCTGCACACACGCACGCCTGTGCGCCTTGCGGGACTCTGGCATGCGTGTGGCTGGTGCCTCAGGGGCGACGAGGAATGCTTGGGCTGTGGTGTGCTCTCAAGCAAGTGTCTGATGGGGCAGAATTGAGGGACTTGTGCAGAGGGTCTGAAATAGAGCCTAGGTCACGCCCACTCCCACCTCATCTCAGGGCCACCTCCCAGGCAAGCAGCTGGGATGGCTGCACACCAGACGCTTGCAAATTGCAGGCGCGGGTGTGGCAGCAGTTTTCAGGCAGAAGCTGCTTCCACACATAGACACAAGCGCACGTCCAGCACCTACCTCAAAGCATATATTTTCCCCCTCCCGGTCGCAGTCAAGCCCTGCAGCAGTACGGCAGGCGCGTGCTTTGTACTGATGCCTTGTTGGGGGTTACCTCTTGGGAACCATCTGGTGCACTGGATGGGCACCTGGTGGGGTCCATACACCTGCCGGGCAAACAGCACCCTCGCATTGTTGCGGATGGGGCGCACACATCCATGCTGCCTGCGGGGCACACAAGAGTTGGGCTGTGGATTTTGGCTTCCTGGCGGTCAGCCACCCGCGCATCAAACATCACCCCGCACCCATCACCCATCACCCATCACCCATCACCCATCAAGCCAGCTGACAAGCATGGCCAGGGGTAAGAAAGCTGGTCCCGAGCAGGACAGCACCATGGCCTTGTCCCCTACTGCGCTGGCCCCGCACAGGACAGCATGCAGCACATCAAGGCAGGCTGCAGTGGGCCAGCTCAAAACATGTGAGCCTTTGCCACAATACGGCTCACGCATGCGAGCTGACTGGATGAGCGCATGCATTTGCGGCACGGCTTTTGTCCATTGGGTGAGAGCTTATACTTATACTTATACTTATACTTATACTTATACTTGCGGCACAGCTTTTGTCCATTGGGTGAGAGCTGTGGTCCCATGACCACGAGCTTGTTGCCCACCCACCCATCATAGCCTGCTGGATTGAGTACGTGTCACGCAGCACAGCACAGCAAGGCCTGCAACGTGCAGCGGCCAGCACAACGAAGCAGGCCCTATGATGGAGGAAGCTTGCTGGGCACCATCGTGCAGCGGAGCAGCAGCTGCAAGGACGCAGTGACCCATGGACCTGACACACAGCATGACTCATGGACCTGACACACAGCATGACTCATGGACCTGACACACAGCATGACCCATGGACCTGACACACAGCATGACTCATGGACCTGACACACAGCATGACTCATGGACCTGACACACAGCATGACTCATGGACCTGACACACAGCATGCTCTGACCCACTGCCAGCCTTGAGCTTCTCATCAGGGCCCTGGGTCACAGTATGAGGGCCTTGAGCACACACTCACGGCCTTGAGCAGGCCGCACGAGGACCTGAGTCTCAGTATAAGGGCCTTGAGCACACACTCACACAGCACAAGGTAGTCAACGCCCTTGGCTTCCCTTGCCAGGTGGTCAGCCACATGTGCCTGCGGGTTAAAGAGTAGCATGCGCAGCTCCGGTCATGGATGCGGAGGCAAAGAAAGGGACTGTGTGGGCATGGCTGCAGTGGCGATCTGCAAGATAGCGTTCGTGACCTCGGCTGACCATAGACACGCTGCTCGATCATTGTGGAAACACACAAGACTCTTGTGACAAGAGTATTAAAGGAAACATGTGCCATTTGAACAAAGCAACAGCCGCCAGTTTTCTCTGGCACCCATGGGCTCTTTCCTGATTCCTCCCTACGGCACAGGTAACATGTATACAAATACTCGTGCACACACATACACCTGCATAGAGACAAGGACCATACATGCCCGTGCTTAAGAACACTCACCATTTGCTTATGCAGTTTCCTTGGTTGAGGGTTGTGTCAAAAAGCCACGTGTTCTACACATTCCAGTCGCATCTTTCTCCTAAATCACAGGAAGCTTGATCAGGAGGCTCAAAATAGCGTCTCACCTTAGGGTTTGATTCTTGCTTGATAATTTGGGCCTGGAAAAGCTCGTTGGGGTCTGTCTTGTCCTGCAGCCCACGGTATAAGAGCTGACCCTGAGCCACTTGCCTTGCGCTGCAGGGCCATGAGACAGCCATGCTGCCTTTTGTTGCAGACCAAGCAGGCTAGCTTTACTCCTAGAGGCATGGATGGCACTGGTTTCTGCAGAAATTTCCAGAGTCTACACATAACCATCCTGAGTCGCAACGCAGGCACACAAACGGAGCTGGCAATCACTTTAAGCATGGCGTGACAATGCACAGCTGGCACATGCTCACCCAGTTGTTGAACTTGGAGTGGAAGTCCACAGAGAAGACATGCCCAATGACTGATGTCATCTTAAATCTGTGAATTTGAGTTGAGAAAGGCTCACAGTTACTTGCACATTTGAACTCCCTGGGCGTATATACTCGAGATCATTGGACCAAAATATTTGGCCTCACAGGGCCACCAGGCTTCTTGCTTCCATTGTGAACAAAGCACATGGAGTTCAGATCACCAGAAATCCCTGATATGTGCGCTATCAAAGGAAGCATGCCCTTGGAAATGCCTTAAGGCGCGCCCACCCTTTTACTGTGTGCCAAGGAGCGACACACTGGTCCAGGAGAGAGACACTGGTCCTCGCTGGGGCTGCCAGACAGCAAAGCGCTAACCCCACCTTGCCATTTGGCCTTTAAATGAGCCATCAAACTCGTGCACATCCATTGCCGCTTTCCGGTAGTGGCTCTGCGAAAGGTTGCAGGGATGACAGGTACAGGAGATAAAGCAGGGGCTACAGAGAAATGGCCACAACCCTGGATTGCGGACAAGCCGACAAGGCAGGAAAATAAGTGGGCTCCATTTCTCGCGGAGTTAACCTTCTGGTTGCGCAGGCATTATATGTGAGGTGCCATGCTGGCAGGCAAGGCCTACACGATTCCCGCTCTGTGTAATGCAGTATGCACCTCATTGCAATGCCGTGTCACAGTGCCACAATAAAGGTCTTGCGATAAGCCTCTACTTTGAAGGCAAGCATGTGGACTATATCCTTATTTCAATTTCTACGACCTTGCAAGCTAAGTAGAAAGGGGCTGTGTATATTGTGCTAAAGTTGAAACGGAGGAGGGTGAAGTGATTGTGTTATAATGATGGTCTGGTGTATGTTCTTACATGCAACAGAGTACAAAAGCTGATATTGATGGGTTGACACTCGCGCGCAAGTGTGTACTTATGAAGATGTGTTTGCGCACCATAGGATGTAAAAAAGAGGCGTGCTCAGCTTCTCGCTCTTACCTTCCCATTTGAAAGTATCTGTGCAATGGATCCCGCAAGACTAGGCTTCTCTGCTACCATGAGCACAGTTACACCCATGACGACTTGAATTCAGGGCAGTTTGTTCATCTTCATTGCTGAGTTTCGGACATCAGTCAATAATTACGCAAAATTAAGAATTCATTCTGTGCGCAGCATATTTAAGCAAGTAAGAGAGAGGGAAAAGGGGGGAAGAGAGAGGGAGAGAGACAGAGACAGAGACAGAGACAGAGGATTGACGTCCAGTGAAGGTGGGGATATCTGGTGGATCAACTGACATGCTTAGTAAAGAAAAGGTCAAAGCCTAGGCTAGCACATCGCAGCGAAGAAGCTGTGCATAGACAAACCCTGCTTATGCAACCCTGTCCACTGTACACCCTGCACACACAGAGGAGGCGTGGCAGCCATGATTGAGGTCGTGCTCAATGATCGTCTGGGTAAGAAAGTGCGTGTGAAGTGCAACGAGGATGACACAATCGGAGATTTGAAGAAGCTGGTGGCGGCGCAGGTTGGGACGCGCCCCGAGAAAATTCGCATGTGAGTCATGGCCATTTAGGACCCATGGAGATATATCAGTACATCAACTTGGAAGTTGGAATTGAAAAAGAACCATAAGGAAGCGAAAGGGCACTGCGTGCACAAGGCTTTGAGCCTCATGCAACTGGGAATGCAATTGAGCAACATCACCAGAGACGACCATGCAAAGTAAACTTTCTTCTTACGCACACCCTTTTAAATGCAGCCAGAAGTGGTACACTATTTACAAGGACCACATCACCCTGGCAGGTGCGCAATGTGCAACTTGTCTTCAAGGCAGCCACTCAAATTAAGCGCACAGCAAGTGCAGTTATGCACAATTTTGATATTTTAAAAGGCAGCCCATTTCTTGAGTATTCTTGCAAGCCTGGGAGACACCCTAGCATGCCTGCATTTGCAGTGTCGTGCATGCTGCATGCCTAGTCATGACTAGCATGCCTGCATTTGCACTGTCATGCATGCTGGCTGAGCAGTACTGGCGCGTTTGGTCAGCCAGGTGACTTATCCGTTTATGTTTTGGCTTGTGACAGTGTACGTAACATTCTAATTTACATCTTTTCCACTCGTTTGTGAACGATCATACATCATCGTTTCTATGCAGATTACGAGATCAAAGATGGCATGGGCCTGGAGATGTACTACAACTAAATGAGCAATCTACAACTAGATGAGCAACTGACAACTATACCTCCTGGGCCTAGGAAGCTCTACATGCAACCCCTATCAGGGCCTGCCTACCATCTTGGCTAGGACCCCACACATACATACAGTCTGCATGGAAGCGTCGTTTGCAGCTGCATGTGTGCTGTCCTCAAGTCGACAATGGACTGAAGATGGTTGTCAGCTTCAGCCACCCATTCCTCATTACAATTGATGCATGACACCTTGGTAGGGTAAGGGTTCAAGGCTTTATCCGCCAAACGAGGGCAGCTTAGTCGGTTGTGGCCTCCAGTGAGGTTCGAACCCCGAACCCACAGGTTGCGAGGGTGGATAATCGATTTTCCATCTCAGGTGCCCCGCCGCCTGCTCGACACCTTGGTAGAAGTGGCATGGGCATGCACCACCCGTTGGCACTCGGATCCAACCTTATGTTCCCTATCATTGCTTTGTATTCCTTTTCCACCTTCATTTTGATGACCCTGCCAGTTCGCTGGCTTGATATTGATGGTATCAATTTGATGCCATGACACGTTGCAATGATTAAGCATTTGAGCAGCCTTGATTTTTGCCGCTCAATTTCTCATGCCAACTAGGCAATTCTTTAGTAAGTATTATTCTTGAGTAAGGTTTCAAGGCTGTATCCGCCCAACGAGGGCAGCTTAGCCGGTTGTGGCCTCCAGTGAGGTTCGAACCCCGAACCCACAGGTTGCGATGGTGGATAATCGACTTTCCATCTCAGGTGCCCTGCCGCCTGCTCAAGTATCCAGAGCTGTTGGTTCTTTAGTAAAGATTAGTGTCACCATTCTTACTAAACCATATGAGGGATTCTTCTTTCAAGCCCTTCATGGGGGAGGGTGCCTTTCATAGAGGAGGCATGTGCCTGTTGCCATCATCAGACGATTTACCCTCATTACCAGGGACACCATGCAACCAAACTTGCTTTAAGAAGTATCACGAAACAAAATACCTCGAGTTTGTATGTCAATCAAATTTTCTGCTTTTTCACCATAAGTTTGAACAGTACATAGGGCAAATTCACACAATTAGTGTACAATGATCAAAAACATACGATAGAACAAGCACAGCTTGCCCCTGAAGGCAATTGGCCAGTAAAGACATCTTGGCGTGGCATGATGCCATAGCAGTAGCGCAGAAACAGTGGCGCATCATACAACCATCACGCAAATAACATCATGTTATTTGCGATGCGAGGATGATCCTATCATCATGTTATTTGCGATGCGAGGATAATCCTATGGTACAAGTTAGGTCGGGAGCTGCTGCAACCCTCTGACGCAGGGGGCCCAACCTATTGGGAGCAAAGCTACAATACCCCAGGCCAGAGTGACCACCTATCAAGCAATGACGCTAATGCCCACAGGTGGGAGCACCCTCTGTCTTTGCGAGGCCAAGCACCATTCCCCTTCCCCTAGTCCCCTATGACCATGCCGTGTGTGAGAGAATTTGCATGCGAAGCCCACTGGTGAGAATTTGGTGTCCAGGGCATAGCAAAGTGCCATCAAAAAAAGAGAGGAAGGAAAATAAAGGTTGGTAGGGAGGATGTCGGTCTACACGCAGGACATAAGGGAACGCGCTGGATCCATCATGTACGCCCATGCAGACGTGCCAGCTTTGCTGCACGCTGTTGCAGAGACGACCCACCCCCCATCCCCCGTGATGGCCCTCCGTTCAAGGTTTGTCTGTTTAAGCTACCTGATAGCTGCCCAGCCACCCCTGCTCCCTTGGCGCCTGCACCGCTGCTGGCGTTGCTGCCGGCAGACCCTGGCCCGCTGCGGCTGCTTGGTCTTGACTGTGAAAAGATGGACTGCTTGAGGATACGTTCGCGCTGGGCGTCGTGCTGCAGCATAGTGACAGCAAATGTGCACGTGCGTGTGGTGCATGTGTGTACGCGCGTGTGCATGCGCATGTGTGTGCGTTGAGTGTTTGCGTGTTAAGAGGGCGTGGAGTATGTGAATTTAAAGTAATGCCGCAGGCCATATCATTTTTCTTCCAGGTCTTGCCGAGCCTCCTAATCTATACCGTTCCAAGCCCTATGTAACTACTCACTTCTTGGCTTTGCTCACATGCCCCATACACCTTCCTTTGAATCTGCACACCATTCAAACTGCTCACTGACTGGCACTCCCCCCTGGTGCGCGCGCGCACACGCACACACACAATACACACGCAATTGGCTGCCTGCTTTTGGAGCCTTCAATAGCATCACCAAGATCACCAACAGCCAAGGAGCTGCCAGGGCATCAGTTTGAAGCACATTACCACTTCACCTGCTTCTTGACTGCTGAGTCGCTGCGGCCATGGTCAAAGAACGCAAGGGCAGCCCCCTGTGCATCTTCTTCTGAGTCGGGTAGCAGCTGCACGTCTGCACTCACTCCCAATTGCTTGCGCCTGTGCAACCATGCACGACGGCCGCCAGTGTTGCAGTGAAGTGTTACGCTCACAAGCACGCGTGCCACTGCCAGACAGGAGCAGGTAACTGGCTAACTCACACACAGAACACACAGCCCCCCGTGAGATAGATGGCCAGGCTTCACAGTTGTGCCCGCGCAAGCGCACGTGCAGGCACAGGCATGGTGACACATGTTCAACAGCGGACACAGGGCACAATATAAGTGGAGGATGCTGGACGTGGCATGCTCGGGCTAGAGAAGCCTTTGTTTCATACAAGACTGCCTGAATCCTGTGCTGTTATAGCGAGGGTGCAAGCATGCTCTCAGCATCACACAACAATACCATGGAATTTGCTACCCCAACCACACTCCTCCCTTGCCTGCCCAGCACCCTAAACCGGCTTCTATTCCAGTTTGATTCATAGCGGGCAAAGCGGCCAGGCAAGGTAGGCAAGGCTCACCTCTTCTCTAGTGCCGCATCCCCTGCCTTCACGGCCCTGAGCTTAGCACGCAAGGCGCGGTTGGCCGCGTAAGGGTCAGCATGCTTGGCATCAGACACATCCTGCAACTCAGAAGCAGCACAATGCACAGCAAGGTGAGGCATGCAGCAGCACGCCAACCTGACTGAAGCAGGTGCTGCCCAACCTGCGATCAATAAATTTTGCAACCTGCGATAGGCATCCGATCAACCTCATGAGTCCCTCTCATTCATGGGCTCGCAATCCTTGAAAGTACCATTGGCATGCCCCTCCTCTTGTGCTCAGACAAAAGAAGGGAGAGCACGGAGAAACATGGCTCAAATCTTGAGCATAATCCCTCCCCCTCTTGAGCATGCACGGCCCCTGTTCTAAGCACATGTTTTGTACTGATGCCTTGTTGGACAGGACTGATGCCTTATTGGAGGTACCCTGCTTGCACCACTTGCCTGCAAACAATGGTGCAAGTAATCTCGCTGTTTCCAAACCGGCCCAATTTATTTGCGAACATTCAATTTTGTCATACGGCAATGATGGCTGGAATGAGCATTTTGCGCATCCGGGAAGGGGAGCCCGCTTTGCATACGCACCATCCAAAATCCAAAGCATGCGCACTCTCCCAGTCTCAGGCATATAAACACTCTTCATGCCTTAAGCAAGCACTGCCCGCGTCTCAGGCATGCACAAGCCCCGTCTCAAGCACGCACAATCCGCCATTAGCAGCTCAGGCACGCGCAACACCGGCCTCAGCGCATCAATCACCCCAGTCCCAGCACACTCAGCCCGTCTCAGCACACTCAGCCCATCGCAGCACACTCAGCCCGTCTCAGCACACTCAGCCCCAATCCCAGTCCCAGCACACTCAGCCCCAGTCCCATCACACTCACCCCCAGTCACAGCACACACACCCCTAGTCCCAGCACAATCAGCCCCAGTCCCAGCGCACTCAGCCCGGACTCAGCGCATCGGTCGCTCCAGTCCCAGCACATCTTCCCCAGTCCCAGTACATTAATCCCCAGTCCCAGCACACGCGGCCACGGCCACACCTGCAGCAACGTGATCTCCTGCGCGCTGCTGAGGGCACGCTTCTTGGACTCCTCGCCCCGCTCCAGGCGGTACAGCGGGTCTGTGGCACGCCTCCGCTTCTCCTCATCATCCTCCAGCTCAATCACCTCGGCCTCGGCAGCTGTCTGGATACCTTCCACCTGCACACACGTGCAGGCGCACGCACGCGCTGAGCCTTGGTGCTGCATGTTGTAAGCTTGACTGCCCTGCCTTTGCCTTTACATACGCTACTACGCACAGGCACTGGTGATGTGCAGCATGTTCAGGGCTCTTTGGGCAGCAAAGCTTGCGCAGACCACGGCTGTTAGTGTGAACGTGCGTGTGATGGACAAAAGTACGTGACGCGATCATGTGAGCTGCAACACCAAGGCGCACCTCGGATTGCTGCACACTAACGAGCGCCACACGAACCTTGCACTGCTTCCCGCAGCACATGCAAACAGAATTATATGCGCGCAGTGAGGGCTCTGAATGGGTCATTGCGGGAAGTGCTACAATGGCTACCGGCACCGTGCAGGAGGGACCATGCCATCAGAACTCCACACTTCCCCCTCCCCTGCGTGTGACCTCCCTCAAAGGGATTCCCCTCCTTTCTTTGCCTGCGTATCACAGGTCATCTCCCTCCCTTCCCTCTGCCCGAGGGACCAGCGAACCCACAGCCACAGGTCCGTAAGGACACAAACATAAGGGTTTGCCCCATCCCACGACCCGCGCAACGCAAGGGCACCCGCGTGTGTATATCCTTCCATGCCCAGGGCCTCCTCATACAAGGTTGGCCCTGGGTGCACAATTTCGGGCTCCAGAGCAGGGGCTTCACTGGAGCGAGCAAGGTCTCCTGACGCGTATCCTCGAGCTCCCATCATACACGCCCGCACAATGCGCATGGTCATGTGTCATTATTTGGATGGGACCTCTCACCTTTTTCTTGGCGCCCTCTACCACAAGGTACTCGCAGCGCTTGGGGTCTGTTTGGATAGTGATCAGGCACCCACAGTGATGCCGCATGGCAAACTGCCATATCTTGGTGCTGTGGTACTGGCCGATGCATTTCTTCTCCGCGTTGAAGCGCACACCTGTCACAGTGTAGCACATATGGTCCAGTGCAGCACAACAGCCACATTGTTGCGTAAGTATGGAGCTTGGCTGCGCTGACAGTGTCGGGGGGAAGGGGGGGGGGAAGGGGGAGTGTCGTGCATACCAGGTGCAGGTACATGAGCAAAGGCGGATCTCAACAGAGAGTAATAGGAACTGCTAGCACCCATCACTGGTGCAGCCTGCGAGTATTTACTTCCTTCTAACTTAAGCTTTCGTACCTTGAGCAATTTTCTCATGGCATTTGGAGCACCAGATATGGAAGGGCACTTCAAAGCGGATGACGAGGATGCCTTGGTCCAATTTGCTGGCCCTATCCCTAAGGGGGTGTGAGTTGTGGAACTGCAAATAGTGCAACCCATCAAAAAGGTTGTTTAATGCATCCCTGCAACAATTACATGCATGCCAAAGCACAGGCAACAAACCTTGTTGAGGGACTTGTGGACATCTGGATCAAATTCAGGTGGATGATAAAAGCCATCTGCCTGAACAGCTGCCAGACTGGACATTGCTCTTTAAAGCGGGGGAAACAAGGCTATGCAAAAAGGCAACCTAAGGGTCTATCTAATTTCTGTAAATAACGATTAATAAAAGCAAAGAAAGCCCCCGATGTCCGGCTATTGAAAAACATAAACCAAAGAAAGCTAACTGTACCTAATCATTACTACAAAATATTATTATAAAGAAAACTTAGCGATCCTCATTGCCTAAATCCAAACTGGCGCGCGACGAGGATCCTCCTTTCAAAGTGTAACACAGGAAGCACACCACTGAAGAAATGTTCCATTAAATGGAGCATCATTAGGTGTTGAAGCTCACAAAAGGAACGTGCAAGTGGAGCGAAGAAGCAAAATCCCTTTGCTGTGTGAGCACCCCCCACCATGTGCCCTTTTCGTTTGTGCGCCAGCACGGCCCCTGCTGGGCCAGGCCTGCACGGGCAGGAAGTATCGGAAGCCCCCACACATGCATCCAGGAAGGAGGGGGGTCCGGGCGACGGAC
>LKMJ01001403.1_pt1 | contig 21186 bp, 19 predicted proteins | sample 643391 | NCBI WGS metagenome assembly LKMJ01 (sample SAMN04112250, study PRJNA286221) | soda lake metagenome | biome: soda lake; feature: Kulunda Steppe; material: water; isolation source: sample PL-Br10 brine of Picturesque Lake | place: Russia: Kulunda steppe | collected 2010-07
CCGGACCAAAGCACAATGGTTATACCTCCTTCGTTGCGTACGGAAAGACGCGCTCCGATAGTGTAGTCCGGCCAATCATATTGCCCTCTCGAGGCAATGACCGGGGTTCAAATCCCCGTCGGAGCATCCCTCTCAACCCAACCCGCGAGCAACAGCGAGTGGTGTCGGTCGCGGAGTGCGAAAATGGGGATTTGAGCAGACGAGTCGCGCGCAGCGAAGCGAGCACGTCTCGGCGAGTTCAAATCCCCGTCGGAGCATTTCTCACGAAACTGTCGAAGGTTGTAGACAGTCGGCCCGCGCTCTTATCGGACGTCGAAGCGTAGTGAGTATTCAATGACGGTCACACCGACAGTGGTTCGAGACTACGATAACCAGATGCCGACCGATTTAGAGAGAGCGACATTCGGACTGGGGTGTTTCTGGGGCCCGGATGCTTCGTTCGGTGCCATCGACAGCGTCGTCCGAACCAGAGTCGGGTACGCTGGCGGGACGAAACCGGAGCCGTCCTACGAGGTCATCGGCGACCACACCGAAGTGGTACAGGTCGACTACGACCCCCAGCAGATGACGTTCACCAAATTGCTAGAGCACGCCTTCGACCAGTACGACCCGGTCCACCAGCCACAGAAACGCCAGTACCAGAACATCATCTTCACAGCTACGGAACCTCAGGAGAGACTTCTCGACCGTTATCTCGACGAACACGGCCACGACCATGAGACGCTCGGGACGCGCCTGGAACCGCTGTCAGAGTTTCACGTCGCCGAGTCCTATCACCAGAAGTTTAACTTGCGAGGAAAACGCTGGATTACCGAAGCCTTCGACGAGGCAGGGTACGACGAAGCCGACATCAGAGAGTCACCTGCGGCCGCGAAGTTGAACGCACACGTCGCAGGCCACGACGTGAGCGTTCCGTTCCTCGACCAGGAGTATCGACCCGCTTCGAACACGTCACGCTGACCAGCAGTCGGGCACTGAACTGCCAGATACTGCCCCCTCACCGACGCCGTTCGCGGACCCGGTTGCTGGTCGTGACGTCGATGTCGAGTTTGTTCGAGCTGCGAATCCAGTCGAGGTAGCCCTGAAGGTGGTCGGCTGACCGGAGCGAATCAACCGTATCGTAGTCCTCCCGAAGCTCCTCGTTCGTGAAGAGAGCGTGAATCTGCTTGTGACAGGGTCGACACAGCATTACGGTCGGACTCTCGGCGCGCTCCTCGGGCTGAAGGTGATGTTCCTGAACAGCCTGGGGGTCGTCGAGCGCCTCGTCTGGGACGATACGCCGACAAAGAGCACAAGTCGTCGGCATTGCAGGCTGTAAAATAGCAGTCTGCGAAGTTATTGTTGTCTGTCGTCGCAATCGAAAAGAAAGTCGAAGTACAGTCGCCGAAAGTATCGTTGGTCGTCAGGGCAGCGGAGCAGCTCTCAGAAGTCGAGAATCAACAGAGCGTGGGTTACATCATGCCGCCCATGCCGCCGCCCATACCGCCCATGCCGCCAGCGCCACCGAGGTCGCCGTCGTCATCGCCCAGGTCGCCTGCCTGGATGATATCGTCGATTTTCAGGACGAGGTTGGCGGCCTCACTGGCGGAGGTGAGCGCCTGCTTTTTGGCGCTTGGCGTCTCGACGACACCAGCCTCGAAGGTGTCCTCGATGTCGCCGGTGAAGACGTTCAGGCCAGCGCGTTCTTCGCCATCACTGTGTGCAGCGCGCAGGTCGACGAGCGTGTCGATACTGTCGAGGCCAGCGTTCTCCGCGAGGACGCGGGGAACGACGTCGAGCGAGTCTGCGAACGCCTCGACGGCGAGCTGCTCACGACCGCTGACACCGTCGGCGTATTCACGCAGGCGTGCTGCAACTTCGACTTCCGGTGCACCGCCGCCGGGGAGTGCCTCACCACGGCTCATTGCCGTGCCGACGACGTCGAGGGCATCCCGGACGCCGCGTTCGAGCTCGTCGACGACGTGCTCGGTCGAGCCACGGAGGAGGAGCGTGACGCCGTGGGAGAGGTCGTCAGTCCCCTCGATGTAGAATAGCTCTTCTTTAGCGTCGCGGCGGATGTGGCCTGTGCCGAGGAAGTCCTCGGTTGCGTTGTCGAGGCTGGAAACGACATCCGCACCAATAATCTCACGGAGGAACTCGACGTCAGAGCGCTTGACGCGCTTGAGGGCGAGGATGCCCTCCTTGGCGAGGTAGTGCTGGACCATGTCGTCGATACCTTTCTGGCAGACGACGACATCGACACCGAGGTCGACGAGTCTGTCGACTTTTGCGCGGAGCTCCTGTTCCTCCTGCTCGATGAAGTCCTGAAGCTGATTGGGATCGGTGACGCTGACCTGCGTGTCGGCTTCGGTCTCGCTGAGCTCGAGGGGCTCGTCGATGATGAGAATGTTCGCGTTCTCGAACTCCGTGGGCATCTCCTCGTGAACGGGGTCCTTGTCGATGACAGCGCCTTCGAGCAGTTCGGACTGGCCGGCACCGCGGCCGGTCTGGGTCTCGATTTTCACGAACGCCAGGTCGACGATAACCGAGCCGTCGTCGGCCTCGACAGTCACTGCTTCGGCGGCATCGACGATGAGGTCCGAGAGTGCCTCCTTGTGTTGTTCGGCGCCTTTGCCCGTCATCGAGGTCTGGGCGATTTTGCGGAAGGTCTCGCGGTCGTCGCGGTCGACGTCGATGGTGATGTCGTCGAGCTCCTCGCGGGCCTGCTCGGCTGCGAGATTGAAGCCCTTGATGATTGCCGTCGGGTGGATGTCCTGGTCAAGGAGGTCCTCGGCGTTCTTGAGGAGTTCGCCCGCGATGGCGACTGCGGTTGTGGTTCCGTCGCCCGCCTCGTCTTCCTGGGTCTCGGCGACTTCAACGATCATCTCGGCCGTCGGGTTGTCGATGTCCATCTCCTCCAGAATCGTGACTCCGTCGTTCGTGACGACGATGTCACCCAGAGAGGTGACAAGCATCTTGTCCATCCCCTTCGGGCCGAGTGTCGAGCGTACTGACTCGGCGACTGCGCGCGCGGCAGCAATGTTGTGTTCCTGCGCACTCTTGTCCTTCATTCGCTGTGCGTCGTCGCCCAGAATTATCATGGGCTGACCCTGCATCTGCTGACTCATAATCAATAGAAAGTTTGCATGTGGTTCTATATAAATGTATGTGTTTAGTTTGCAGGCGAGGTCAGACGTGTTTTGTCTCTCTCCAGCTAAACCGCAGTAAGGAAGACCATGATATAGCCAAACATGTGTGTCATTGGCATACAAGTATCTGCTATTCCGGCACCATTTATAATGTTGAAGCGTCCACGCTGAAGGATATTGACTGACAGTTCCAATACCACATACTGCGTCGACAACCCAAGTTCACTGGCAGGCTGTTCTGCGGAAAATGCTCTCGATACAGATGCGTTAGCTGTTCGAGGTCCACTCCGGACAGGCGTTCATGTCGTTCATCAGGTCGTCGTGCAGGCCGCAATACGGGATGATCTCATCATCGACACTGACGTACTCAAAGTGCTGGCAGTTGCCACAGTACGTATCGGGTCGACCGCGTTCCTGTGCGGCTTCGAGAACGTCGTCTTCGATTGCAGGGTCGTCCGTCGCTGCTGCCCCACCGTCACTCGTCGGTTCGGGGATAACGACCGAATCATCGGCATCGACCGGGTCGGACTGGGTCCCGTCGTTCGTCTGCGTCGGGACGGTGCCGTCAGGGTCGTTGCCGAACAGGCCGACACTTCCGAAGCCCGGGATTGACGGCGTCGACCCTGAATCAAGCGCACCGCTCGATCCGGTACTAATAACGCGGACCTGCCCTTCTTCGGTGATTTCGATGCGTGCCGTCCCGCCAGGGTCGTTTCGAGTCTTGAACGTCGCAACTCCGACAAACAGACACCAGAATGTTACGAGGGTTCCTGAGGCGTACAGTACTGTCGTTCCGAGCGCCAGTTGCGGATTGTTCGAAATCCACTGGTAGGGGTAGGCGTAACTGAATAGAACGACCCCGAAGACCGCCAGGCTGGCCCCGATTGCGGCCGCTGCTCGTGTCACGTTACTCGCCGGGAGGACGAGGAAGATGCCGACGAAGACGGCTGGTAGGCCAAGTCCTGCCAGCACCCCCGCAGTTTGTCGTGCCTCGTAGACGTCGAGGCCGAACCACGACGCCAGGTCCGTCGTCGCTATCGGAATCGCACCCACAACAAGCAACACGCCGACAGCGAACACTGACAGCCCGAGCGAGCGCCGTCGAGGGTTTACGACTGTCCGTCCTCCCTGATACACCTCGGACAGGTCGGTCATGCATCACCGTTGAACGACAATCTACAAAACTACCCGTCAGACAGCCGTCAGACGTTGTTCTCCCAGTATTAGCGATTCAATCCGAACAGACATTAGGAGAGTGGCAACGTCGCGACGTGTCACAACAATCAAATTGGCGGCGGGTGAACAGCCACTTATGGCAGACGACAGCGAAGACGAACCCGTTATTGAACTCGGAGAGGGTGTGCCAGTCGAGGGCGCTCCGCTGGCCCGCATCTCGGAACGCCTGATGTGGGGCATCGAAAAAAGTACAGTCGTCGACCGTGAGGGCACTACCACGATTCGGACACCGGACGGACCTCGAGAACTTGGTGAGGTTCTCAACGATGTCGACCACACGTACTTCGATACGCGACAGACGTTCGAAGACGCCGTCCGCGAGGTTATCGGAACCGGACCTGTTCCGACTGCTGACGGACAGGAAAGCGACGAGAACGCCAACGAGCCGGTTGACGGCGAAGAGTAGTATTCCGCCGAGATTGGGAAGCGAGTGTGTGAAGCTTACGATCCCACCTGCATGTGTGCAGTGAGTGCCTGGGAGCCGGGCCTCAACGATGGGAGCTAATCTTGCAATTGACCGGCGATTTATAGTGCTGACGACTAAACACAGTGCATGACGCTCCCAATCGACCCCAGCAGGCTGACCGAAGATGACATCGGCGAGAAGCGTGCGACACTCGCGATGGACCACGACGAGGCCGTCGAGTTCGTCCGTGAGTGCTGTGAGGAGACCGGTTTCGGTATTCCAGTCGAGTTCTCGCCGTCGGACCTCCTCAACGAGAAAGTCGACGCCGACCGTGACCCCTACTACGTTCTCGGTGCGTGCAACCCCGCCGTGGCTGACCGAGCACTCGACGCCTCCGAGAAGCAAATTGGCGGACTCTTCCCCTGTAACATGATTATCTGGGAGGACGCACCCGGACAACAGCACGTCTACCACGTCTCAATCATGCGCATCGCCCGTCTACTCGGGATGGCCCCAGACGACGACGAGTGGGCAGAAATTGTCGCTGAAACCGGTGAACTCGTCGATGAGTGCTTCAAACGCATCAACGAGAACGCAATCGACCACGCGTAGACAGGACGACGTGCCTGAAGACAGGTATTTATTACTCCCCGGCCAGTCCGTTACTAGCAATGGCGCGCTGGAAGTGTGCAATCGAGGGCGACGACGCGACGTTCGACCGGGTCGAGGACCTGATGGTCCATCAGGCCGCCGAGCACGAGCGAATCAAGTGTAACGTCTGTGGCGCGGTCGTTCCGGACGGCTACTTCGCTATCCGCCACGCGTTCGACGAACACTCCCGGGCGGAGTACGTCCGTGCGTACGACGCCTCCGCCGCCGAGGTCCGCCGCCGGGAGAAGGTCAAAGAAGCCATCGAAGAGGTCGCGGATCTCCGCGAAGTCGTCGACCGACTCGACGAGTGACGCAGCGAACGAGCGTCACTGCCACGGACCCGTATCACTGCCTCGAGCGCGTATTCGTATCGCGTTCATCCAGGCGCTTCTCACCGTATTTTCGCCCAGTAGAACAGACACCAACTCTCGTGTTCAGGACTCAGGAATTGCGTAGCGGCGAGTCCGCCGGAATGTCGATAGCCTGTGCTTCGAGTATCTCTCGAGCGTGGGCTCGCAGCGTATCTGGTTCGGGAAGGCGCTGTTCCCGCTTCGTCCAATCGACAGCCCACTCCATGATGTCGTCGAGCACTTCCTCGCCGCCAGCCTCCCGTGCTGCGAGGAGAATCTCCCTGTAAGCCGGCCTGTACTCTCTGAACTGACCAGTTGGCTGGTCTCGTCTGGTTTCCCGGCGAGCACGGCGTATCTGCTGAAGAACCATTGGAATTGACGCCATATCAGATACTGTGGGGCAAGCGGAATAACTGGTGGGTTAGCGCTCCAGCACCCGCCGAGTGAACTGCTTCTGGCCCAAACTTCGTAGACGACGCACTTTTGCTATCAGAGTGGATAGGTATCAGCGATGGCTACCCCGCCCTCCCGGACACATATTGGTGTCTACCTCTTCGCTGTCGGGGGCCTCGCAATCTTCGTCATTGGACTCCTGTACGCCACGTTTACGGCCGGACTCACCGACGGTGTCGAGTTGTTTCTCGCAGACCCGTCCGGTGCAGTTCAGGAGAATCCACTCGGCCTCGTTGCTCTCGCTGGCATCTTCTTCTCCGTGTTCGTGTTGATGGCTGTCATTGTTCTCGTCGGTTCGCAGTACGTCGAGGCAGAAACAGGTGAGGCCGAAAGTGACAGCAATAACGATTGAGGTCTCTATATCTTGAGTGTCATCCCTGAAGCAAGCCTTCCTACCGTAAACTCTACGGGAACACTCAGTTGACAGGGAGCAATATAAATTTTGCATATTTGGAGAACTTATTTTACAGAGGATTGTATATCAGTACTCCATGTCACGGGACAGTCTCGTATTTGAACAGGGGGAAGATTCTGCACTCGTTGTTCGAGATGGATTTTCAAATCAACAGTATCGTATCGAGAGTGCCGGACCAATTGAGATAGAACAGACAACGTACGACGACTTTCCAGGTCCGGTTACAGACGCCCTCGTTATCGACGCTGTCAACTGTTATTTCCCTGTGTTCTATGCGAGCACTATTCGAGATGAAAGCGGGGATATGGAAGCACACCTGGATATCAACAGTGAGAGCTACGCAGGTGACGGAACCACATTCATCGAATTCCATACGCCGGTCAAGTCTTATCTCCGAATCGACGGCCCGTTCGAGTACAGCAGTACACGTGACGAGGTATCAATCGACCTCTCGGAAACGAGACGAGTGATTCTAGGGAGTCGTACAAAGCGCTGTTATCCGAGCGAGACAATCACCGTCTCTAACTCGATACCTGACCTCACGAAAGCTATCTCTCACTTTGGGGATACAATCTTGACAGCCTCCCCAGAGCGGTCGTTCTCGACGCTTCGTGGGCATCCACCGCGACTTCGTGTTGGCGAAGCACTCGACATCCCCGACTCGCTTTCGGAGCCAGACGAGGGAGTTACGATTACTGTCCCACCGACGAAGTCGGCACTCCTCTCAGTTGCCCCTCTCGCGTACTACCTGCTTGCGACAGTCGAAACAGGCAGTGAGTTCAGGCTTGAAACGGAGACTGGCTTCACTCACCAGTCAACAGAAGAGTCTGTTCCCGACGCCGTCCGGTCAGTTCTCACCCGTTGTTTCTACCTCGACTGTCTCGTCAGAACCGAGGGGCTCTACCCAGTCGACCTGCAAGAACGACACGACTTCGAAGAACTATCGGAGATAAGTCTGAACTTCGAAGAGCTCTACGAACAATCACTGGCGGAACGAATAGAGACGTATCTCCAGGTTGATCCCGCTGTAATAGAAGCAGTTACCGGTGAGTGGCCAGTAACAGCCATCGTCGAACCAAATTCAACTGGGATTGAATCGCTGCCGTATCTCGTCTACGAGCTCGCACACATCCGACCGGAAAACCCTCCTCGATATACGGGAAATGAGGCTCGCCGACATGCACTTACTGCCTTCTCGCAGGGGATTCACAGTACCCGCAGTACCTCACTGGTCTTCGAAAGCAATGCAGAGTTTGTCGACGTCCCACAGACGGAAAGCCAGCAGACAATCTGGGTAGGTGATGGGATTCCACTAAGTGCAGCAAAGTTTCTCCTTGAAGGGTACGAGAACGATATCAGCCATGTTGACGAAGCCCCGACAGCTGACAGCGAAGATAGTTCTCTTTCGGGGCTCGAAGTGACAGTTATATGTAATGAGAAAGATATGTCGCAGGAGCCCGCTCACATCAGCTCAGTGCTGGACCCCCGGGATGATTTTCCTATGGATATCTCGACATACTCCCAGCTCTCCACCAGTGATCTTAAACGAGTTCTCGAAACTGGGACAGACTATCTCCATTTCGTTGGCCATGCAACACCAGATGGGCTGGAGTGTCCGGACGGTCTGCTAGACGTTGGAACAATCGAAGAGAGTAACGTAACGACGTTCTTCCTGAACGCGTGCCAGTCGTATCAGCAGGGAAAGCAACTGGTTCAGAAGGGAAGCAGCGGCGGTATCGTCACCTATAGCGACATCTCGGACAAGTACGCACTGGAAGCGAGTGGTTTGATTGGACGGCTACTGAATGAAGGGTTCCCAATCGGAGCCTGTCTCAGTATCGTCCGAGACACAGCACCAATTGGTGGACAGTATACCGTTGTTGGGACTCACAGCGCCAGACTTATTCAGGCAGATGGAGGACAGCCAAACGTCGGTCACATTTTCGAAACGGAAAACGGTTACAAAATCGAACTAATAGTCTACGGAGCAGGACAGAAAGGGTACGGTGTCGGCTCACTTATCAGATATGCTCTCGATCCAACCGACAGGCATTATCTCGTCCCTTCGTCGACTACGATTGAGTTTGACTGGGACGAGCTCACGGAGTTTCTCTCGCTGGATAGTACACCCGTCGTTTACGAGGGTAGCCTTCAGACCAAAGCCGAGTTCTTCGACGCCGTGGAAGACTAACGACACGTACCACAAGTGCCGCCAGGCACGGTCCCAGTCGGGCTAAACAACGTCGGGTTTCGACGGGTACACAACGCTCGAGGAGAAACCGAAGGACATGGAGATAGATGTCGAGCCTGTCGAGACTATCGAGGATATCGACACTGAGACGCTTCCCTCGGGCGTCGACGGTGCGGAGTACGTTCTCTACGGCGGGAAAGGCGGCGTGGGCAAGACGACGATGGCCGCCGCGACAGCACTCGCCAGTGCAAGCGACGGCACGGAGACGCTCGTCGTCTCGACGGACCCCGCACACTCGCTGTCGGATACGCTAGAGGTAGATATCCCGGAGGAACCAGCGCGAATTCACGACGAGATTCCTCTCTACGGTGCCGAAATCGACCCGGAAGCCGCACTCAAGGACGGTCCCTTCGGCATGGACGGCGGGGCCAACCCGCTCGCCGGCGTGCTCGGTGACGAGATGGCTGACCCACTCGCTGGCTCGATGCCCGGAGCGGACGAGGCGGCCGCAATCCGGTTACTGCTGGAGTACCTCGATGATCCACGGTTCGAGCGCGTCGTCGTCGACACCGCACCGACCGGTCACACCCTGCGTCTGCTCGAACTCCCCGAGATGCTGGACTCGATGATGGGGAAGATTCTCACCATGCGCGAGCGGATGAGCGGGATGTTCGATATGTTCGGCGACGACCCGGACGACGAGGGTCTCGACAGCCTCCAGGAGTTCTCGACCCGCATCGAGCACCTCCGTGGCCTGCTCCGTGACCCAGCACTGACGGATTTCCGGGTCGTGATGGTTCCCGAGGAGCTGAGCGTCATGGAGTCCGAACGGCTACTCGACCGTCTGGACGCGTTCGGTATTCCCGTCGGAACCGTCGTCGTCAACCGGGTCATGCAAGACCCAACAGAGGTTACGGACCTCGACCCGGACTGGTTCGTCGCGCCGAACCACACTGACTGTGAGTTCTGTGCCCGCCGGTGGGAGGTCCAACAGCGCGCACTCGCCCGGTCGCAGGACATCTTCCGAGGACACGAAGTGAGACGGGTGCCGCTGTTTGCCGAGGAAGTTCGTGGCGAGAAACTGTTGCACATCGTGGCGGCCTGTCTGGCGGAGTGATGGACTGAACCGGGCGAAAGTCTCACATGAAGTCTGCAATTCCAGACTGCTTGTTCGTATCGTCCTCGAAGATTCGGTTGATTCGAGTCTCCAGGATTTCGAGACGCTGTTTCGTGTATGGCCTGCAGCCAAACTCATCGGCGACGTGAATGGCAGTGTCCATGTACTTGTTGACCGACCCCTCGTGGACGGTCAGGTTGATATCGCCGCCACACTCCGGACAGTCGCTCGAGAGCGGTGCGCGCCTGTACTTCTCCCCACAGCCGAGACAGCGGAACTCCTGGCTCGAAAACGCCTTCAGATTGCCAAGCAGGTCCGGCAGGAAGTGGTACTCGATGATGCGCTCTGCCACGTCGGTCTGGTCGACTGCCCGGAGTTTCCGCGACAGTTCGAGCTGGGCGTCCATCTTCTCCTGCATCGACCCCAGCGTCTTGTACGCCGAGAGGTCCGGCCCCGCAGCGATGTCGGTCGTGTCGTGGGTGTGGTCGAACCCCTCGTACTCCCGGTCGGTGCCCAGTGTCTCCTCGGCGATGGTCATCACGTCCTCGACGTCGCCCGTTTCGGCGAGCTCTCGCGTCGCCTCGTAGAACTCGAGAGGGTACTCGCGCATGATGTCGATGTTGTGGGCCTCGTCGTCGATTTCGGTCGGTTCGATGCGCGAAGACATCACCAGTGGTGCGTCCATTCGCCCGCCGCGCTGGTTGGGGAGGAACTTCATACTGAAGTTCAAAAGCCCATCAAGGAGGAGCATCACGCAGTCCTCGTCGCCGTCGCACTGATTTTCTGCCAGATCGTTCGTGATGAGGTTATGGGTATCGGCTACGGTAAGACAGTAGACGGCCTCTGTTTCGGATTCGATAATTTCCGTACGCTTCACTTCGTCTCCGAGATACTCCGAGTAACCGCCGTCGAATATTCGTTTCGCAGCTGGCGTCGTTTCGTCGACCCGTGATTGAAGCTGGTCGTCCTTGCGTGAAAGGTGGAAGCCGACAGCCTCCGCGAAAGCGACCGCATCCTCAGAAGAGATTGTGAACACATAAGAGACAGCCGACATTTTTTCGTCGGTCTCGTCGTAAAACTCCGGAAACTTCTCCGACAGCGGAACTGGATCCGTCCGTGTTACCTGTGCCGAGATACCGAGCCTCGTCAACAGTCCAAGAAGGTCCTCTTTCAGTTCCCGGCTGACGGTAGTTGCGTGGATAGCGAGAGCTCTCCCCTCCGGGTTTCCGTCTCCACTGAAGTATCCGCATAAAAACGCAGCGACGATGTTGTCCGGTGCGTTGAACACACATTGCGGTACGCGTTTCGTGTGGGCATACACTCCCATGTCCAGAACCGTGTCAAAGAGCGTTCGAAGTAACCGACCGGAGGTAGTTACCTTCGCATCGTTTTCACGATACGGGGAAACGCCAAACTCCTGTTCGAGAACGGTCACGAAGAACTCTCGGGCTTCTTGCTCAGTCCCGCAGATAGTGGTCTGATGAATGGTCCCTTTCTCGGTTTGCTGTTCCCGACAGAACCCTTCTGCCGCGTAGTATCCGAGCACCGTCGCGACCTGCTCGTTGAGGGTCACGAACCGATTGATTTCTGTAGTATCACGTTTCATTCCCAGGGTGACATCTGCTGGAACCCAGTCGAGAACCTGCTCGACTGAACCGAGCAAATCACACAAGAGACCTACGGGGAAACTTCCCCGGTACAGGTAGTTACTCAGCGTCTTGTGGGACATCTCGAAGTGTTCGGCGGTGCTTTTCAGTGGGTAGAACGTTCCCTCCCACCGGTCCTCAAGAACCTCTTCGAAGAGCTGGTACAGCCGTTCTTTTTCGAGGCCTTTTACCATCAACCGGTCGTCTGGCACCGCCTCGCACTCGAGAAATTCGGCCAGGAGGTCGAACCGACAGACATCGGCATCCTCGCCCACACAGTCGAGATGTAACGGCTTTACGAGCGAGTCCTCGTCCGTGAGCGCTGACGCCCGCTTCGAAGTGAGTGTGCCGTTTTCGATAGTTCGCATTTCGTGGTCGGGGGTGACCGTCACTTCCCGGCCACTGCGTGTCTCGACCGAGAGAAGATGCTCAGGTGCGATATGCTTCGAGACTTGTTCGACCGGTTTTGGCACGAGGCACCCATCCTGGTCGAGTGACGGAACGAGAATGTCCGACTCGACATCTTCGATGAGCGTCCCAAAGTCGTCTTCTCTGGGGTCGTCGATGCGAGTCTCCACGAACGATTCGATTGCTTCGTAGTGCCAGTCCCCAGTATCGTCCCGGTACCAGATTTTCGTCTCTGGGTGGAAACAGTTGCGCCTCTTAGCTGCGTGAAAGTACGGATGAGCGTATCCAACGGCGGCGCTCGTGAATCCCACAACTCTCCCGACTGTTGCGGCGCTTGTGTGGGGAGCCATCCCGAAGACGAGTTCGCCGACGAGGTCGTCGCGTTCCTCCAGTTCGTAGTAGGGGTCGAGCCCGTAGTACTGGGTGAGCAGGTCGTCGACAAAGTCGGCCGTCTTCAGCATGTGCTCTGCGGCCCCGTCCGAGAGGACGATGTCCTGAACGTTGAGTTCGACGAGCTGGTCCTCGTGGTGGAGCGGGTCGCCGTTGATGTCCTCGTGGTAGCCGAGTTCGCGGAACTGGTCGACGGTCACGTCGAGTTCCTCCGGCCGGACGGCCGTCACGGGCAGGTCGGTCATATCGTAGCGAATAGTTCCGTCCTTGAACGCCGAGACGCCGTGTTTCGCCCGGAGGATTCCTTTCTCGAGTGGCTCCGGCGTCTTCTCCTTGGAGGTGAGCCCCTTGACGGCTTTCAGCTTCTCGAAGGCAGAGGGACGCTCACCGACCGCCTCGAGGGCGTCCTTGTACTCCTGTCTGAGGTGTATCGTCTCCTGCTGTGTCGGACTCGCGAGCACCTCACACTGGGGACACTCGGCGCGGCCGGATTCGTCCGGTTCGACCTCGCGGTCGCAGTCCGGACAGACGTACACCGCCTCGGCGATGTCGCCACAGTCCGGACAGCGCGGATAGTAGGTTCGTGTTCCACAGCCACGGCACTCCCGCCGCCCGACCTCGACGTCTATCTGCCCTCGAGTTCCTTCGACCTCGTCACCGTGGTCGGCCGCGTCGCCGACCGAGCGCTGGTTCCCCCCTGCCTCGCCGATGGGAAACAGCGTGTGGACTGCCGGTGAGAGCTCTCGTTCCTCTGATTTCTCCGGTCGACCCATTCTGTTACCGACACGCGTCGGGGCGCGCTCGCGAACCTCGAACGGCGCGATTTCGTTGATGGCCTCGATGGCGTTCCCACCACCGCGGGACGGACCGTCCGGCGAGGGTTGGCCCGCATCGGTCGCCTTATCCCCACCGTACGTCCGGGCGTGCTCGCTCAGATCCTCGAGCGTCCACGACCGTTCCAGGTCGGCGTCGAACCCGAGCGTCCGAGCGAGCGGTTTCCACACCGGAATCGAGATGGTGTCGTCGTCCTGTGTGTGCTCGATGAGCAGCGTTTCGAGCGTCCGCCTGACTGTCTCAGTTCGCGGAACGACGAGACGCTCGGCACGGGATTCGGTGTCGACGGGGTCAGCGTCGGGACCAGTCTCCATCGCACCGTCGGTCGCCACCAGCTCACCCGATTCGACTGCGTCAGCGAGGGAATTGACGTCATCGACGCTCACGTCGTGCCAGACGTAGGTGTATTTGGGGTGTAACGGCGCGTCGTACTCACGTGCCCACTCCAGCGCTTCGTCCGGGGTCGGGTCGGCGAGGTCGACATCCGTGCTGTCCTGCATGGCTTGCACCGGCGCACCGGCGCGGTCGAACTCCTGTACCCACCACTCGTAGACGTACGATGCTGGCGCGAGGGGATGGTTGTTCTCGACGAACTCACCGTAGTTGACGAGATACTCCCCGAGGTCGAGGATGCGCTCGACACCGTTGCGGATTTCGAGTGCCTCCTCGACATCGTCGATGCGTCGGACCTCGCCATTGGCCAGCCTGACGGTCGGTCCTTCGATGGTGTCGACCGGTACGACACCGGCAGCTTTGCCGGGGCGTTCGGTCTTGATCTGGGTTCCGGCCGCGAGGAAGTCGTCGACGAGATGCATCGTTGCGGGATGGACGCCTGCGGTGGCGTGGCCGTGGTTACGCGCCCGGCCGTAACGCAGTCGAAATCCTCCCGATTCGCTCGGGTGAGAGAACACCGGTCGCCCGGCGATGAGATCCTGTAGGAACTTCTTCGAGGACTCGGCCCGGGGTGGTCCGGCGGGTTGTGGCTCCTCATCCAGGTTCGCGTTCTCGTTCGCTTGCTCGTCGCCGGTTGCTTCGTCCGCTTTGGCCTCTTCGCCATCCTCGTCCTCTCCAGATTCGCTGTCACCGTAGTTGCCGTCGATGAGGTCCTGCAGCCAGGGCCAGTCGATTTCGTCGAGATTGCGGGTGTAGCGCTGTATCTTGGGGGCCTTGAGCGCGATTCCCTCGCCGAAGACGAGACACATACCACCGCGTGCGGAGTTCGTGTCGACCCTGTCGAGGTCCCGGAAGCCCGACACTTCTTCGTCGCCGGTGGCTTCCCCGTCGAGCATGATGGGCATGTGCTTCGCGATGAACTTCGCTTCCTTCTCCTTGGGGGCGTACTGTAGACCCGTTTCCTCGTCGTACAGTGCAACTTCCTCTGCGTAGCGGTTGATTTCGTCCTCGCGAGGTTTGTACTCGTCAATATCCAGCAGCGTCCGCGCGTAGTCTGCGACGAGAACAGAGAGTGCCTGTGCAGTTCCGCCAGCAGACCGGATTGGTCCGGCGTAGTAGACGTTGACGAACTCTGTGCCGTCGTCGTTCTCCAGCAGCTCGACGCGGTCGATACCTTCGATTGGGGCGGCGACGACGCCCTCGGTGAGCAACGCGACGGCAGTCCGGACTGCGCCCTCCACTTTCCCCTCCCGTGTCGCGTAATCGCCGACGCTCCCGTCGACGAAGTCCTCGACGAGTTCGAGTGCGGCCTCCTCGCGGGACATCTTCCCCTCGAGTTCGCGGACGCGGTCAGCTACGCCGTCGATACCGAGGATATTCTCAACGCGGTCGGCCATGTCCTTGGCAATCGGGATTTCGACCTCGGGCTCGGGGTCGCCGCCGTGCTCACGGGCCGCGTTGGCGACCGACATAGCGGTATCCAGCTCGCGTTCGAGGCGCTCGAAGTAGCGGTCGTCGTCGGCGGTCATCTACAGCGGCCAGAGGTCGAGGTCGGTTGTCTCGTCGTGATACCGTTCTAGCGTCGTATCGAACTCGCGTACGTAGAGCTCGCCCGCGAACGTGGTCGCCGTGTCGAGATGTCCCGCGACGGTCGAGCCGTCCTCGCGCGAGAGGACGACGTGTGTGTGGGCGAATCGGTCGTCACCGAGCCAGGAGATGTTGCCGACCGCAGGCGTCATCTCGAAGTGTTCGTCGAAGGAGATACTCTCGTACTCCTGGTCGTCCTGGTCGTAAAACAGCAGCGTCGCGTCCGAAACAGCACCGAGCCCCATGAAGAATGCGGCGTCGATTCCTTCCTCGTCCGCGAAATCCTCTATCTGGCCACGCCAGTCACGCCCGTGTTCGAGACGAGCGACGTACTCCCGTGCACCCTCGACTTCCTGATAATGCATGTTCGAGATGGACGAGTGGCACGTAAAAAACTGTTTGGTACCAGCATAGCTGGGTGACTGTAACAAGAGTGAGGTGTACAGGCTGGTACTGAACAATGATTTGTCCCGTAGTTCGACCGTTCGAGACGGTTACCGTACCTCGTTCCGGTCTCGAAGCCGAGACAATTGGCCACAAATACGATAGCTACAGTTCGGTAAACATGGGAAGTTAAGAGTCACGCCACCAACCTGCCGGATATGGAGCTGTTTGCAGTCGTAGTGATAGCGTTCTGGGCGATGCTGCCGGCGTACATCCCGAACAACGCGGCGGTACTCGCCGGCGGCGGCCGACCAATCGACGGCGGTCGCACCATGGGTGACAGCCGCCTCCTTGGCGACGGCAAAACCTGGCGCGGGACGCTGGTCGGCTGGGCGGCGGGCGCGCTCGTCGCACTGGCGCTCAATGCGCTCCAGCCGGAGGTAAGTTCGCTCCTCAGCGTCGACGTGCCGACGTTCCCGCTCGCTATCGTGCTCGCATTTCCGCTGGGAGCGATGCTCGGCGATATCGGCGCGTCGTTCCTGAAACGCCGAAGCGGCCGTGAACGCGGAGCCCCGTTCCCTGGTATCGACCAGCTCGATTTCGTCGTCGGCTCGCTGCTCCTCGCACTCGCGGTCGATCTCGCGCTCTCGCTCTCCTGGTTCTTCGAAACGTTCACCCTCCCAGTGCTCGCCGTCGTGTTCGTACTAACACCTATCCTCCACGTCTCGACGAACGCCATCGCCTACGCGCTAGGGCTGAAAGACGAACCGTGGTGACGTGTTTCGGATAGGAGTCGCTACGTCTGCCTCTGCAGCTACTGAATCTATTTTCAGTAACCCGTTCTACAGAAATGATGTTCAGATTAAACTTATAGCTGTCACACGCGTTTCCCTACATGTATGAGAGAACCACCACACCCACATGCACAGAGACAGTTGCTGTTCGCAAATCCTGTCGTCACGCTCGCAGTGGTTGTTGGTTTCTTTGCCGTGCTCGTCGCCGCAGCCCATCCACTCGCTGTTGGGCTCTTCCTCGCTGGTGCGCTGACTGCTGTCGTGACGACCGCCCTGTACATCGGTCTCAGTCGACGTCGCGCGGTTTGCATTCCGAAAACTGGCGTGTGCCTGCGACTGTCGGCAGAATAACTCGGAGTATGACCAGGTTTTAACTACCTTTCTCGTGTTTTCGATACGGACGACGGCGGTACCTGTACGACCCCGCTCAACTCAACGACCCGGCTTGAGAACCCGCCATACTACCATTGGCTGGAACAACGATGTCGGCACGGACGATCTTGACGACAGGCACACCGACATGGGAACGGACGATTCCGACGCACGGATATCGGACGACGACGGTGACGCGACGTCCGACGATGCGGTGTCCGAGGATGTCGATGGAGACAGCGCTGACGACGCTCCGACCGACGACGAAAGTCCCGGCTTCAGCATCCTCGCCGCAGTGATCGCGCTCGCCTTGGCTGCCGCGCTGGCCATCGCCCGACGACGAGCCTGAAGCCGGCTGCCACGAAGTGTTCCCCGACCGTTGGATGGTGGTCGATGATCGGTTGCGTGTCGAGACGGTTGCTCGCTACGCTCGCGCTGCGACTCGTCTGGCAGGGTTCGAAACCCCAAACCTATTTGCCGCTCACGAGTTGTCCGCGGCAAAAGTGGATTCGGGCGGAAGCCACACGGGCCTCGCAAGCTCTCTGCGGTGGTAATTCTGGACGGTTCACGGCTAGCCCACGATGTGCTTCCTTGAAGATTGTGTCAATCAAAACGTCGTACTGAAACACACTTATTTTGCATCAGTCCCTGCGGCAGTCTACCCTGTAGAGGCATAGGGGACGCCATACTATCAGGACGTGAGTTCAGTATGACCTATTATTTCATGCCAGAGTCCTCAAACGCCCGTTCGAGCGACCTCCCCTCGCCGATTAACTGTTCCACTTCCTGTTCAGTCTTGAAAATTGCCTCAGCGGCTGCAGCGACTTCAGCAATACCGTCACGTTCGATTACGACCACCCCAGATTCATCACCGACGAGAACGTCCCCCGGCTCGATCGGTGCGCCGCCAACAGTGACCTGAACGTTCTGTTTATCCTCTTTGTGTCCGCTTGGTCCACCTGGCGTGACTGTTCGTGCGAAGACAGGAAAGCCAAGCTCTCGTATCCCGGAAATGTCCCGGACTGCTCCGTTCGTGACCATTCCTCTCACACCGGTGTTCGTCGCATGTGTCGAGAGCAACTCTCCCCAAATGGCTTCATCGACACGGTCGTCAGTATCGACCACGACAACCTCCTCTGGACGAGCAGCATCGAGAGTTTGTACGGGCGCCCAGAGTGCGGAAGGATTGAGTGTGACTGTTCGTGCCGTCCCAGCGAACACACAGTCAGTATGGACCGGCTTGATTGAGGGAGCCAGCGTTTTCACAGCATCGTGACCTGTGTCAGCTATCGCTGACGTGGAGTACTGCTTGAGTTGATCGAGCACCTCTCCGTCTACCGGCTCGTTATCCGTTGTCATACACTTCTGTAGTAACGATAGCCGTATAAACCCCCTCAGCCACATCCAGGCGCGGGCTATGCGTGAAAGGGATTCAATCCTGCTTGGCACCAGGATTAGTAACTGCACCGTTTTCCGCTGAGTCGAAGGCTTCCCTGTATTTTGCGAGGACGCCCGACGTGTACACTGGGTCTGGAGCATCCCATGCTTCGACGCGTGCTTCGATCTCCTCATCTGAGAGGTCCACGTCGAGAGAGCGATTCGGTATGTCGACAGTAACGTTATCGCCGTCTTGCAGACCAGCGATCGGGCCACCGTCAGTGGATTCTGGGGCGACGTGCCCGATCATCGGCCCGCGAGTCGCCCCGGAGAATCGCCCGTCGGTCAGGAGGGCAACCTCGTCTTCGTAACCGGCGCCGACGACGGCCGCGGTCACCCCGAGCATTTCGCGCATTCCTGGGCCCCCTTTCGGACCTTCATTTCGAATGACGATGACATCACCCGCCTCAATTTCACCATCCTGAACGTATCTCATTGCGGCTTCTTCGTTCTCGAACACCCGTGCCGGTCCCTCGTGGTATAGTTCGTCTTCTCCCGTTGCTTTCAGAACTGCCCCGTTCGGTGCGAGGTTTCCCTGGAGAATCTTGATAGCGCCCTCCTCCTGCTTTGGGTTCTCGACTGAGTAGAGGAACTCAGCATCGATTTCGTCGTCATCAGGGAGCTCGCCGCGCTCCTCCAGGTGGCGGAGTTCTTCCTCGATAGTTCGACCGGTGACTGTCATCGCCTCGCCATCGATGAGACCAGCTGACAGGAGCCGACGGATGACGACGGGAACCCCGCCGATATCGTGGAGGTCGTTCATCACGTGCGTCCCACCAGGTTGGAGGTCAGCAATCTTCGGTGTCCGTCGGGAGATTTCGTCGAAGGTCTCGATTGTGATGTCGATATCAGCTTCAGCTGAAAGCGCCAGTAGATGGAGTACGGCGTTCGTCGACCCACCCATTGCCACCTGGATAGCGATGGCATTTTCGAACGACTCCTGTGAGAGAATATCCGACGGTTTCCGGTCGTTCTCGACCGCCTCTATCACCAGCTCACCTGCCCGCCGGGCGACGTCGTAGCGACCCTTGTCTTCCGCAGGTGGACTGGCGCTCCCGAGTGGGGCAAGGCCGAGCGCCTCACTGATTGACGCCATCGTGTTTGCAGTAAACATTCCTCCACACGATCCGGCTCCCGGACAGGCATTATGTTCGAGCTCATCCAGCTCTTCCTCACTCATATCGCCGCTGGCGTATGCACCGACGCCTTCGAAGACGTTTTGAATTGTGACGTCCCTCCCCTCGTGCCGGCCGGGCTTGATAGAGCCACCATAAAGGAAAACACTCGGCAGGTCCGTTCGAATTGCGGCCATCATCATCCCAGGCAAGTTCTTGTCACAGCCAGCGACAGTAACTAGACCATCCATCCGCTCACCGAAGGACACGAGTTCGACGCTATCGGCGATTACCTCCCGCGAAATCAACGACGCTTTCATCCCCTCGGTGCCCATCGAGATAGCGTCTGAGATAGTGATAGTCCCGAACTCGATTGGCATTCCATCGGATGAGTCGACACCGGCAATGGCAGCGTCGGCGACGTCGTCCAGGTGAACGTTACACGGTGTGATATCTGCTGCCGGATTCGCGACACCGACCAGTGGCGAGGAGAGATCCTCGTCGTCGAATCCCATCGCTCTGAACATTGAACGGTGCGGTGCTCGTTCCGGACCCTCCGTAACCTCACGACTGCGTAGCCTCTCGGGTTTCTGAGTCATACAAAACACATCGGGACTACTCTGTATATAGTTACCGTACTTCACATATCATATGTGAACTGTTCAACTAGAGTAGCGGACGAAAGGTGCTTGAAACAGTGCTCGACGAGTATCAGCCATCATAGCGTCTTGACATCCTCCACGCGCTAAAGCACGGGACTTTCTCATTGAATTTCTGTAAGTAGTCGACAATCTCATCGCAACCGTCCAAATACTTAGGACGCCTGGTACTCAATGACATCGTATAAGAGAACCCACTCATGTCCAAAGTATGGCTCGAAGCTGCACTAAACGGTCCATGGGGCCGCAAAAAGCAGCCTAACGCACCGATTACGGTCGAAGCGTGCATCGAACAGGGTATCGAATGTGCGGAGGCGGGGGCAGCAATCATTCACATCCACGCGTTCGACCCAGAGGCTGATGTCCAGAACGACGACCCTGAAGTGTACGCTCAGGTTATCGAGGGGATTCAGGAAGAGACAGATGCAATCGTCTATCCGACAGTTCCGTTGTACGGTGCGCCGGAAACAGAGCCGATGAGTGGTGAACAACGCTACGCCCACCAGCAAGAACTCGGCGAGCGCGGACTTCTAGAGTGGGCCGTCGTGGATCCAGGTAGTATCAACCTCACACAGTTCGAGCAAGTCGAAAACGACGAGCACGGGATAATATATAAGAACCCAGAAGAACACATCCGGACCGGCCTCAGAATCTGTGAAGAGTTCGAAGCGCTCCCGTCGTATGCAATTTACGAACCCGGGTTCGTCCGATTGGGAGCCGCCCTCGCCGACAGATTTTCGCTAGCCAGCGAACCGATGTATCGGTTCATGTTCTCTGAAAAATACACATTCGGGTATCCACCGGAATCCTATGCTCTCGAAAATTACCTGACGCTGCTGGAATCCGAGGCACCGAACGCTCCCTGGATGATATCAGGGTTGGGGGTGGATATCACACCACTTATTCCAACCGCTGTGGAACACGGCGGACACGTCCGAGTCGGACTGGAGGACGCACCGCTGGGCTCCGAGCGGAGCAATTTATGGTGGGTCAAACACGCTGTGGAGGAGATAGAAGATGCTGGTGGAGCACTCGCATCAGCATCCGAGATACGGTCTGAACTGGAGTGAGTTCTGCACACTAGTGGGTTACATCATATTAATTGGCGCCCAGCTATATGAAGTGAAATCCAGGGCGACTACTGTACAGTACTTTTTCCACTGATCGGATTACTACTGGAGCGGTGGAGAGTTCGGAATGGGCTGAATAGTGACGATACC
>LKMJ01001406.1_pt1 | contig 21135 bp, 21 predicted proteins | sample 643391 | NCBI WGS metagenome assembly LKMJ01 (sample SAMN04112250, study PRJNA286221) | soda lake metagenome | biome: soda lake; feature: Kulunda Steppe; material: water; isolation source: sample PL-Br10 brine of Picturesque Lake | place: Russia: Kulunda steppe | collected 2010-07
CTGAAGTGTGGCTACGAGAACCACGCCGACTACAACGCTGCGAAGAACATCGGTCTGCGGTATCTCCGTCGTAACCAGACTGGGGACGACGGAGGCGCACCCTTGGGCGTGCGCTTGAACAGCGGGACGCTGAACGCAAACGGAGAGTATGAACCTCCTGCCGATGATTCGGCCAGAGCGGGAGTCCACGCTGAAAGCCCACGGCTTTAGCCGTGGGTTAGCTTACGTCGGCATCTAACTCGCCCTTCTCGGCCGCGATACCGAGAGTTTCGAGCACTGTTTCTACAACCTCAATCGCGCGGTCGGCATCGGTTTCTTCGACAGTATCAGACAATCGCATCCTGGCACTGGCTTCAGAGAGTCGAATCAGCGTCTTCAGGTTGTCTTCTGTGACTGGGTGTGGGCTATTCTCCTCGTTTGGCTCGCGGAGTTCGGCGTAGTAGTCCTGCAATGTGGACTTTGCTGCCTGGGTGAGTTCTGGGTGGCAATTCTCCCGAGCGTACGCAACGTATTTCCGGAACAGGCCGGGATCGATCGCTGGCTGGACGGCTTCGTGGGCGTCGTCGACCTCTTCGGTTGCCGTTGCTCCTGCCGAGTGGGTCGCAAGCGTATGCTTCGCTACTTCCCGGTCCTTGGATGAGTCAGGATCATCGGGGATGAGAACAACCAGATCGAACGCTGCTACAGTATCTGCTGCGAGTGGGATCTGCTCGCCGCGTGGTTGATAGTCGTCGAATCGGTCGTATTCCGGTTTTGTGTGGGCTAACACGCTAGTTCGTGCTGGCAGTGAGAGCCGCTCAGTCGCTTTGGTGGCTTCAGCCGATTGCTTTCGAAGGACGTTTTCAACGCTATTTGTAGCGTCAGATCCCAGGTCTGAAAAGTCGGAGATCATGGCGTGGCCTCGGTCTGCTTCGATCAGCGGGCCGGCTTCAATCACCCAGGGACTATCACCCTGACTTTCGCTTGATGGGAATGCTGTTGTTGTGAGGCCAGTTCCCGACGTTTCGCTTGCCTCCGCCTGGACCGCTCGCGGGGAGAGGGCCGCAGCACAAGAAAGCAATTGATCGATAGTCGACTGTTTCCCCGCGTCGACGACAAACAGCGTATGCAGTTGCCCGCGTGTTTGAGAGTTATCTGGGTAGTGCCTGGTGACGCCACCGAAGAGCTGGAGGGCAAGCAGGAGTTTTTCAGTCTCGTGGTTGTGAACTGTCGGTGCGATCGTCTGTGGGATTTTCTCGTAGAGCTCTGGGTCGTTTGAGAGCGTTATGATCTGTTTCTTGTCCCCGGTTGTGGTATCGATAGCAGGATAGCCCTCAAGCCGCTCGACAGTCAGGGCATCGAGGTATGTGTCAAAGTGTGAGCTTTTGTTCCGCGTGCTCCCCATCTGTTCAAGCTGGAGAATGCCGGTCACTGCGACTCGATCACCGACTGCCATATGCCCCGTTTCGTCGTCCTCAGTCTTTACTTCGATACTCGTCGGTGTTTCTGAGTTGAGCTCACCGATCGGAGATTGGATCTTGAGTTGCTGTGAATCGATAAACTCTGACTGGTCGTAGTTGATCCGAAACGGCCCTTGGCGTTCACAGCCCTGGCATTCGTGGGGCTCTTGGAAATCCCCACCCTGTTGCGGGATTCGCGTCAGTGTCCCGCATCTCTGACACTCGAAGGCTGCATTGGTAATCTTCGGTGTGACAGCAGTTGCTCGCTTGACGCTACCCTGGATCGTGACGAGTCGGCCTCGATGATCTGCCTGAATATCGTTGATATCGAGTGTCTCGGGGAGATTTGTCACCCGGACGTGGGCTTGGCCGAGTGAAACATCCACGGGTAGATCGTACAACCGTAGTGCCTCTTCTGCGTACTCTCGAAGCTGTTTCGGCTTGTTCCGAAAGTCGTCGGCAAGATCCGAGTCGTACTCGTCGAGGTCCTCCCAATCAAGATACAACGACTTCTGCTCGTCTGGGTAGTTCTTTGCCAATTCCGCAATCTCATGGCGATAGTAACTCCTGTAAAAATCCTCGAACGTATCTATCAGTTCGGTGTCGTCTGCGCGGGCCATAGAACTGTTGCGGCCCGATATAAAATAAATGTACTCACCAGAGATATCAGCGGCTATGACATCCTCCGCGCCGTGAACGGCGGGATTCTCTCGCTGCATGAAGATAGGACTATCCTGGGCAATTTTTCTGAGGTTTACTCTGGCGGGTTATCGAGATTTGAGTAGTCCTCCTCGAAGGATGGATTTGCACTGAGGTTGGTGGCAGTAGCCCCCTGAACGTCATAGCCATTTTCAACCCAAGCAGGAAAGCCCTGATCGACGATGAACACGCCTTCGTACCCGTCGTCAGCGAGGGCGGCAGCGCGGCTGGCTGCGAGATGGTGTGGGCAGGTACAGTAAGTAACGATCCGGTCGTCTTTGTTGACTCCTGCGAGCGGATCATCTGATCGTCCATCTGGGGCGGGACTGAACGCAGCACCCGAGACACGGAGCTCTTCGTACTGCTCTAGCGTTCTAGCGTCGACAATGCGAGCAGCCCGGTTGTGGTACCAGGCATACACTACGTCAACCGGTGCTCTCCAGACGATCGCGCTATCAGCACTGGATTGCTCAAACTCTTCGACATCGTACTCTGGGATCTCAACATCATTCTGGACAACCTCATCGGGGGCTAGACCAACTGTGCTCTCTGTGAGGTCGGGATCGGTCGCCTCGGGTGGATCTTCACTGCCGAGACAACCAGCGACAGTGATGGTTGCTGTCCCGGTGATACCGGCTAAGTATTCGCGACGACGCATAGATGTGGTATTTTTTGGCATAGTCAAAAGGGCATTATCAATTGATAGTGAATGTGGTATTGATTTCTTCCCACTCGTCTCCGTCAGTCGCGGCTATCCGCAGTCCGTACGTCCCCCCAGTGTAGGTTGACAGTGGGATAGTGAAGTTTAGACCTACTGACACAGCAGCAGCGGGGTTATCGAACGACCATATCCCGGTCCCGTCAACATCAATCTCGTTGTCGAAGCTATCCTCCGCCTCGATGTTGTCGACCTCCCAATCTTCCCAAAGGTTCTCAACTCTGACTTCTGTGACGTTTGTGGCCTCAACAGGGGTTGTGAGATCACCGTCGTCGTAATTGAGGAGTGTGGTTAATGCCAGACCACCATTTACGTAGGCGACAATGCTCGAGAGAATCGCGTTCGATTCGTCAGTGAAAGAGTCTTCTGCGGCGAAATCAGACCGGCCGAGACTTGCGGCCAGCACGGTCTGAGTTTCTTCGTCGATCGCGAGGCCAGTCCCGGCAGGACCTTCGCCTTCGACCACAACGTTTGCCAATTCATCAAACCGATCTGTTGTTTCGAACCAACTATGATCCTCCCAACTATCAACGTGAATCCGGACCTCTGACTCAGCTCCAAACTGGTTGACGATCGGATGGTTGGTGAGTACCCCGTAATGAGGGATTCCGTCTGCGTTGCTGTCATCGATCTCGGATATCCCGTCAGTCACATCGGCATATTGGGGAATTGCATTTGCCCACTCATCACTCCACTGATCGAGATAGACCACACCGATATCATCGGTGTCTTCTGTCGTTGTGACAAAATCTTCGGCTGCGTCCTCGTCGAGTTTCTGGGCAACAACAACATCGTACTCATCAGGATCAGTAGCGACTGAGCTCGTCGTTGTTTCGGTGATTCGGTAGTTGGTTGTTAAGCCATCAGTGAGAGTTTCTTTGATACCGTGGCCGTACTCTCCGTCAGCATCGATGATACCTACCTCTATCAACGATCCGTGAACATCTGTCGGACCGGTTGACACTATCTTGGTATCATCGAGCCCTTCCAAAGCAATCTCCAAACTAATTCGGCCACTACTGTCCTCTGCCGTTGACACACCAATATCATGCTCGGTGATATCGTCGTCAATACCGACTACCTCACCAACATCAGTAGTTGTTCCATCGACAGTTATTGTCGCCTCTGATTCAGGGAAATTTCCGAGATCAGTAATGGTTAGCGTATCGGCGTGAGCGACTTCTAGGGATATCTCGAATGATTCCCCACCGGAAAGCTGTCTCGGCTGCTCGCTCAGGAGGTTAGTTTCAAGCTGCCGATCAAGAGTAAAATCCTCTGTAACAAACGAATCCTGCGGAACAGTTACCGTGCGACTCTGGCCGACATAGCCGAACGCATCGGCCGTAATCGTATACTCGCCCTCCGACAGTTCGAGTGTATAATCACCGAAATCATCGAACGTAGCGGCTGCCCCGGTGTCTGCTTCGACTGTCAGACCATCAATATCAACCCCGCCAGTTTCGTTATCTACAACCGTACCTTCAACTCCACTGTCGGGGGCAGCCATGTCAGCGGCCCCCAGTGCGTTAAGACGTCCCCATCCCTCGCGCGTGTTCTTTGAAGAGGGACGGTTCGTGGTGCTCTCTTCGAGGATATTCTTGAGTTCACTTGGAGAGAGTGTCCCGCCACTTATCGCTAGTGTGAGGGCCGCGACACCAGCAGTATGAGCTGAGGCCATGCCAGTGGTGCTTTTTTCTTCATAATCATCACCAGGAACAGCAGTTGTTACCCCATCACCGGGTGCAACAAGATCGGGAACAATATACTCGTCAGGCCAGTCATCGGGAGCATCATCTTCCCAAGCATCCTCTGTATCGATCTCCTCTCCACCAGAGTAATCTGGGATATTCCGATCCAAGTCCAAAGCACCAACAGCCATCGACGTCTGGTAGAGGTTGCTTGGTGACCCACTCGACCCTTCACCGCCATCTCCAACTGCTGAAACTACGAATGTTCCAGCATTCTGTGCGTTGTGCAACGGGGTGATAAATTCTTCAGCATACGTCGTCGATGCGAAGCTAATATTGATGATATCAACATCGTTCTCGACTGCCCACTCAATCCCGCCAACAACAGCACTGAAAGTTCCACCAGCACCAGTAAGAACGGCACCGTGATAGAGTTCAGCCTCCGGAACAACACCAATATGCTCCCCACTGGCCGTACCACCCGTAATGAGTGAGCTAGCGGCCGTTCCGCGCTCGGCACTATCGTATGGCTCCGACTCAATCTGGTTCCCGTCACTGTCAAACTCGGCCCACCCCCCATCTGCGAGATCGATATCTGGATGGTCTGGGTCAACACCCGTCCCAAGAACAGCAACACGGGTTCCGTCACCTTTGCTTCCGTATTCATCCCAAGCCCCCGGAACAGCACTGTCGTCAAGAGCCTCAGATGTCGATTGTGTCTCGACTGACTCACTACTGCTTTCAGTATCGAAAATATCACCGCCCCCGTTCACCGGCTGATCCTGCAACTGATCTTCGAGCTCAAAATTCTCATGGATTCGTTTCACACCCTCGATCTCCGCTACCGAGTCGAGTGAAACTCGATCTGTGTCAATCCGCACAACCACAGTGTTTGTAATCCAGAACCGTTGTTCAATACTGATACCGCGACGGTCGCGAACAAACGCTTCTACTGCCCGCCGTGTCCGGTCTGCGTGACTTTGATAATCTTCGACAACTACCGTCTCCTCACCCAAACCACGCTCTACTTCGGACAGTCTGATGACGGCAGAAGTTCGTCCCTGAGAATCTCCCTTTAATCCATCAGATACTACTTTATTATTAATAGATGTTCCTGTCATTGCCATCTTATAAGAAGCTATGTAATAAAAAAGGATAGGGTTTGCTGTACGCCAAAGGTTGTATATTTCCCGGTTAAAGTCCCTCAGAACCCAATCTCCGCGAAAGACGATCTAATTTCTCCTCTATCGCTTCGCGACGGACATCAGTTTCCTCTTCCTCGTAGACGATAGCAACGACTGTGCCCCCCGACAGTTCAAGTGTCACCATTCCTCTATCCTCGGCTGCTGGTTCGGGGAGTTTGTCGGCGGAGATATCCACCTGGTCAATTACCTCACCCTCACTCTCAACCAGAATGACGGCTGTCTCGCCGTCAACAATCCGATCGACTACTCCGGTGTACTTCCCAGTGAGATTATCCCTGGTCATGGTGTGGCCGTGATAGGACCTCCACCTGGGAGTATCTGGGGGTGAGTGATTGCTGGTCGTCTCCAGGGCGCTCGTCGAGAAGATCAGCCGGGTCGGTTGAAAACTCTGTCTCCGGCTCGATGGTGACCTGCTGGCCGTCCGTCCGCACCACGATATCACCATGTACGCCCGTCCAATATGTCTCAATACCCATCTCATCATATCGGGTGAGCACTCGGGGGTGGGGATGGCCGTATTGGTTGTCAAACCCGCTAGAGACGATAGCTGTCTCCGGGTCAACGGCTTCCATGAACGGTCCCGTCGACGACGTGCGAGAGCCGTGATGTCCGGCCTGGTAGACGTCGGCGTTGAGGTCAGAATAACTCCTCTCGGTAACAAGCCGCTGTTCGGCATCCTGCTCGGCGTCACCAGTGGTGACATACGTGAAGTCGCCAAATTCGATGGAGAGTGCAATGCTGTTGTAATGTAGATCGTCAGTAGCGGAATCCTCTGGCGGGTTGATAACCGTCGCTGTGACATTCTCACTCTCCAAAGGCATCTGATCGCCCTCCTCGACAAGCAGGAGCTCCTTGTCGTACTCGTCGACAGCATCGATGTAATCCTCGAACATCTGCGTTGTGTGCGTCTCGCCTGGATCACAGAACGACAACGATCGGGAAGAAAAGGACATACAGCAAACCGAAGAGAACGTTATGGCGAGTGTTTCCCGAAGCCAGACCAGGGGATATGCTCTGACACCATTTGGTCACGGTATAGAATATGGTAAAATCAGCGGAGAGCGTGGGACAAACCTCGGAGTGATCTCAGTTAGTAAGTTGTGATAACGTCTGAAACCCTCAATCACACTCACCGGGGCCGGTGTTTCCACGACTCTCTTCAATGAAAGTGAAGGGATTTCCGTTACAGCAGAGTTACTCTACTCCAGAATCGACCGGACACCCCCCGCGATACTTGTCTAAATTTTATTTGCGATAATATTGCGGAATTGTTGTTCAAGACACCCCCCGCGATACTTGTCTAAATTCAACATCTGATATTGAGATAGGAGTTAATGATAATTACACCCCCCGCGATACTTGTCTAAACTCTCATTCGAGTACACGGACCCACTTACGCCGGTACCAGAGTTGGCCGTCTCGTCGTTCACCTCGACCGTCGCGGTTGGTCCATCCGTCTCCTTCCGCCCACCCAGTACGTTCCTGATCGATCTCGAACCCGGCAGCCTTGTAGCACGTTCCGGTATTCGTCCCGACGCCTGCATTTGCCGTCACGCGGGCATAGCCATTCTCACGGCCCCACTCGCAAATGCGAGCAAGCATCCATGATGCAGTGTTTGCCGGGCGTGTCGGGTGGGCGGCTAGACGAGACAGATAGAGCTCTTCGGCCTCCGCAAAGAGATTCGGGTTCGGGTGGTTGTCGACGACCGCCACTGCGACGATCTCGCCGGTCTGGGCGTGTCGGGCAACAAAGGCAGCTTTCCATCCGTTTGTGATTTCGCCTAGCTGATGGTCGACAAGCCCATCCTCGCCCCCGGTCAGGAACGCATTGATTGCCGTGCGAGATCCCTTGCCAGCGAAGTGCTCGAAGGTAAGCTCCGAAACCGAGTCAACTGGTTCCCGATTGCTTTCTGGGGCAATCGGCTCGGTCGTGGTCCACGTTGTCCCGTTGTCGAGCGCACTCTCGTCTAGATCGAAGCCCTCGGGTGAGATGTGACTCCAACATCCCTCCGGATCATCCAGATGTTCGACGAGTTCGCTTGCTGTGACTGTTTCAACCCGATCGACAGTCTCGGGATCGAGATCGCGATTGCGAATTTCCTCGCGACTGTATCTGATTGGGCAAGGAGAACTAAGCAGGTCAACGAGGAGAACGCCGTCGTCGGAATAGTAGATCGATCCGACAAGGTAGATTCGATAGAGAACCTCGTACTGGTCGTCACGGCGGCGAAGTACCTTCCGGTGGTACAGGGTATCTTGAAAGCCAAACCGGGCCTGAATGTCGCCGTCCGGACTCATCCCCAGGACACCGTGGATATCGTTACTTTCGACACCTCGCTTGACGCGATAGTGATACTCCGGATCTTCCGGGCGTGAGCTCGGCGGAATTTCCGTTCGGTACATGACGGGTTCGCAACTCGGATTGCCTGAAACGTGCGTTGCGTCGTTTTGGACCTCGACAGTTGCCGGCGTGCGAGCGCCCGACAACGCGATTTGTTTTCCAGCAGTACATGTCTTCGTTGCCATGTATATTCGTAGTAATGGCCACTATATATAAGTTTCGTATATTAATGAGTATTAGTGTAGAAGATAAGTGAAAAGTTCTGTAAGAGAAGGAGATTCCAACTCAGATCATGTCATGTTCGCGAACTTGGGCCTCAACGACAGTCTCAAGCGTCTGTTCATCGAGCTCACTCACTCGACAATCATCCACATCTTCAAGCGCACTCATTGCAGCAGGAGCCGGTCTAATGAAGGATATTTGAATACATGATCCCTCTCCCTGACCCTTCCCCACGCGGGTCGTGGTGAGTAAATTGTACGTTTCCAACTCAGAGAGATACTTTCCAAAGGTCTGCCTCTTCATTTCATCGGAATTGAGACTGTCTGTTATCCAAGAATACACTTGATACGCCACCGCAGAAGTTGCATAATCACAACCTGAGTAGACCTTTGTCGAAGCTGCTGCATAGTAAGCCAACTTTTTATGAGTAGACAGACCTTGGATCATTGTTTTTGCCCGATCAACGTCGACTGCTTGTTCCGCTTCCCTCACATGATCCTCAACAACCTGTTCTGCTCCTTGGTTATCTGCAAGTTGCCCTGCGTTCCGAAGGAAGTCAATTGCTTTGCGAGCATCGCCATGACTCTGCCCTGCGAGGGCAGAACACAGTGGAATGACACCTCCGGAAAGAGCGTTAGGCCGAAATGCGTCTGATCGCTGTTCCAAAATATCTCTCAGTTGGTCAGCATTATAATCAGGGAAATCAATATTATCTGGGTTGAACGATGATTCTGCCCGGCTATCCATCTCCTGCATGAACTGAGGGTTGTTAGTGATAGCCGCGATCGAGCACTGGCTGTCGATAAGAGACTCCTCACGAGCTCGCGATAGTCGGTAGATGAGTTTTGAGTATTCTGGGTCACCAGACCCCTTCGGTTTTACAAGTTTATCCAGTTCGTCGAAAACAAAGAGGACAGCATCGTAATGCTCGTTGATTAGCTCATACAGTCGATCAAATTTGTGCTTCGTTGAAACACCGTTGGGTGGGACACCGGGATCAACACCCGCGTCGTCAGCAACGGCAGAAACGATCGTATATGCTACAGCGTCAACGGTATCGATTCGCTCACAGTTGATGAAAATATAGCCAAAGTCGATATCTTTGGGTTTGCACAACTGTTGTACCTTTTTACCCACGGTATTGATAATCAGGGATTTTCCCGTTCCAGATGGGCCATAGAGCAATAAATTTGGTATACTACGAGCATCCAACGCTGGTCTAAACGCAGAAATAACAGCGTCTAACTGGTCATCCCTACCGACAATTCGATCCTCGTCAATGAGTGTATCTGGCTCAAGGAGTTCTGGGCGTTCGAAAACTGAAGTAAAATCATCCTCCCCCATCTCAAGCCGCTCAACGATTGACGTTTCGTTGTCTTGTTCTAATTTTTGATTAGCCTCTCCTGTACTTTGATTATCCATACCCCGACATTACATAGATTGCCACATAAATCTACCGCCGTACTCGTCCAAAAAATAACCAAAAGCGGTTTTAAGGGATTTTAAACGATGATTTGGACAGTGGGAGATGTTGTAGGCGTTATTTTATTCTATTCCACGGTACTCGTCTAAATTCATTAAGTGATGATACTACAGTGACTACTGATGGGACACACCCCCCGCGATACTTGTCTAAACTTAGTCGGATTTGTCGAATACTATCTGCCGAAAGCTACACCCCCCCGCGATACTTGTCTAAATTCAACAGATGTTGATAGAACAACAACTCCTGATAACACACCCCCCGCGATACTTGTCTAAATATGGCTGAAGATAATATAACAGCATTTCCTGAAGGTGACACCTCCCGCAATACTTGTCTAAATTACTCTGGTGGTGGCGCTACAATATCCGTGGCGAGCTCGATGGGTCCTAATGAGCGTCTGGTTCAGGCAATATATCTTACTAAATACATTTGATAGTTTAATCAATTTTTACTTATCGGATAAGTAACTATTTTGGTAGCAGTAGGTTGTTTCAAGAGTTTCAGCCATTCAAGACTGCCATTCACGGTGTTTCAGGGATTTAGGAGAATAGTTGGAGAAACAACAGATGATTGTCTAAAGGGGACACACACCCCCCGCGATACTTGTCTAAACTGTCTAAACACCAAGGGCGAAAAAGGTCGGGTAAATCACGATCTCCGGGGAAGAGGTCTTCAGAAGTGGCTCAAGAAGGGAAAACCACACAAGAGGGACAACAGCACGAACGTTCCTCTCGCTCAAGAGTTATTGATTAGTAACAATAACTCTTTTCGCGAGAGCTCTAGTGCGGTTCTGGTTAACAGAACAAGGTAAAGAAACTTGCGCTTTTGTAAATACCGTTTCGTTTGGTGGTGAAAATCGTTGCTTGGAACCTTCTCTTGCCACATATCGTTGGATAAGGGGTTCTACAACCAATTCTTCTCTCTGTGTTCACCACTCTTGAGACAGTTTAGACAAGTATCGCGGGGGGTGTGTGTCCCCTTTAGACAAGTAAACGGCTGAAATAGAGCATCTGAAGTATGTGAGATTCCTTTTTTTGCCCTAAATATCTCACCATTTTCATAATTTATCTGTTGATATATCGGCTTTCTTCTCCATCTCCTGTATTTTGTAACTCTTGTAACAAACGCGCCTCAAAAAACATATGTGATGTGATAAAACCATCTGATTCCTCGTCTCCGAAAAAACAGGTCGAGTTTCTTGGCTTGAACCGTCAAAGAATATCAGTCTTCGACCTGGTACACGATCGCGTCGTGGTCTGTCCCGAAGAATGTGTACTCTTCAGGGGCATTGGCTTCGGACATCAGCTTGTTCGCTTGCTTCTTGTGAACGGTACCTGCTGCAAGTCGAACTTCACTCGGGACATCATCGTAGAGTTCCTTGAGGAGTGTCGCGACGATTCCCTGGTGTGTGCTGAACGTCACCTCTACTGTAGGTGTAACGCCATCGTCGACGACGAGATCGGCGTTGTCGCCACTCCCGATTGTCACTGGATCGAGGTCGTCACTCACAATACCGATTTGTTCGAGCTTGTCGCCATCGAGTTTCGAGTTGAGCCGATCGAGTGCATCGCGAACATCGTCGGGGTCTGCATCCTCGACGTCGGCGGCCGTTGAAATGAACGACTCGTCGAAATGAGGCACCGGACTCACACTTGTCTGGTCCTTGCTTGTCGACTCGGTTTCTCCACTGGAGCCACTGGCTTGCTCAAGTGTCTGCTGTTCGCTTCCAGTCTCCTCGCTGGTTTCTTGATCGGAAGATTCGTCGAAGGTTTCTTCCTGGTCGACGAGTTTCTCGGGATCGTCGGCAAGGTCTATCGCGGTGTCACTGTCTGGGTAGAGTTCGGCATCGCCCACGGGTAGGACGATTAGTTCGACTTCTCGATTGCGTAGCGGGTGGTCTTCCGGAATCTGCTCACCACGGTTATCGAATGTCTCAGTGAGATATGCACGGCCTGCGCGTGTGTGGTAGGACCGGAGGACCTCAACATATCGTGGATCTACCCCGAGGATATCGATACCGAGCTCGTGCCACATACCGGGCACAAGGTAGTGGACTTCGAACCGATCGCCTCGACGCTCAATCATCACTGGGTCTGTGTCAAGGGTCCCTTCCGCGGCTTCAAGCATCCGACTGGTCAACATCGACGGGAACCGCTGGAATGTTCTATAGATGGTCTGCCGATTCACCTCGTCCCATCCTGGGGGTTGATTGATCGCGACGTAGGAGTGGTACTCATAGCCGTCTCCATCTTCTCTGGAGATGGTAACGAGATCGCCGGCATCGAGCCTGTCCGGTAGGTCCGCTTGGTCGGCACGCGGGAGATTCTCGGCATCGAACTGGTCTACAGGGTTTTCGTCACGGTACACTTCGTAGAGAAGCTCCAACCGATCCATTTCCTCGAGTGGCTTCTCCTCACCTGCCTGTGCGTAGGCAGCCAACTCACGCGCGTTGACCGTCGACGGAAGCATATCAGACTGGAGAGGGTTGCGACCGTGATCCTCGTCAGGGTCGCGGAAAAGTTCGGAAGCCCGCCCGAGTGGGAAAAGCAAGAACCCATCATCGCCAGGCTCATAGAGTGGCTGGAAGACGAGTGGATTCGATGATTCGTACTGACTGGGGTGTTGATCTAAGAGCTCCTCAGTCACGCAATGGGGTGGTATCTTGACCCTCTTGTTCACAATCTTCCGGACGTTGTTGACTGGAATCCCGGCACTGTTGAGCTCTGGATCGACGACTTTCTCGAAGGCCAGTACAGGGACACCCGAATCACCATCTGTGTCTGGTTCTGGCCGCTGAAGGCTAACCCCAAGATAATCGCCCATCTCGATATCGAGCGCGTCAATCAACCGGGTAACGGTGACAGAGAACGATCCCTGGTTCCCAAGATTAAGTGAAATGACACGATCATACCGATATGGAGCGTTCCTGTCCGTCTCCTCCGAGTCCTCATCGCTGTTGGCCCGACCATTCCCATCATCTTCAGATGGAACAGAGCTAGAAGTCATATCTTGTATTCCATTCGGGCCTCTCCCCTTTTCAACTTTCTCGGTGTGGTCCATGCACGAGAACATTACAACCCACCCCGCGATATCTCACTACGGAGTCCATTGATAATCGGGTCTGGTGGGATATTGAACTCTCCGAGTAGGTTTGCGAGTGAAACTGCATCAGCAAGTATTCTACCGATCTTCACCGTTTCGAAACGACGAGCCAGTGAAATGTCGATTCTGGCAACCTTCACAGCGGCCGCTCCTGGTTTATTCTCGTCGAACTCTGTCTGTGTCTGCTTCTGATTTATCGAATCCATCTGTGTGTATCTGTATGTTTGGTGGCTTAATATAGTTTTCGCATCTATATTAAAATTAGACATAAGATTCACACTGAAACATCCAAGACAAAAAGTAAGGATGAGAAGTAAGGATAGATATTGTGGAAATACGTACAACCCGATTATCTTGTATTTCTGTCTTGCCTAAACAGTAAGGATTATTAGTCATTATACAGAATAAGATACTCATGCTGGCTTTTACGCCATATTCGGAAGGCGGTGGCTACGGGAAGACAACGTTGGCTGCTAACCTCGCGGCGGCAGAAGTACGCACCGGTCGCGACGTGTTGGTGATCGATCTTGACGCACAACAGGGCTCGCTTTCCTCCCTTCTGGGTGTCGACGACGATCGGGATGACCCAAACACTGATAACATCGTCCGGCATCTGGTCGGTAGCCCAGAGGGTGAGTTTCGCGACCTGATCCGCACGACTGAGGAGGGTATTGATGTAATCCCGACACACGCGATGTTGAGCAACCTCCAGAAGCACCTCGACACGGCAGAGGCTCGTGCCGAGCAACTCAACAAGGAGTTCGATCGTTACAGTCAACTCAAGCAGCGACTCGTCGAGAACGATATCTACACAGATTACGACACAATCATTGTCGATGTGCCGGGCAACAAGCAGGAACCACTCTTCACCGCGCTTGTTGCCACCCAGAATGTCGTTCTCCCGTTCGAGTCGACTGGCAAAGGCGAAGATTCCGAGCGCGGCCTTGAGGATCTTGCCGACTGGTTCACCGAAATGACTGGTCATGAAATCGGGATTCTCGCTGTTGTTCCAAACGGCTACGAGGAGACAAACTCTGAACAGCGAAAACTCGCACAGCTCCAAGAGAGCCTCGACTATCCGTTCCCCGTCACGATCCGTCACCGCGCCTCTATGTTCAACGGTTGTTGGGATGCTGAATGCACGGCATTTCACTATGCGACCGAGGTCCGAGAGCGCGAGCGGGATTACGAGCTCGAAACACTCGAGAGAATTGAAGAACTTGCACAGTTTCTCCGACAGCGGGTTGGGGATGAACCGATGGAAGCACACCCGGACCATTCGGAGGTTGACGCATGACTGACGAGGGCAGCGATAACAGCGGCGGCTCGATCCGCAACGCGGGAATCAACCCATTTGAGTCCGATCCTGAAGCCAGCGCCGAGGCAGAAACAGAAGAATCGGAAGCCAGCACTACCGAGAAAACTGACAATCCGGGGTCGGAGTCGAACGCAGAGCCACAAACAGCGTCGGAAACAGACACAGAAACGGACACGGCCACGGACAATGAATCAACAGATTCGTCGACGTCCCAAAGCCAGCCGATCAACCCACAGGACTTCCCGTACGTATTCCGTCGATCGGGAGTGACTGACGAGCGGACTGCCGTCACGTTTTATCTCCAAGACTCGACGACGGACAAAGACGACACGATCTACGAGAGTCTTGAGGGAACGTTTGATCGTAACCTCGATCAGACTGACGTTCGCGAAGCTGCCTTTCTGGTTGGCCTTAACCACACCGACGAAATAATTTCGGTTCTCGAAGGATGGGGCTACCAACAGTGACGCCTTTTCGAGCTTAGGCCCCGGAAATTATTTATCCGAGCCGCCTAATGGTGATAGTACGAGGGAGGGCGCAACGCCCGTGGAGTCTTTCTCCCCCTTCGTTCTCACTCTGCCGAGCTACGCATAGGAACAACTCACGTTTCGTCAAAGTATTCGGCCATTTTGAGGTAAACCTCGTTCATGTTCCATCCCTCCAAAGCAGATAACGGTGTCACTTCGTGGTGGGGATAGCTGTCTCTGATCCGATTGATGTCGGCCCCGTCTTTATCGATTTTGTTTGCGAGCACTAGAATTGGCAATCGCTTTTCTTCGGCCAGACTCACAATTCGCCGCACAGATTTATTCTCTGGGTCAACCGTTGCGTCGAACATGATAATGACGGCATCGACGATTTCCATTGCTTCAACAGCCGATGACACTCCTTGAGCAGCTTGATTCTCACGTCTGAGTGCATCGTCGCCCGTGATGTCCCATTCGCTAAACTCGGACTTGTCGACGGTTGATTCGATACCAGGTGTGTCAACAAAATCGATCACTATTTCTTCGCCTTCCTCGTTCCTGATCGGGATTTCTTCGAGGCTTTGCGTAGTGTTCGTTTCATGGGGGATTCCTGATGCTACCCCGACCTCACCCCCTCCGTAGTCGCGAGCAATTCGATTAATAAACGTGGTTTTACCGACGTTTGGAACGCCATATATCCCGACTCGGGTGTTAGATGAGTCACTCCGAAAGGCAGCAATCTGCTCTTTGAGTGTGGCGCGTAGTGCGCTGATGATCCCCATTATACTAGCTTGTTTTTTAGTAGACGTATTTAAACCACAGATATCAATCAGGTGTCTATCCAACATCTGTTGCTGATAGTTAAGTAACAAAGAGAAGCAGACTGTTGCCAAGATGGCGCGACGAGTACAGGAAGGATGGTATATCGTAGATGAGCGGCAACGATCGGGTTCGATTTTCGACAACGAACAGTACGGAGTCGTTCAAGGGAAGGTAGCTAATGAATCGACTGATCCACGCTGGCACGCTTTTTGTTCGGATGCTCTCCACAATACTCGGTGGTTTGCCTACCTCACTGCGTCCAGTTCTCGTTGGCTTCCGCTACCTATGACACTCACTTTAACAAAAACTGAAACAAAGGCCGAGGCTATCGAATGGTTCAACGACGAGCTCGGCATCGGTCAGACGAACTGAGCTCGACACCTCTCCGTTATGACATTGAATACACACAAAACCTCTACAGAGAAATCAGGCAGAGTGCATCGGGATCAAGCCCCGAGGCGATTCACAGAAGGCTGCTAACGTCGAGTTCCTCGCTACTGGCTTCTTTTGCCTTCCGAGGGTCGTACAATTCGATTTTGTTTCCGTAGTTGTCTTTGTTTATCGGCTGGATCGCGAAGTAACCGTCACCTGGGATGAAATCGACGAGCGGCCGATCGATGCCGATTAGACCGAGGCCGTGAACCAGTGGTTTCGGCGGGTACACCACGCGAGTTTTGTCGTAGGACTCGTCTTCGTCGAGATTGGTCCCGTCGAAATCCTGTGGGTTTGTCGACGTGGTGCTTCCAGAGACTTTGCGGACGATTCGCTCGTCGACAGTCGCGGGGTCAGTTTCGAGATCGTAGACGATCGCCAACTCGCCGTCAATCTCTCCAAGTCGGACAACGACTTCATCGCCAACCTCGATGTCGTAGGCACGGTGATAGTCGAATGGGAGTCCAAGATAGTACTTCTCGGTTGTCTCTGGAGAGAGCTCTGCATTTGGACCGATACGGAGTGGGTGGAGTGGTTTTTCTTCAACTCGCTCCAGACTACTGACGGTCGTACTGGGGGTTTCCATACCGGGGTCCCACGGCTCGATCGCCGGATCGAACGAGATTGTGATGTGGTCCTGGTCGAAACCAAAGGTAGCCTGCCGGCCGGTGAGTAGATCACGGGATCGTGGATCGATCTTGAGATTCTCTACTGGTTCGACCTCGCGGTGGAGGCCCATAATGAACCCCAGGGCACGCGGGAGTACCGCAACGAGGTGGTAGTTCGATCCTCGGTGGATGAGTCGACGTTCGTTCGAGTAGACCCGATCCCTGTCCGCGACAGAGAGATCCATCAGTAGACTGATCTGCCCATCCTCGAGGACTGGGATGAACCGCACCAGCTTCCCTTTAACCTCTACTTTCTCGTCGACGCCGAAATCGGGGAACTTGGCCGGTGGCACATACCCGTTAGCAGGCTCGATATCAACACTGTCGCCGTCAATCTCAGCAGCAATGAAATCGACACCATCCTCGTTTGTCTCGATGATATCACCCTGTTCTATTGAATCACGAAAGAGGCCCGTTGGAACCCGAAGCCGGGCAGTTGCCAGATCATACCGTTGAACCACATCAACGGGAATTGGAATCTCGACCTCCTTCTCGCGACGGCCGACACCCACAGTCGAACCCTTGTAGATCGGACTGTTCCGATACTCCTCGTCCCACGGGTTCACGTCGTACTGACGTGCAAACCGGCCAACAACCCCCATGTCTGTCCCATACTCGTTGGCAATCTCTTGGTAGGTCAGACCCTCCTCGTTGATGAGCTGATCGAGGATAGCCGGGTCTTGCCACTTCTCCAACTCGTTCCGTCGCGCGAACCGAGCTACTTTGTCAGGATCAACGCCGAACTGCTCGCCGATCTCCTCGTAGCTTTTACCCTCGTTGTTGATGAGCTCACTGACCCGCTGGATATCACGCCATTCCCCGTTTGCTGTTTCACTCATTGCTCGATACCTCCTGCAACCGTCGTTGGTTGCATCCGCTTGATTGCTCTAATTTCCTTCTGAATCATCTGTGTATATTCATAATACACCCACTCATATAAAACTTTCTCATCTATGGGGATAACAGTCTAAGAAAACCACATACCTCTCTGAACGATCGATCGGGAACGATCACAAGATGTGGAACCACTTTACAGAAAAGCAGGCCGAGTACCTCGGGTCAAGTCCCGAGGCGGTTCACAATTGTTCGGGCGCGTCGTCGTAGTACGGAGACACAGCAGCGTGGGCTTCCAGACCCTTTTTGACCAATTCATTGTGCTTTGCTGGTGTCGGTGATGGGTTGTCTTCTACGTCGTCAACAGCGATTGAACCGGGGATCAAGTGCCAATCATCTCGTCGGCGCTGGTACTCGACGTTCACTACCTCTTGGCCGTCTCCGGACACATACAGCACGTCCGTCCATCCACCGTCTTTCTCAGTCGTCCGGATCGCACCAACAGCGAAAAAACGTGATTCACCGTCTGTCACCAACCGATCGCTGAGGTCGCTCACTACATCTGCTGAAACCACTTCCAGCACGGGATCTCTGACCATCCCGGCAAAGTTACTGGGGTCTAATCGGTGTACGTTCTGACTCTTTCTGGATTTCGGCGTTGTTTGGGAATGTGCCATATATAATCGTATGATGGCCGAACATATAATACTTTCTTATCTATAACGACATTAGTATACAATAGATGGCGAACAAGGCTGTTTGATTCAGGCGTGGTTTTTAACTGCGTGGTTGATCGCTTTGGTTTCGAGCGTCCCGCACGATCTCGCAAGCGTTTGTTTCAGGACGGCTCGGGCGTGGGCAGTGGTCACCTGGTCCTCGGTTACCATATCGAACAACGCCTCAACCAGTGCTTCTCGCTCCTCGGGTAGCTCTGCCACTACTCCGGTGTCAGCCCACCGCTGGCGCATCAACCAGGCCGATACTGCCGTCATGTTCATTTCTGTCAGCGACCGACGTGTGTAGTCCCATTCGTGCTCTGGCTCGTTTCCACGCCGTTCGCACGCCTCACGAACAAACGACATTCGCACGTATGCCTCTTTGATCGCTAATTCTGGTTTTGTATCGAGCGTCTTTGCACCGGCCGCCATAATTTCTGAAACTCCTGCCATGCTGTGTATATTCATATTAGGGGGGATGCAATAAAACTTTGCATCTATTGTAGTATTAGAATAAAGCTATATTTCCAATACTAGTCTTGTAAATCGAAGGACGGCAGCTACATACTGCCCGCAGAATCAGGCTTCAGGAAAATCGATTTCTTCGAGAATCTCGCCGGCCTCAACTGCCTCGACAAAATCCCACGGGTAGTAGTGGGTCCATCCGTCGACGTGACTCACATCGATATCGTCGATAACGATTTGCTGTTCTGCTTCTGGGTAGAGATCGCCAACGTGCGCTACACGTTTTTCACGCTCGAATGGGTGTACGGCCTCCTCTTGTTCTTTGGTATAAATTACATCGTAATCGAGCTCGTCGTGGTGCTCAACAACCTCGCTTGTTCCGGGTATCTCTGCTTCATCCTTGAGGGCCTGGTTGCCTGTCGCGAACACAGCGTGGCCCGTGTTGTGAGCTAGGTGTCGGACCCATTCGAGGGGCACCCCGCGTTCGCCCCTTTGAGTTGGTGGGTTCACATCAACGGTGTAGTCACGATCGAAGGCGAATACGAATCCTGTTGTTGTCGCTGGAATGGGGTAGCTTAGTTTGTGGAACATACCACCAACTGCTGCGTACTACTATTTAAGTCTCGGCTGGACCTCTCGTTAGTCCGCACCGCCGACTTTCACCGTCTTGAGGTGCGGGCCGGTGAACATCTCATTCACTATTTTCTCTTCGTCGGTCAGGTCGACATCGGTAAACTTCGATACGACACGCCGCTCGCCAATTATCTCTCCATCCATAATCATACCGACTACTTCGTGTGTCCCGTTATCGTGGTCGTATTCGCGGATTTCGACAGTCATTCAAATTCCTCCCGTTCTTGCAATTTTCTCACGTTCTTTTTCACGTTCTCGGCTGTCTTTGCCCGGACCTCCTTCTCTTCAAGTCTTTCTTCGAGTTTCTCTCTATTAATTTGATCGGCAACTTTCTGTGTGTGACGTTCGAGTTCCTCTCTAGATATATCGAAGGGAGCTGACGGTTCTGTTGATCGAGTGAGTGCCTTCTCGAATGCGTCCCGTTCTTTACCACCTTTGTCGTCTAGATCGTTCCCTGCTAGGTCAAAGTCGATCGGATAACATTCACCGTCGCTTCGCTGCATAACGTTTGCTCCAACATCGGTATCACCTATGACAAGTTTTGTCGAAAGGCCCGTCATATACTCTTCTCGATCGAGGTTGGGAAAGTCTGCATCCGACCGTGCGGCAAAGGCTGCCTTCGCTTCCAAATCGTCTCTATCCGTATCCACCTTTGCGACATCACCCAACACAGAGGTACTCCGTTCTTCGTCAAAGTGCATTGGCGGGAATTTCACTTCCGGGCCATCCGCATCGTCTTCAATTGATTCTTCGACCGCTTCTGCAAGTTTCACTCCCTGGCCTGGATAACCTGGACTTCGAACACTGTCCACAGTCAAAAACACTCTTTGTCCGTTGATCTCACCGACAAACATCGAATCCACACTCACACCCGTATTCTCCTCCTCAAAATCCAGTGGTCGAAATTCGTCGATGTTGTCGATATTCAGATTATCGGGCGCGTCTGGCGTCAGATCCTCCTCAAAGAATGACTCGTCGATCTCCAAGTTTGGGTCGTACTCTTGCCATTCATCCAGGTTCTCAGGCGTGATAGACGGTTTCTCACCGTTTTCAATCCGCGTCTCCAAGTCTGCATCCGGTTGCGCGGTGACCTCTTGCTGGCTCTCTTCACGGGCTCGCTGGAACGCCTCTTGTAGATCGTCGTCTGGGACCGTCTCGCCTGGTTCCCACTCTTCCATCTCAGACCCGATTACGATATCTCCATCACCTGTGTCGGCCTCATCAGTGGCACTCACCCCACTTTGACCGCCCTCTCCAGTTACAGCACCTCCTCCGGTACCTCCAGGCGCACCGCCGGCAGCAGAACCTTCATCCTCTACACCCTCAACTTCTACCCCACCTTCATCTACTTCTGCTGCTACTTCGTCCTCGAGCTCACCGATCGTCTGCTGCGCGTCGTCAGCCTGCTCACTGTCTGGTGTATCCTCAAACTCTCCCTCCGGGTCGTCGTCCTTACTGCCGTAGCCGCTACGCCCGTCACTACGACTTCCCTTCCCGCTGGTCTTCCGCCGACTCTTCGCCTTCGTTGGTGTCTCTGATTCTTCCCCGCTCATTGTATCGCGGTTGGCCGCGTTTTCCGCTGGCGTCTAGCTGACGATTCACCCCGACTCGTCGATCGCTACGATTGCTGTGTCCCTGATTCGATTTCGGCGACACCCTCTGCCGTTGGCACCGGACTGGGGGTATCCTCGCTCTCCTCCTGGTCGGCAAGGCCGAGACTCTCGCGAACACGCTGCTCGACATTGGTGTATATCTCGCGCATCTCCTTGTCCGTCTGTGTGGTCGGGGTGACTGTCTCACGCCACCCTCGATTCTGGCCGCACCACAGCCCCGACGCAGCGACGACATGCTCGGGGAACCGTTCAAGCACGTTCGGCGAC
>LKMJ01001407.1_pt1 | contig 21115 bp, 20 predicted proteins | sample 643391 | NCBI WGS metagenome assembly LKMJ01 (sample SAMN04112250, study PRJNA286221) | soda lake metagenome | biome: soda lake; feature: Kulunda Steppe; material: water; isolation source: sample PL-Br10 brine of Picturesque Lake | place: Russia: Kulunda steppe | collected 2010-07
AGAAGTTATTATCGGAACTCGAATTCGACGAGGAAGAAATCGAATGGCGGAAGGATTTCGTTGGATTCGATAAGGAAGATATCGACCGACTTCGCAGCTACGAGACTGTCTTTGAGGCAAATGCAGAGCAGATAGCGGATGATTTCTACGACAACCTGACGGATTACGGTCAGACGGTCGAGGTAATAAGTCGGTCAGAGAAATCAGTCGAACAACTCAAGCGCACCCAGTCAGCGTACCTAGTGACACTCGCTCGTGGCGAGTACGGAATGGAATACGTCGAGGACCGCGCCCGTATCGGGAAGCTTCACGATCTGATCGAGATGCCGATGAAACACTACATCGGCCAGTACGGCGTCTATTATGATCTCATTTTACCGCTCGTTGGTGACCGCCTCGTCGACTCGCTTGCTGCGAAACTTGACACGACCGCTGGTCCAGACGACCTCGAAACAATAATCGAAAAAGAAGTTGATGAGACGATCCGGGATATCCTCGCCATCTTGCGGATCATCAATCTCGATATGCAGGTTGTGGTCGACACCTACATGCACTCTTATAACGAGGGCCTCCAGCAAGAAATCAACCAACAAGAAGAGATCAGACATGGAGTCGAGGATGCTGTCAACGAAGCAGCCAGAATAGCAACAGATGTCTCCGACAGCACGGACAAAATAAGCGGTCTCACGCATTCACAGGCCGAGTCGATGCAAAATGTCTCCGGAGAGGTAGCGAACATGTCTGCGACTATCGAAGAGATCGCATCAACGGCCGAAGAGGTCGCTGCGACGAGCCAGCGAGCCGAAACGCTCGCAGACGAAGGCCGGGAGGCTGCAACCGAAGCAATCGACGTGATGGAACGGATCGACGCCTCCGCCGAGAACGTCGCTGGGGATGTCGACGAACTGCAAAGCCGGGTCGAGGAAATCGACGAGATTGTCGAGGTGATCAACGATATCGCTGATCAGACGAACATGCTCGCGTTGAATGCGAGTATCGAGGCTGCACGTGCTGGCGAGGCTGGTGAAGGCTTTGCTGTGGTTGCAGACGAGGTCAAATCACTCGCAGAAGAGTCCCAGCGCCACGCAGGCGAGATCGAGGACATGGTCGGTGAGATCAAACAGGATACACGTGCCACCATCGCCAGTCTCGAAGAGACGACACGCGAAGTCGACCGCGGGATCGAACAGGTAACCGAGGCGATGGACACACTGCAGGAGATTGCCGAAGCCGTCCAGGAGACCTCCCGTGGGATTCAGGAAGTCTCCGATGCGACCGACGATCAGGCCGCAAGCACCGAAGAAGTCGCCTCGATGGTCGACGAACTACTCGATCAGGCACAGCGAGTCGCCGACGAAGTCGAAGGCGTCGCCACTGCAAACGACCAACAAGCCGACCGCATCGATGATATCAGGTCGACAGTCGCACGTCTCGGTGACCAGTGATCACAGATCGAGGCAGTCTTCGACGTTTTCCCGGGGTCGTTCTCGCTGTACGTCTGTGAACTGGAGAAACCCAAAAAACAGACGCACCAAGAATGTACGGCCAGTCGCTTATTGGGAGATTTTATTATTGGGTCGGTGGTTTTTCACGCGTATGAAAACGTATGTCGGCAACTGCTGATCCACATCCGGTACGGTTTGAGTCGCTTTCGGAGACAATCAGAGAGGCGTACCCCGACGGCGAGGTTTTCGAGTGGTTGGCACTCGGCATTACTGAACTCGGCGAAGATCCGGCGGTAATTCTCATTCTGGCGCTCGTATTCTGGCTCGTCGAACGCGAACGAACTGCGGTGCTTGCCAGTTACGTGACCATCGGCATCGCGTTCATACTGTTGCTCAAGAGTCTGCTTGCCATGCCTCGGCCACCCGAAGAACTCTGGCTTATCGCCCGCGACTACGACCCATACGGATTCCCCAGTGGCCACGCATTCAACGCCGTTGTTCTCTATGGTGGTTTTCTGTATCTGTTCGACCGACTACGCGATCCCGGCTGGCTTGCAATAGGTGTGTTGCTGATCGCAGGCGTCGGTCTCTCGCGCGTGGTGTTAGGTTTCCATTATCTCGGAGATATTGTCGTCGGAACGGTACTTGGTATTGTTTTCGTACTTGCGATGGATGTGGTGACTGACCGGGATCCGGTTCGCGGATTCGCACTCGCTGCCGTCGTCTCTCTCCCGGCAATCGTCGTCTCGGATGGCGATCCGTTCGGCTTCATCGCTCTCGGTGTGGCGATTGGCGGGATAATCGGTGCCTCCCAACTCGATATGATTCCCGACCTGTGTTCCCGTACCGAGGGAATCGTTCTCACAGTTGGCGGGCTTTGTTTTCTGGTGGTCGTCGTAACCGTTCAAGAAATTGTTGCACCCGAAAGCGCCGTTTCGCTCGTCGTTGTACACGTACTGATCATCGCCGGTGTGTTGCTCGCGCCGCTTTTCTCACACCGGCTTGCGTATCGCCTGCAGCAATCACGATGATCATAGGAACTCTCGAACGTCGGAGTACCACATGTCGTGTTCGTCAGTTTGATCGAGTGCGCGGGCGATTCGGACGGCGATGGCGTGCCAGCACAGTTGCTCTGGGTCGTCAGAATCGAGGTTGTACTCGGCGTCTTTGCAGTTACAGCTGTCATTTTCGACGACGTACTCGTCTTCGTGGCCGACGACGACGGTAAAATCCCGGTACTCCTTGACACGCTTTTCAGCGACCGCGTCGATTGCGCGCTTGCCGCGGTCGCCGTGCAGTGTAATGAGACGGTCGACTGCCTCGGGGGTTAGCTCCCCTGCCTGCGCTACCAGTCGTTCCCATTCGTCGACCGCTGTCACGCACGCAGATTGGCGAGCGAGCATCAAAATGGCGTCGGTCGGAGACAAAGCTGATATCCGGTGGTGTCATATCACTGGACAATGTCGTTGTTGCCCTCCAGTTCGGACTCCTCACCCTCGGAGGATGCCGAACCTCGTGTGGTCGACGTCGAAAGCGACGAGGCAGATGACGTGTTTGCGGCTCTTTCCTCCGGGACGGCACGGAAACTACTCACCGAGTTACACGAAAACCCGTCCCCCCCTGCAGCACTTGCCGAACACGTCGATACGTCGATTCAAAACGTCCAGTACCACCTCGAAAAACTCGAAGACGCGGGTGCAATCGAAGTTGTCGACACGGCATACTCCGAAAAAGGCCGAGAAATGAACATTTATGCACCGGCAGACAGGCCGCTTGTCATCTTCGCAGGCAATGAAAAAGAGGAATCGACGCTTCGTGCTGCCCTCTCTCGACTGCTTGGCTCGCTTGGCCTGCTTGCGTTTGCGAGTGTTCTCGTCCAGGCAGTTTTCGGTGAAAAGCTCCTTCCTTTCGGTGCTGATGGGGAAGACGACGAGGCGACAGACGATGGGGCAGGCGTGGGTGCCGAAGAGACCGATGACGCAAAAGAGGAGGCTCCCGAAGACGACACATCCGAGTACGACGAGAGCGATGATGTGCCCGAAACAGCCGACGAGGCCGATGACCGGGACGTTTCCGAAGATGCAGAAGACGAAGATGTCGATGATGTAGAGGACGGCCCCGATGACGCAGATGATGCCGACCCTTCGGAACTCGATGCCGAGACCGCCGACGAACTGGGAGAGAATACGTCACAGACAGCGCCGGATTCCAGTGTTCCGCCCGAAGGCACAGAAAATGCCGGCGAGGTCGTCGCAAGCTTACCGCCGGGTGTTGCCTTCTTCGCCGGGGGTGTGTTCGTTCTCTGCCTCGTTGCGCTTGCCGTTTATTTCCAGCACCACCGGTAACTCAAACCGTTCTTTGAGCGTCCACTGAGTATATCAATCTCGGTGCCGTATGTCGATTTGCGTCGGTCGCTTCGGCCCTCCCCCAGGCCGACGCTTTCGTGTCTGGTTCGTTCCCCGCTGCCTGCCCTCCACCACCACCATTTCATGTTCTTCACAGACGCTTTCGTTCGAGGTCGTCGCCTGCCGGTGTTCGAAGCCTGACGGCTCTCTCATCGTCTTTTCGCTCAAAATATGCGTATGCCGCCTGATTTCCGCGTGGGTCGGCGTAACTACCCGGATTCACGAGTGTTCGCTCACCGAGGCTGTCGATCACTGGCCGGTGGGTGTGACCAGTCACGATCACGTCGGCCTCTTCCTGCCGGGCGAGCAGCGAAAGCGATGTCGCGTCCTGTCGGTGCCCATGGGCGAGCAGGAATCGTGTTCCACCCCACTCGGTTGTCGCCGTCTCGGGTAGTCGCTTCTTGACTGCGCTCGCGTCGGTGTTTCCTGCCACGGCGACCAGCTTCTTTGCCCGGTCTTCGAATGCATCGACGACGGCCTCCGTGGTGAAATCACCCGCGTGCAAGACACAGTCTGCGCTCTCGATCACACCCCGGAGGTGTGCAGTCAGTGCTGGGTCGTCGAGACGGTGTGTATCCGAGACGGCAACAAGCATTGGCCGAGTTTACAGCCACGAGCGCAATAAGCCCTCTCCCCCTCGCTAATCGTCGTCATCAACCTCCGTCCGGGCCTGCCGTTTCGCGGCGCGTTCGATGAACTCTTCGGGTAGCTGATCGATTTCACCGGCCTGTACACCCCAGAGATGTGCATACAGGTCGTCGTTTTCGAGTAACTGTTCGTGTGTCCCGCGCTCGACGATCCGTCCGTCTTCGAGAACCACAATCGTATCCGCATCTTTGATCGTCGACAATCGGTGGGCAATCGCAAACGTCGTCCGATCCGCGGCGAGTTTGTCAACCGACCGCTGGATCAACATCTCTGTCTCCGTATCCACGTCACTCGTTGCCTCATCGAGAATGAGAATCTCAGGGTCTTTCAGGATTGCCCGGGCAATAGAGATGCGCTGGCGCTGACCACCCGAGAGTTTCACACCACGTTCCCCGACTTCGGTATCGTAACCATCGGGCAGGTTCCGGATGAACCCATCTGCTTCGGCCATCTTCGCTGCCTCGATAATATCTTCACGACTTGCACCGAAGCTTCCGTACGCGATATTCTCCGCGACAGTGCCATAGAACAGAAAGGTTTCCTGGCTCACGTAGCCCATCGAGTCGCGCAAACTCGGCAGTGTCACCTCCCGGATATCCGTCCCGTCGATCCGAATTGCGCCCTCATCAACGTCGTACATCCGCAACAAGAGTTTCAATACGGTTGATTTCCCGGCACCAGTTGGGCCGACGAGTGCGAGTGTCTCCCCTCCTTCGACAGTGAAATCGATATCCTCGATAACAGTCTCGTCGTCGTAGCCGAAGGTCACGTCGTTGTACTTGACGCGACCGTCTGCGACGGTGAGTTCGCGCGCACCGGGGTCTTCTTCGATCCGCGATGGCTCGTCCATCAGTCCGAAGACCCGCGCCGAGGACGCTCGCGCCCGCTGGTACATGTTTATAATTTGACCGAACTGTGCCATGGGCCAGATGAACCGCTGTGTGAGCAAAATGAAGGTGACGAACTCACCGGTTGACAGTGATGCAGTAAAAATCCAGGGTGCGCCCCTCTCTCCTTCGAGCACCCAGAGTCCACCAACGAGAAAGGTCAACACAAACCCGATACCAGCGAGTAATCGAAGGCCGGGGAAGAACTTGATGCGCGTCTCGATTGCGTCCCAGTTTGCGTCGTAGTATTTCTGGCTCACGTCATCGACGCGGTCGGATTCGTAGGATTCCGTATGCGAGGATTTGATGACTTTAATGCCGCCGAGGTTGTTTTCGAGCCGGGAGTTTACCGTTCCGACCGTCGAGCGGACCTCGGCGTATTTCGGCTGGATGATCTTGATAAAAACGTAGGTAAACAGGGCAATCAATGGGATGGGGAGAAGCGCAACTACTGCGAGTTGCCAGTTGAGATAGAAGAGAATGGCTGCGATACCGATCACCATCACGACGAGACGAAACAGCGAGTTCATCCCGTCGTTGAGAAACCGTTCGAGGCGGTTGACGTCGTTCGAGAGAATCGACATCATCTCGCCAGTCTGCTTATCGGCGAAAAACTCCATGTTCAGCCGCTGCATCTTGTCGTAGGTATCGGTTCGGACGTCGTGTTGGATGTTCTGGGCAAAGGAGTTGAACCCCCAGTTCCGTATCCAGTGAAAGAGCGCACCAAACAGGAAGGCACCACCGAGAAGTCCGACTGTCACCAGCAGTTGAGACTGTGGGTCGGCTGGAATCAGCGCCGCCGGGACGAACCAGATATCCCCAAAGGCCTTGTCATCTCGAAAGACGGCGTCGATGGCAAATCCAAGCAAGACTGGCGGGACCAAATCGAGCAAGCGCGCGAACAGACTCGCAAAGACGCCGACGACTGCCTGCAACTTGTAGTTGACTCCGTACTCGAAAAAGAGCCGCTTCATCGGGTTCTCGATTTTCTCCCGTTGTGCTTCGAATGGATCGTCTTTCTCCCAGTCGACACTTCCCATCACTAGCAGTAGCGCCGTCAGAAAGATAAGGACGGTGGCAAAGGCAACCCGCAGACGGCGCTTTCGGCACCGCCAGAACAGTTAAATGGTAATTAACAATAAACGATTATTCGACGTAGTCGATATCGTCGCCCATCTGCTTTGCAGCGCGTTCGCGTTCGGCTTCGCTTTTGCCGTAGATCTGTGGGCTCTCGACGCCCGTGACGACGATCATCGTCTCCATCTTGCCTTCGAACTCCTGGTTGACCGAAGCACCCCAGATGATACGGGCATCGGGGTCGATCCGGTCGTAAATCTCTTCGACGACACCTTCTGCTTCTTCGATGCTCATGTCGGGGCCACCGACGACGTTGACGAGTGCGCTGTTTGCGCCGTCGAATTCAACATCGAGTAGAGGCGAGCGAAGCGCCGAGCGGATTGAATCCTGGGCTTTGTTCTCGGAATCGCTTTCGCCGAGACCGATCATCGCAACACCACCGTTTTCCATGATCGTCCGAACGTCAGCGAAGTCGACGTTGACCAGACCGGGCTTCGTAATCAGTTCGGTCATTCCCTTGACCGAGCGCATCAACACGCGGTCACAGATTTTGAACGCATCCTGCAGCGGCATCGACGGCGCGTAATCGAGCAGTCGGTCGTTTGGCACGACGATGACGGTATCCGAGACAGAGCGCAGTCGTTCGAGACCGGCATCCGCGTTGGCACGGCGGCGTTCACCTTCCGCAGTGAATGGAATCGTCACGATAGAAATCGTAAGCGCCCCAGCATCCTGTGCGGCCTGGGCAACGACAGGGGCAGCACCAGTCCCAGTCCCACCACCGAGACCCGCGGTCACGAAGACCATATCCGAGCCGTCGATGGATTGTTGAATGTCGTTGATGTTCTCCTGTGCGGCCTCCTCTCCGATTTTCGGGACCGAACCTGCACCACGCCCACCGGTGCATTTCTTACCGATGAGAATCTTCGTGTCTGCGAGTACCTCATCAGCGAGGTGCTGGGCGTCAGTGTTTGCAGCAACGAGTTTTGCGCCGTGGATACCCTCCTCCATCATTCGGGTGACGGTGTTCCCGCCAGCACCACCACAGCCGACGACCGTAATTTTGGTTTCGAGGTCTTTGACGACCGAGGCGAGTTCCTCGTCGGTCATCTGCCCCGATGTCGATGGTTTTTCAGTGCCTGTCCCACCCGAGGAAGTCGATTCCGCCGTTACCTCCTCCCGCTCCTCCTCGGAATCTTCCATCGCATCGTCGATAATTGAATCCATAGTTTAAACGCGCATAACAGGGGGATTCTTATATGTTTTCCCCATCGTCTGACGCGCGTCAGACTGTATAAAAGCGGCAATGCCCTCCGTTGCCAATCTGTGTTGGTTGATGCCATAGCACGTTGTTTTCAGGCAGCTAGCCGGGAAATCGAGAGTCGATACGGGTTTATCCATTGCTCACCCAGCCACAAGTAATGCGAGTGACCTTCCTCGGGACGAGCGGAGCAGTTCCAACGACGGAGCGCAATCCAAGCGCCTTGCTCGTCGAGCGCGAGGGTGATCGGCTGCTTTTCGACTGTGGTGAGGGGACACAGCGCCAGATGATGCGCTTCGAGACAGGTTTCGATGTCGAGCACATCTTTATTACGCACCTCCATGGCGATCACGTCCTGGGGTTGCCGGGGCTTACACAGACCTGGGATTTCAACGAACGCGAGAAGCCACTGACGATTCATGCCCCATCGGGTACCCGGTCGCAAATCGAGACTATCATCGCTGCAACTGGGGAGCGGCCTTCATATCCCGTCCGCATTCGACAGGTTTCCTCTGGAGATGTTGCTCTCGACTGCGAGGAATACGAGATTCGTACAATCAATGTCGATCATCAGACGAATGCCGTCGGATATGCTCTCGTCGAAAAAGAGCGCAAAGGCCGTTTCGACCGCGAAAAGGCAGAAAAAGAACTCGGTCTCTCACCGGGACCGAAATATTCGAAACTACACAACGGCGAACCCGTCGAACACGAGGGGCGAACGATCGAGCCCGAGGAAGTCGTCGGCCCCTCTCGACCCGGCCGGACTGTCGTCTATACCGGTGATACTCGACCCACCGAGAGCGTTATCGAGGCGGCAGCGGATGCAGACTTGCTGATCCACGATGGCACCTTCGGCGACGAACACCACGACCGCGCCCGGAGAACTGCACATTCGACTGCACGCGAGGCCGCCACGGTCGCCCGCGATGCTGGCGTGAAGCGACTGGCACTGACCCATCTTTCGACCCGGTACACCGGGCGAGGCTGGGAACTGGAACAGCAGGCCGAAGAAGTCTTCGACGGCCACGTCTTCATGGCCGATGATGGCATGCGAGTCGAGGTTCCGTATCCCGATGCTGATCGCGAATTCACCGTCGAAACGCTTGCGGAGTGACTCTTAGGACGAGTAAACCGCCACTCTTGATTTCACATGTGCAAGTTATAAATATATTTTAATCCGAAATCGAAATGTTTTTAAAATAGACACAATTGCCATAGCTATGGCAAAGCGGTCGTCCTCAAATAGCCAAAAGATAAACAATTCCGGGTCGAAAACCGTTGTCGCCAAATCTGGCCGCGAACTTCCGGTGGCTGGGAGCGAATACGAGACAATCTTTCACGCCGTCGAAGATGCCGTCTTCTTGGTTGATGTCCGGCAAGATAGTGGAGGGTTGACATTCATCTTCGAGCGGAACAACGCCTCACACAAAGAGCAAACTGGATTAGAACCCGAAGCGTTTCACGGACGCACTCCTCGTGAGGTGCTCGGCGACGAAGAGGGTGGGAGAGTCGAGGCACGGTACCGCGAGTGTGTCAAAAAAGAACAGCCCATCGAGTACGAAGAGACGCTTACCCTTCCTGACGGGGAGAGAGCATGGGAAACGAAACTTACACCAGTTTTCCGGGAGGGGAAAGTGGACAAACTCGTCGGCGTCGCCCGAGACATCACCGAGCAAAAAGAGCGTGAGCGACGGACTGCCCTCTTACAGGCGAGTACAGATGCTATCATGGTACTTGCTCCGGATGGAACAGTCAGGTACGTGAATCAGGCGTCAAAGCGTGTCCTCAGGTGTCAGACCGGCGAACTCATTGGTGGCAATATCGCCGACCATGTTGCTGATGAGTATACCTCTCGTGTAATGAGTGTGCTCGACCGTCTCGGCGGTATGGAACCCGGGGCTGTCGATACCGTCGAATACCAATTCGAGTGTTCTCGCTGTGACGGTGAAATCCGTTGGGTCAAATCAACAATCAAAAACACCCTCGACAATCCGGCGATTGATGGCCTGCTCGTGACGACACAGGATATTACCGAACAGAAAGAGCGCGAACAGCAACTTGAGCAGTTCAAAGAAGCAGTCGAACTGAGCGCACATGCTATTTATATTACGGACAGGGGCGGCACAATCCAATACGTCAATCCAGCGTTCGAAACGATAACTGGATACAGCAGAGAAGAAGCCATTGGACAACAGCCACAGCTTCTCAAGTCGGGAGAGTACGATGATGCATTCTACCAAAAGCTCTGGGAGACGATTCTCGACGGTGAGCAGTGGGAGGCTGAAATGGTCAACGAACAGGCAGACGGCGAGCGACTTGTTCTCAACCAGACAGTAGCGCCACTGACAGACGAAGACGGCGAACCCCAGAAGTTTGTCGCGGTTGCGCAAGATATCACCGAGCGCAAAGAATATGAGGAAGCGCTTGAGAACCAGCGGGACAATCTCGAGTTGCTCAATCAGATCGTCCGCCACGACGTCCGAAACGATCTCCAGTTGGTGCTTATTTATGCTGAAACGCTGGAAAGTCACGTCGACACGGACGGTGAGGAATACATCCGACAGATACTCGAAGCGACTCGCGATGCGGTCGATATCACGAAAACAGCCCGTGATGTGACCGAAGTGTTACTCCAGTCTGACACTGACTGCGCTCCGATTCGCCTCCGGTACGCGCTCGAAAATCAGGTCGACGAGGTCCGATCGAGCAGCGAGCACGCTCTCGTTACTGTTGGCGGACAGGTTCCCGAAATCAATATACTGGCTGACGACATGCTGGAGTCGGTATTCCGGAACCTGTTGAAAAACGCGGTTGTTCACAACGACAAGGAAGTTCCGGAGGTGACCGCCTCTGTAACGACAACCGACGAGGTCGCTCGCGTTCGTATCACGGACAATGGTCCTGGCATTCCCGACGATAAAAAAGACCAGATCTTCGAGGAAGGCGAGACAGCACTTGATAGCGATGGAACCGGAATAGGGCTCTACCTCGTCGAAACACTCGTCAATCGCTACGGTGGCGATGTCTGGGTCGAAGATAACGAGCCTGACGGGAGTGTATTTGTCGTCGAGCTCTCACGTCCCGCGTGATCTGCGCGGCTGGCGGAGCCAAAAAACCCTCGCTACGACGGTGAATCAATATCGATCCACTCTTCGGCCCACGCTTCGAGTGTCTCCATTACCGGACAGAGCGCGTTTCCTTTCTCCGTGAGGCTGTAGTAGGTCGCAATTGGGCGCTCCTCGACACGACGGTTGACCAGACCCGCATCTTCGAGGTCATCGAGCACCCGCGACAGCGTCCGAGAACTCGCCCCGGTCGATCGTTTCAGTTCGTTGAACCGCTTTTCACCCGCCTGCAAATCGTGCAAGACGACCAGCCGCCACTGTGAGCCAATCTGTTCGAGTGCTTCGACGACTGGACACGCTTCGGCGTTTTTCTCTTTGATGGTCTGCTCAGGACTTTGACCTTTCTGTGACATGGCTGTTACGTGATTACGTAATTGTTTCTGCAACAATAAATAGGTTCTGTGGCGAACTAGGTAACGGAATGAAAGTAGCTATCGACGCGGCGACAGTCTCGCAGTATCGAGCGAAAGAGATCCGGGGGGGTGTGCACGCATGACACAACGCATTCTCGTTACAGGTGCAACAGGCAATCAGGGCGGTGCAGTCGTTGATCACCTGCTTGCGTCCGACCAGGAGTTCGATGTCCGCGGCCTGACCCGGGATGCGACGAGTGACCGGGCGCACGAACTCGCAGACCGCGGCGTGACGATGGTCGAGGGTAACCTCGATGACAAAGGATCGCTCGATCCGCTTCTCGGCGACGTCGATGCCGTCTTTGCGGTGACAAACTTCTGGACGCAGGGCTATGGGGGGCAAGTCCAGCAAGGCAAAAACATTGCAGCGGCCGCTGCGGATGCTGATGTCGAGCAGTTCGTCTTCAGTGGTGTCGGCGGTCACCACAAAGAGACCGGTGTTCCCCACTTCGATTCCGCCTGGGAGATCGAACAGTACGCAGATGACCTCGACTTGCCGATGACGGTGCTCCAGCCAGTCTTTTTCTTCCAGAATTTCGAGGCCTTTGCCGAGGATATTCTTGACGACACGATTGCCCTGCCACTCGAAGAAGGTGTCTCGCTACAGATGGTCGACGTCGACGACGTGGGCCGTGCTGCGTCGGTCGCACTGGCAAATCCCGAGGAGTTCATCGGCGAGCGCTACGAACTCGCTGGTGATGAGCACACACTCGCCGAGACAGCCGACGTTCTCTCGGCAGTGACGGGTGTCGATGTCGAACCGTATCACGTCCCCATCGAGGATGCATACGAGGACTTCGGTGAGGAGTTTACTGTGATGTGTGAGTGGTTCAACGAGGTCGGCTATGATGCCGATATCGACCAGCTATCGGAGACCTTCGGCTTCGAGTTTACGACGCTCGAAACGTATCTCCGTGAGAACGGTTGGGAGGACAAAGAAGGAATGGCGTCGGTACCCGGTTGGGTCAAAGCGATGCAGTGATCCTGCCCCACCGATCACATTCCCGCTGCGCCGCTTTCTGCGTCGGGAAGGTCGTGAGGTTTGATCTCGATGCCGAGTTCTTCGAGGGCTTTGCGCATGTGTTCCGTCTTGGCGTAGTCTGCCCCCGCTTCTTCTCGGATGCGCTGGGTCGTCGCCAGCACTTCGCCCTTGCGTTCGTCGGGAAAGTCGAATTTGTCGGCAGTCAGCTCGATAATCAGCCCGTCGTGATCGCGGGTATACAGCGAGTAAAAGATGCCCCGGTCAAAGACGTTGTAGGAGTAGCCATGTTCATCGAGTGATTGTGCAACGTCCTCGAAGCGTTCGGGTTCGATGTTGAAACAGAGGTGGTGGACACCGCCGACAGCGGTGCGCTGTGGCTTCCGGCTCGACGGTCGGTTGTCGCTGACGAAGAAGGTCAGAATCGTTCCATCACCGGTGTCAAAAAAGAGGTGTGTCTGTGAAGGATCATCGAGGTTTGGCTGGCGCAAGACAAGAGGCATGCCGAGTACGTCCCGGTAATACGTAATCGTCTCCTCGGCGTTGCTCCCCCAGATGGTGATGTGATCGGTACCTGTCGTGTGAAATGGACTGTCGGGCTTTTCCGCAGAGACTGGTATATCTTCGTTAGCCATACCGATATGTGGGCGTGAATGGGGAAAAAGCTGACCGAGGAGAGAAGTTAACTTGACCCGGTATTCTCCTTTTCATAGGGGCTATCGTGGCTAGCCGTAGATTTCGACACGTGCACCCTATTCCGGGCCGTTTTTCGGTTCCGATCAACGGAAATTATGAACTTCCACGATAACCCCCATCAGTGGAAAACGGGCAGTTTTAACATGGCACGATGTTACTCTGACCGTATGGCAGAACAAACACCAGTCGTTGTCGAAGCAGTACGGTCACCACAGGGGAAACAAGATGGCGTCTTTGGCGACGTTCGCAGTGAAGACCTTTCGATTCCGCTAATCAACGAGATGCTCGAAAGCACGGGATTGAGCGGAGAGGATGTCGAAGATCTGATCTGGGGCTGTGCTCAGCAACGCGGCGAACAGGGCAACAACGTTGCTCGCGTGATTGCATTGCTCTCTGATCTCGGCGAGGACGTGCCAGCAACGACAGTCAACCGCTGGTGTGCATCCTCCGCAGAGACAGTCATGCGTGCTGCCGACGCTATCGCTGCCGGTCAGCGCGAGTGTGTCATCGCCGGCGGAATGGAGTCGATGAGCCGCGTCGAGATGGGCGCAAACACGGCAAACGTCCACCCACGACTCAACGACGAATACAACGTTGCTGAACTTCAGATGGGGATGACCGCAGAGAAAGTCTCAGAAGAGTACGACATCACCCGTGAGGAACAAGACGAATACGCTGCTCGCAGCCAGCAACGCGCCACCGAGGCGACCGAAGAGGGTCGCTTCGATGACGAAATCGTCCCAATCGAAACCGAAGATGGCGTCGTCGACGAAGACGAGGGTATCCGCCCAGGCACGACCGCCGAGAAACTCGCAGGCCTCCCAACGGTCTTCAAATCAGACGGGACGGTCACACCAGGGAACGCTTCCCAGATTTCCGACGGTGCTTCTGGTCTGATGCTTACGAGCGAGGAATTCGCAAACGAGCACGACCTGAACATCCTTGCAGAAGTCGGCAACCACAACGTTGCTGGTGTCGATCCGACTGTGATGGGTATCGGTCCGGTCCCAGCCGTCGAAGGACTCATGGACAAATACGACCGCGACCCTGACGAGTACGATCTGGTCGAACTCAACGAGGCATTCGCAAGCCAGTGTCTCTACTGTCAGGAGGAACTCGGCTTCGACGACGATATCTACAACGTAAACGGTGGCGCAATCGCCATCGGTCACCCGCTCGGTGCGACCGGTGCCCGCCTGCCCGTGACGCTCATCCACGAGATGCAAAAACGCGACGACGCTGAACTCGGTCTCGCCACCGAGTGTGTTGGCTTCGGACAGGGCGCAGCTATCGAATTCCACAAACGATAAGCGTCCATCTTCGCGGCTTTCGATGGCCGCCGCAGCTTTTTCGTCATGGCCTGAAAGCGCCGAGAGGCATTACCGTGGCATGCCACTTGTTTTGAGACTCGGCCATTCCAGAAATGTGGTACTGTTAGTACCAGAGTACAAACAGTTAGAAACTAAACAATCGTTTTTTTCACCCCATTTTTTGCCGGTGGACCGATTGCAACCGGTATGGACCTCGCCGAGATATTCAACCAGATGCCATACTGCCAGTTACTCGGAATCGAAGTGACCGAGGCAAGCGACGGCTACGCTGAAGGGGTATTGCCCTTCACTGACGACCTGCGGTCGAACCCGCATGGCTCCGTTGCACACGGTGGGGCGACCTATGCCCTTGCAGATACCATCGGGGGCGCTGCAGTGATCTCACTTTCTCAAGATATCTCACCGACGGTAGACATGCGCATCGATTATCTCGCACCAGCGAAAAAAGATCTCGAAGCGAGTGCAGAGGTTATCCGCCAGGGCTCTAACCTCTCGATGGCCCGTGTCGAGATCGACGACGTCGATGGCAATCGTATCGCCACGGCACAGGGAACCTACAAATGCGGCGGGCAAGGCGAACAAACCGATTGGGACGGTGAAAATGATGAATGAAATATATTTCTCATTTCAATTCTAGATAAAACACAGCCTAGAAATTATTTTACAGAATGAGGTAGTCATTGGTAGTGTGCCTCAGGCTGAACAGCCCAAAGTGGTGGTCGTCGAAGACGAGGAGCAATTAGCCGATCTGTATAGCGTCTGGCTCGCTGATTCGTATGCAGTGCAAACCGCATACAGTGGCGATGAGGGACTCGATCTGATCGATACGGAGACAGAGGTTGTGTTACTCGACCGCCGGATGCCTGGCTTGACGGGTGATGAAACCCTCAAGGAAATTCGACAGTACAATTACGGTTGCCGTGTTGTCATGGTGACAGCTGTCGACCCTGACTTTGATATTATGGAGTTAGCTATCGACGATTACATCATAAAACCCGTCGAGCGCGAACAACTCAGAGATGCCGTCGAGCGTGCGGTCACCATCGGGAACTACAACGATCAGATTCAGGAGCTGAGTTCGCTCAAGCTTCGACGCAACGTACTGGAGGTCGAAAACGAAGACACCTATCTCGAAAGAAACGAGGAGTATCAGCGACTCGTTTCCGAGGTTGAAGCCCTCGAAGCAGAAATCAAAGAAAAAGAAAGCGAACTCGATTTGGAAAATATCGACCTTATGTTGTAGTCAGCTGTCGAGATAGTGCAAGACGCCTCGAACGTTCATCCGTTCCTCGCCGCGAGCATGCTGGTCACTCCAACAATCTATCGTCTCGGTTCGCTCTGCGAAGTACTCGACGACAGCCTCGTCATCTTTGAGTTCTGAGCGCTTTCGCTCGACATTTTTCACCCACGATTCGATAACTAGCGCGTACTCATCGAGCAGACCCCCAGTCTCTCGGTCACCGAAATGTCCATAATATAGCGCTTCGGGATCGAGATCTTGTAACATCGCCACATCGTCGAGACAGCCCTCTAGGTCGAATCCAGGTGGTGGTGAGGTGTGACGGACACCATCGAGAGCAGGGACGGTGATCCCGGCAGCGTCCCCGGTGAACACCCCATCGTTTGTCCGGTCGTAGAATACTGCCTGATGGAAGGCATGCCCCGGAGCGTGATGTGCTTCGAGACTGTGATCGCCCAGATCGACCGTCTCGCCATCAGCCAGTTCGACGATTCTATCCTGGGGGATTGGCTTTGGCTCTGCGTAGTATTCGATCCGGTCGCCAACGACTTGCTTTGTTCCCTCCCAGATTTTCGTCGGGTCTGTAAGAAACTTCGAACCGGCCTCGTAGATGCAGATATCAGCATTAGGACATGCCTCGGCGAGATAACCAGCACCGCCCGCGTGGTCGAGATGGACGTGAGTGAGAGCAATTGCCGCAAGCGAATCGCGGCCAATACCCAGCTCGTCCAATGCTTCCAGAATCCACTCGTAGTTCGCTCCCGTACCAGTATCGATCACGGCCGGACGTTCGGCATCGAGGATGTACACCGAGCCATACTCGGATGTCTCGTATAGCTCCATGTCGATATAATAGAGATCCTCTGTCCCGGCACTGGTGGCTTCGATAACGTCCATACTGGCCTGTTACCCGCCGAAACCGATAATAGTTCGCCAACCACCGAATTTTGAGATTGCGTAAGCGTTTAATTCACCCGCGGAGTAGCCCGGTGCATGTCCGACTGTCCACTCGCCGACGATTGCCCTAGCTTCAGCGAACGGATCGAAGGGATGGGGTGTCAACACTACGGCGACCGTGGGGGTGCCCAGTGGTGCAACCACTACAAGCAACCGATCTCAGATCTCAAATCCCAGCCCGTCAAACCGGGCGAGGAAGTCATCATCGAAGTCGAGGATATCCACGAAAGTGGTGCCGGTGTCGGCCGCACGGAGGATGGCTTTATTATTATGGTCGACGGTCTCTTGCCGCCAACCCGCGCTCGCGTCGAAGTTACGAACGTCATGTCGAATCACGCACGTGGGAAAGAAGTTGAACGACTCCCCGAGGAACCGGATGACGAAGACGCTGACGACGAGGCCGAAGCCGAAGAGGAGTCATACGAGAAAGAAGAAGACGATCCACGACTGGGCAGTCGGGATAACTTCTGGGGAAGTTAATTCTTAGAAGCTAAAGAGGTCGATACCGCCGGTCACACCGATCACCTGTCCGGTAATGTAATTTGACTGTTCTGAACAGAGGTAGGCGACCAGGTTCGCAACGTCTTCTTCTTTGCCAAGCGAACGCATCGGCGTGGCTTTTGCAATCCGGGCAAAGTGCTCATCGAACTGTTCGAGCTGGTCGATTGGCATATCGGCAAGTTGGCCGACGACGATACTCGGTGCGATGATATTCGAGGTAATACCGTGTTGTGCACCCTCCAGTGCGAGTGTTTTCCCGAAGCCGATCAGGGCGGCTTTCGTCGAGGAGTACGAGACTTGTCCGAACCCGCCTTGCCAGCCGGCCATCGAGGACATGTTGATGATCCGCCCCCACTCGCGTTCTTTCATATGGGGGAACACTGCTCGGGTGATGTTGTACGCGCCGGTGAGATTGACCGCAACGTCGCGGTCCCAGATTTCGTCATCGAAGTTCTCGACACGGTCGCGGGCGTCAACCATTCCTGCGTTGTTCACAAGAATGTCTATCCCACCAGTTTCTTCGAGGGCGGCAACCGTCTCGTCGACATCCGAACGGTCTGTCAGATCACACTCGATTGGATGTGCTTTCCCTTCGTAGTCGCCGTCGTTGATTTCGTCTGCAATGTTTTCTGCCGCGTCGAGGTTGACATCGAGGACGACAACCTCGGCCCCTTCGTTTGCCAACACACGGCAATCTTCTGCACCGATTCGACCAGCACCACCTGTGACGACAGCCGTTCGTTCGCTCAGTCCGAAATCCATATGCAGTCGCACTCGGCGTGGTATGATAATAGTTAGTGGCCCTCATGGACGTTTAATCCGCAGCAGTCGGTGAGCGATTCGGTGTCCGGACCTCCTCCACTTGTGTCAAGACGAGAATTAGCCCGAGCACAGCCAGAAATGCGCCAAAGGCAAACGGCACGACAAATCCAAGCTCGACCAGAAAGCCCGACAGAAACGGACCACAGGCAACACCGAAACTGAAAGCCATCGTCAACACCGAGAGTGTCGAGCCAGAGTTCCCATCGGTTGCCAGGTCGCCAGCGAGTGCAAGCGCCGGCGCAAAGACCATTGCCCCCGCAACGCCCTGGGCGAACCGGGCGAGAAACATGAGCCACGGATCGTAAATAATACCCTGCATGAACGTCGTCGGAATCAAAAAGGCCATCCCGAGCACGATAAACCGCTTTCGTCCGTAGAAATCAGTCGCCCGGCCAATCGGTGCCTGCAAGAGTACCTGTGGGAAGATGAAAGCAGCAAACTGCAGACCGAACATTTCTGGTCCTTGATCGAGTCGCGTATTGACGATATCGCCAAGTGTTGCGAACACAGCAATACTGACCGCTGTAAAAAAGGAGACGACGCCGAGTGTAAACACCGGGTCGAGGACGTTCTTTCCGGACCGGTCGAAGACGGCAAAGCCGGGCGTCTCCTCGCTGGCTGCCGTTTCGATTGCTGGGTCGCGAATGAGGATGGCGACGAGCACGAACGAAAGTGTCGCCGTGAAAGCAGCGAAATAGAAGGCAGCATCGAAGCCAGTCACCTCGATAGCGACGGCCCCGAAATCGAACGAGTATGGGCCGGCAGCGACGACCCCACCGGCAGCGATTGGCCCAACACCGAATCCAACTAGTCGGAAAGTGTTATACGTGCCCATGTTCCCACCGCGATTGTCCTCCGTCGCAAGATCGTTAACGAGTGCCACCGTTGTCGGGATAATCAACGCCCCCGCGATTCCCTGGATGATTCGCAAGACAACGAGATGCCAGTATGTCGTTGCAAGCGAGTAGGCGAAACTCGCCGCACCGAGGATTACCAAGCCAACGAGCACGAAGATTTTCCGCCGTTCGGTCCTGTCTGAAAGCCGTCCGGTAAAGGGCTGTAGCGGGCTGTTGACGAAACCAAACAGCGACAGGACAATCCCCGTAATGGCGACTTCTGTCAGCCCGAACGTCGCCCCGGTGACGAATTCACTCGCGATGAACAACGGCAACACAACGATGAGAAACGAGTTCCCGATGGACTCGGACATCCGAGCGAGTGCCAGCGCCAGGACCTGCGGATTCACGCCGAGTGCGTTGCCCATTGCTACCGGCTCACCTCGGACCGTGCCATTATTGATTTTCAGGCTTCGTCTGGCAATATTGTTGTGATACACTTCAGCCAAATATCAGATGTGGAGAGCATACATATGGCTGATATTATCTCACATTCATTGGAATCGCGATACCACGCTACAGGAAACAATTGCCGACTCATAGCTAACCGATACTGCTCTGTTATTTGTGGTCTGCCAGTCTTCTTCGATTCCTGTCGTTGTTCGTTGTGGACTCGGTGGGCACAAATCAGCAGACGGCAGCTGCATTGCAGGGAGTGTTTGTTTTCAGAAGAGGGGGGGATACAACCGTGGACTAGATCTGACACAAGATTGGACTGCTCAACCGCGACTTTCTATCGTAGCGTTCCAAAACTCCCGCTCAAACGGCGTTCACCCCGCAAAAAGTGGTGTCGAAGGTACCGGGCTCTATTGCTGGTATTCAGGAGTAATGGTATCCTTTACGGCTGCAGACGCAGTTAAGAGGACGTAGACAGTAATCTTGGATAGAGAGTGTCAGTGGCTCGGCCCCCGTGGCCGGACACGACCACCGTTCATTTCAACTATGACAGCAACTCCCGAACACGAAAGCGAGGAAGAAGAGGATATTAGAGAGCATCTCGACGATGTCGAAGACGGATGCGGCTGCACAGAGATCTGGGAGCACATGTCTGAAGAACGCGATTCATAAGGGGCATTTTCCCCAGCGCGTGCAGCGATTTAATAACAGACACACGGACGCGAACCGTTTTTGGTGTCTGCCCACATTGATCAAGACAATGACCGACGACGGTTCTCGAGAGTTTTTCAAAACAGGCAGGGAATCTCCGGTGGGGGAGCCGGTTATTCGTGGTGATCCGTCAGTCACCGGACAGGACCGTGACGAGGCAGTGCAGTTCGACCCTGATAACCCGGAGAGTCTCGAATTAGCAGCACAGACAGTGGCTGCGTTCGCACAGAACACAGCGGGGGCCGACGACAACGTGTTCATGCTGCGAGGGGCAGCAGCCTGTGCTGCACTAGTTCGGGGAGAAGGATCGTACAAGGCCGCTGCAGGGCGTGCTGGCGATGACGTGACGGTATCGTTCATTCGCAAGTGGTCGCGAGTACACGACCTCCCGCAGTCGATTCGCCGACACGTCGCTCGCGGTGAGATCGCTCCCACGGCAGCCAAGCACATCGCTCGCGTGTCGGGGACCGCACGGCTTCATCTTGCGTGGGTCGTGTTGGACCACGACCTGACTGTCCGGGAGGTTAGATCTATTGCCAGCGATATCAACGACGGCATGGACATTGAGCAGGCACTCGCCTCCCGAAGCATCCGTCTGGGCGAGATCACGCTCACGCTCGGTCGGGATGTCTATGGAGAGTTGCGCCGACGTGCCTCAATCGAGGATGTCGAACCCGGAGAGATTGCAACCGAAGCGCTACTCGCACAGTTCCGCGAGGACTGGGAGTAGTGTCGCCCTACATTCATTAGCTGATTCAATCGGTTTGTGGCTGACGGTTTGAATCCGTAAGTACTTAGCCACCCACTGCCCAACGCTTTGATGCGGGCCGGTAGCTCAGTTAGGGAGAGCGTCTGGCTTTTAACCAGATGGTCGGGGGTTCAACTCCCTCCCGGCCCGTACAATGAGACGGTGAGCCACGCGAACCGGCGAATGAACCGGCAGGAAGGAGTTGAACCACGGCAGACCGAGCGAAGTGAGGTCTGGCACCGGGTTCAACTCCCTCCCGGCCTGCTAAAGTTTTCTCGTCGGGCTAAACTTTTCTCGTTGGGTTTCCTCGCTCCGCTGCGGAACAACTCCTCGAAAACTTTAGAAGCCAAAAGCCGGGCGCTCACGACGTTCGCGCCCGGTGAAACGGCTCGCTTCGCTCGCCGTATGCTGGCAGTGAAAATCTGTGGGGTTATGCAACTGTTAGGAAATTCAGTAGGATTTAGTAGTGTTTGGTAGTAATTCTGTCCCCGCTGTCACTTTCACTTTCAGTGTGGCTAGTGAACGTTTTTCTTGGTGGCGGTCGTAGCGTGTGTTGCCACATGACCGCGACCATCGG
>LKMJ01001408.1_pt1 | contig 21115 bp, 26 predicted proteins | sample 643391 | NCBI WGS metagenome assembly LKMJ01 (sample SAMN04112250, study PRJNA286221) | soda lake metagenome | biome: soda lake; feature: Kulunda Steppe; material: water; isolation source: sample PL-Br10 brine of Picturesque Lake | place: Russia: Kulunda steppe | collected 2010-07
AAGAGCTGGAGGAGTTGGAGCCAGTGACCTCCTCAGAGCCCTCAGATGATGAAATGGAAGAGGGGGAGTGAGCACAAGTGTACCAGACAAGCAGAGAATGAATGTAGACACAAAAACCTGAAGTTTGCAAATATGGGCTTAAAATCTGAGGCCTCGCAACCCCGTATTACTCGCAAATTAATCAATGTAATTATTTTGGGACCTCGCAAGATTAAGGAGTCACAAGATCAAAGGAGCACTACGGTATGTTATACTTTCTTCAGTCCTTGTGATGGCCATGTTTCACCTGGGATACCTGTCTTTTTCAGGTCCAGCATAGGTGCTTTAGTTTGAATATACATGTATTTTGAAAGATCTTCCTTAAGGGAACAAGGTCTGTATTACCTCATGTCTTCTAAGCAAGATGAGGCAGGCAGTCCAGGTTGCAGGCGGCAGAGCTGCATGAAATGATCTTGAACTAAAATTGAAACGTTACAGAAGTGGAATTGTGAATTTGTTGAACTCGCTGTTCCCTGTGACTGCCTCCTGAGACTGTCCCTCGTCTATACTGAAGTAAGTTACTTGCTTAAGATTTGATCGAGCAGCACGTTTATTTATGAAAGTTAGCCTTTGCTGCTCATCGAAGCCCACCAGCACGCTGCTGGAGACCCTCCCTGGCATAACCGCGACCCTACAGGGTGAGCTATACTAATCTGCTTCCTGCTAGTCTAGGAAGTGCGCGTGGAGATGGCCTAGCGGGACTGTACGCAGACTTCCTGCCTCGTCGTTTGTCAATGCGAGCATGTGAATAAGCCACTGGAGACCTTCCTAATTATATGACCAAATATCCTGACAGGGCATACCTGCTGCTCAACAGCAGCATGGGCCACCTGTACCTGGAGCGATGACACCGGGATATTGTCTGGCTGCACCTCAAGGATTCCCCTGGTTCCAAAAATATTACGAAAATATTATCGCGCATTATCATGCCAAAAATTGTATCTATTTTCAAGTGACCAATGCATTTTGTGACAGGGCAGTCCAACCGGGCCGCTCCCAAGCAGCCTGCCTCACCCTGGATGTCCAGCATGAGTTTGCCTTTGACTCTGCATACTTGGTTTACTTTGAATTACAGGGCAAAGGCAGTATATCACCCAATTTACACATAGGATGGGGCGCCTGACTAATGGAATTGAATCAAATAAGTATGATTAAACAATGATAAAGCTTGGACTCGATAGACCTGCCCTGTCCTCTAGCAAGGTGATGTCGGGCCCGGCCTAGCCGCGAGGCCACTTGCATCAAGTCATGAACTCACCCCAACGCTTCTGTTACGGGCAGGTGCTACAATCTCTGAGGAGTATGTCACAGAGTACAGCACAGATAAGATCGAGATGCACGAAGGGGCAGTCCAGCCTGGACAGCGGGTGGTGCTGATCGATGACCTTATTGCAACAGGAGGGACCTTGAATGCTGGCGTAAAGCTCATGAGTAAGTGGGCGCAGGCTCCTTGGCCATGCATTGCTTCACGGCAAATCAATAGTTGTGACTCATGCCATCCTTCCTTTAAATCCTACCTCCCTTGGCTGGCACGTGCTTGACTCGTAGCATGTCATCACATGTTGCATGTCATGAATTCCAAAGCTCAATTCTACACCTTGCAAAATCTGACCATTTCAACATAAGATTGTTGCTTCCCAGTACATGTTTCATATTACTAGCCAGGATTCATTCTTAGGACGATATCTAGGATTTGCCAAACAATACTTAGCATGCTGCGCTGCATATTGATGCCCCCTACTGCTTCAAGGATAGCTCACATGCCATTCAGTCGCCTTGAGGAAGTGCTCAATTGTTGCTGCTTGGGAAGCTCTTCCTTTATTCCCAGATTCTATTCCTTCCTCAACCTGCATGAGGTATGCAAACTCTTGCCGCAAAAAGGTGTGGTTTCAGGGCGATACTTGAAGCCACATTTATTTCAAACTTTTGGCGAGAAACACCAAACATACTCTTTGCAGACTGAAGCTCAGTAATGCGTGAGAGCCATGACCTCTGGATATCCCTTTAAATGCATCTGTATGCATTGTATGATTGCACAACGCAGATAAGGTCAACGCTGAGGTTGTGGAGGCTGGCTGTGTCATTGAGCTGCCCTTCTTGAAGGGACGAGACAAAATTGCAGGCACTGACCTGTTTGTACTGGTAGAGAAAGAGGGTGCATAACATTGGGTCAGCGTTTTATGACGTTGAATTTTGTGTTGCATTATGACAAGTCGAGAATGGAGTGTGTTGACGGTAAAAATTGCACAACACATCTTTGTCTCGCTGCCGGTTGTGATGTTTAAACACTCCCATCAGCTTGTAATTTGTCTGGTAATTTGTACACCTAACTTGTTCCGAAACACACACCCTATCCGGTTTACAACAAAATCATCAACATCAAGAGGAGACTACATTGGTAAGATTTCCAAAAAAGTGCACAAGTGGGGGTAGCGATGTCCTCACGGGATCCTCCGGACCCTCATCATGATGCTCTACGATAGAGCAACTTCTTTTTCTCATGGTGGCGGATGTGACTGGTGTGTCACGCCAGATTAGTGCAGTGCCAGATTTATGCTGCATTGTGACCCAAAGGTTGGTTGAGTCAGTTGGAGTATTTGATCCCTTGCTCAGTTCAGCTATAGCTGTATTTGAGCATGTCAAAGACGAACTCGCAGTAATACCTTGTTTGCTCCTAGCGACCTTGTAACATGTACGCCAGGGAGTAGACCCCTCCAGCCCTTGGGGGGCACACAGGCGTGGCAGCGCCCAGTCCGGTCCAGTCCAGTCCACCGTCCAGTGTGAGTGCAACCGACAGCAGCTGCATGCAGCGCTGACTCTGCCTATCTGCAGGCTGAAACGAGACAGAGAACGTGTAGGGAAGAATAAGGGTATCAGAGGCTCCTCAGTCTTATCGCGGGCAACCTGTTGTCTGCTTGGTGTACACTGTCGCTGTCAGCAGCCAGTCCACACACCCTACTTATCAGTTAGCTGAATCAACCAATCAACCATCAACCAGAAGCAATAAAAAGATATTGACCTGCCGCAGCGGCCAGGCTCAGCTAGGCTGCAATGGTGGCTGTGTCAGAAGGCTTTTTTGTCTGCAAAAGCCCTCCGAGGCGGAGGAGATACTAAGTCAACATGAAGGGCCTATTCCGTTTGACACATAATGACAGATGAACCAAGTTATTTACTAAATAACTGCTTAGCAAGCATTGGAGTACTACTAGTAGTATTTTGAGGAAGGTAGCATCTTGAGGAGAATACCTGTTGCTTGCAGGCGAGACAGCAAAGAGACACTGGATAAAGTCGGTAGCCTACCTGAGGTAGCCATGGTGGGTTTAGATGACTGTGCCGTAACCTTCTGTGGTAATGTCAGCTCCATGTTATGCAGAACTTATAGAGGAACATTTTGGGTATAGAATGTTGTACTCCAACATGGCCGCCGTGTTTAGCGGCTAAAATACAGGTTAACAAGATTAGCAACAGTGTGCCCGCGTAGTACAAATATTGTGGAGCATTCTAAGCTCCTTAGTAAGGACTAGCCAGAGACTCAAGACTCTTCGAGTCAGAGCCTCTACTTAGACCTCAGCCACATGGCACAAGACTCGGTCTAAGTCTGGACCTAGGTGAGGCGCAGCGCTGCGTAGAGCATCTAGTAAGCCGAGCACAGCATCAAGCTTCCCTCCGGCTGCAGCCAGCTCATTGTCCAAATTGGCAGGGTCCTCCACAAGGGGCTTGTACTTCCGTGCTTGCATGTCCTCATAGCGCTTGGCTGCCTTTTGTTGCCTGCGTAACAGAAGACAGAGAGGAGGTGACTGCAGGATAGATCAGGAGCCTAAATTCAAGCGTGTGCATGTCAGTGAGGTGCCTCAAGTACGTTTCTACCCCACAATTGAGTGTGCTGCTGCTGCTGCTGCTGCTGCTGCTGCTGCTGCTGCTGCTGCATGCTGCACATTTGAGATGGTGCCTGTGTAGTATGGCGCCCATTTCACAAGAAGAAGCTTTTGGGTTGTGTTGCCACGTCCTGTGTCTTATCACCACATAGCGTACATGCCCGCGCCTTGGACACAGCAGCAGCATTCACCATCACTCAGAGCTCATACACTCGCGCAGATCTCAGTTTGGCAAATTGGTGGACATCAAAAGCAGTTGAGGCATCTGCACCCTGCCCCTCCCAGTCAATGCAGCAACTTATGCCCACACACCTGCTCGTTGCTAGCAGTAGCTTGTACTTGGCAGCCAGGGCACTAGCCAGCTCAGCCTTTAACACCTCCTCCTGAGATCAGAGAATTCGGAGGTGTGCATGCTCTGTCGCAGGCATTCACTTGGTGTCAATGTGCATCGAGGGGGTGCGCAGCCAAGGGGAAAGCTGCATCAGCTTTGTTGCACATGCTTGCGCAAGCACGCATGCCTGTGCGACTAGCAGCCATCTGCAAGCTCAGTAATAGGAGCGCTGCGCGTTTCAGGTGAAACACACATTCCCTTTCACCGGAGCCATCTAAGGGGGGTGCCCTTCCATCTGATCTGGCTGAGACCTCCGCCTGATCACCTTGCACCTTTCCCCCCTTTGTTCCTGCCCCACATCCCTTCCTTGTCAGCCTGCCCCTGCTATTGCGGCTACTGCGGCTGCTGTGGCTGCTGCCAAGCCTATCCATGTCTTACACCCCACTCTACCATGCTCGGCCCTGCCCCTGTCCCTGCCCCGGCCCCCATCACCTGGTCCCTCAGAGCTTGGCAGCGTGCATCAGCATCTGTCGCATCTCCTTGTAGCTTGAAACGCTGGGCCTCCAGGCCGGCCAGGCGCACATCTGTTGCCCCCAACTGTGGCCCAGGCAGCAGCGTCAGGCACAAGGTGTGATTGGAGCACACCAGGTGTGTTTGCAGCACAAGCAAGCGCGCAATGAAGGCGAGAGCAGGGTGACAGGAGTATGGGGGCGAGGGCAGGGTGACAGGAGTATGGGGGCGAGCACAAGCAAGCGCGCAATGAAGGCGAGGGCAGGGTGACAGGAGTATGGGGAGCAATGCTCAACGGCGCAGAGGCTTGAGCCCCGGGCACATGCGCGTGGGACCTGCCCAAGCCGTGCTGGGGCGCAATGCCTAAGTGCGAGCGCATGGCGGCCAACAAAGGAGATGCAGGCAGAAGCTGCCTCTCACTGTTGATGCTGCACCCATTTGGTGGCAGGACCTCGCATGGACATGCACACACACATGCACACACACATACACTCATGCACATGCTCGCACATGCCGCACGTATGCACACGTGCATTCTTGCCGCTCCACCTCTACCTTCTGTGCCGTCCATGCTGCACCGCATGCGCCCACACATGCAGCATGCACACACAAGATTGCATGCAGGTTTGCATGCACAGGGATGCACGCAGGTGCGCGCACACACACACGCGCTCGCACATGTATGCTTGCACCTACCTCCTTCTCTGTGTCCTTGATGCTGCGCTCCAGCTCCAACACAGCCTTGTCCAGCTGACCCCGCGTCAAGGATGTGCCCCCATTAACCGCACCGCCACTGCTGCGCAGTGTACCCCCGCCCCTGCACGCACATGTCATGTAGCGCGCAAATTCAACCCCAGCAAATACATTAATTAGCACATTGCGCACCGCTGCCGGCACATGGCATGCTTGTAAGCATGGGTGCCCCTGCATTTTCCTTGCCATGAGTGTGCCCTGCCATGTAGCTAAGCTGCCCTGTGCACAGCGATGCAGGCATGCACCTGGCAACACACCATGCATGCACCTGGCAACACACACCCGAACGGCAGGCATTTTGCACCGCAAATCAGAGGCACCTGGCAATACACGTACACACACACACACTTACACAAAGGCAGGCACCTCGCACTGCACAGCCAGAGGCACCCAGCACAACATAGTGACTGATGGCACAGCCCTTCTGAGCCTGCCCAGGCCCCGCTGACTGAGGAATGTTAGGCTCGTGTGAGCTACCTAGGCTCATGTGAGCTACCTAGGCTTGCGTGAGCTACCTAGGCTTGTGTGAGTCACCGAGGCGAGGGCGGCAGAGGTTAGCGGCAGGGGGCGTGTGCGCCTCACCTGTGCGCCTCACCTGGGCCCTGCGGCTGTGCGCCTCACCTGGGCCCTGCGGCTGCCTTTGCGCGTGCCGCCGTCGCTCTACCCTTCACGGCCACCAGCTCGCGCTTGGTCAATGCCTTCTCAAGGTCCTGTGGCACAGCACACAGCAGCACGTTTGTGCAGGGGCTGCTGACAACTACAGGCATACCCTGTACGCATTGGTCAGTTGACACACATATAGGCGCATGTATGGCACGTACAAGTCCTATTTTCATTGACCTTAAGACACACTCACTTTCACGTTGCCGCATGCTGGCGCCCCATGCACTGCGCCCATGAGTGTGTGCGGCCTGGCACCTGGTCATGTCAACATGAGCGCATGCCGCCGCACCTGTGGCGGTGGTGCTTCTCTGGATGTGAGTAGGCCTGGCTCGTGCAGATTACATGCGTACGTATGCCAATGCTGCGCCCTCCACATTACAAGTGTGCTCGGGCATCCTGCTACCAGTCCTCCAAAAGCCAGGAGCAGCTCATGCCGTTATCCCTCTGCGGCAAGCAACCATACTGCACGCCCACCTGTCCTTGCTACCCCACTGGGCAGCTTAAGCAATGTAGTGCGCATTTGTGTGCACGATTGGGCAACAAGCGGCGCCCTGCAAGGAGCATGCCTTGTGAGCCGCCGCCGCCTGCCCATGCGCACTGCCCCCGCCACCGCCGCCGCCAACGCCACCGCACTCACCACCATCAGCTTTTCCTGCAGCTTCATGAGCTCCGCGTGCCGCAAGTTCATGCGGTGGATCTCACGCTTCATCTCGCCCACCACATCCTGACCCACGCTGGGGTCCATCGCCTCGTGCATCTCCTTCTCCAGCATCAGCTTGCGTTCCCACAGCATTATCTGCGCAGCACCCAGGGGGGAAAGGCACACGCACATAACACTCAGATCTGAGGTGCAGGTGGTGGTGGTGCATGGTCAGGGCGCCAAGGGCCAGGCGCTGCGCTCACATCACGCGCGCGCATCATGCATACGCGCACAACCTGGCAGAGCAGAAGGCTCACTGCCTAGCGCCATCTGCGACGGCCTCACGCCTCGCAGCAAGCAAGTAGCCAATACCTGCCTCACAATGACGGATGGTGCGTGCCAGAGCACGCTGCAGCATTAGGTCTGCCTGCACGGCGTCTGCATTCAAAAAAACATTCATGGGGTGTGGGTCGCGTTCAAGACCCTCCCCACAGAGGGCGTTCAAGACCCTCCCCACAGGGCGCATCCAACAGCCCCTCAACAGAGCCAACGTGTTACATAGCTCAGCCACCGTGTTTAATAGCTCAACAGAGCCACCGTGTCACAAAGCTCAGCCACCGTGTTACGGAGCTCAACAGAGCCACCGTGTTACGTAGCTCTGCGCAGCCGGTGGCCGCTGGACTGCGTGAGACAGGCCATCCTACCAGAGCAGCATCCAGCAGCCCCTTGACAGCCACCGGGTTGATAGCTCTGTGCACCCAATTGCTGCTGGGTTGCATGACAGGTCCACCCCCACAGAATGGGCACCCCACAGAGCTACACTTGCCTGCCGCTCCACTTCCACGATCTCCCCTAGCGTGTCCCTTTTTGTGGCGCGGCTGTCGTCGATCTGCGTCTGTACGCGCGCCGCTTCGCCCTCCATGTCACGCAAGTCTCCTGAGATCTGCATCTCCAGCTGCAGGTTGTCCTGCAACAAATGCAGGGGAGCAGGCAAGAAGGAGGGCAGGCATGGGGCGAGCGCGCGAGGCAAGCTGGTACCCCTTCAATTTCCATGCCAATGCCATGGCGGCGCTCTGTCGCAGTTGTGAGGGTGGCCAAACATGTGGTGCACCGATTATTGTTGTAGACAGATCATCAAAGCAACCAGGTATAAAGAGAGTGAAGAATGGAGCCATGGCACTGTGATACCATGAGCCACATTGCACAGGCTTGCTTGATCATGCACACGAACCAGATGGACGACCCACACGAGGATTGTGTGCGTCTCTGCGCAGCTGCTCAGCGTCCGCGCTTGCTCTGGCCCCCACAGAGCGGCCCAGCCAGCACTGCTGGCCCCCACAGAGAGGCAAACCAACAACCAGCAGCACCCACTCTGGACTCCGGCTGCTGCGCAAACATACACACGCGCGCGCGTGCCCTTGCAGCCCAGCCCTACCTCGGCCAGCGCTTCCCTTGCCCCGGCGTTCTGGGCGATGAGGCCGTTCACGCGCTGCAACTCCACGTGCAGCCGCCCAGCTGCCTGGCCCAGGGCCTTGATCTCCTTCTGGTGCGACTCCAGGCTCAGCTCCAGGCGCCGACGTTTCTGCAAAGTAGGGCAGGAGGCAAAAGGAGTGATGGGCAGGAGACTCAGGGAAGAAAGGCCAAGGGCTGTCATAAGCAGGCCCTTGGATTGGCGTTGGCCTTAAGGGTTTGTCACAGGACACTTTCAAGCTTTCCCATGCAACAGGACATGTCAATCAATCAATGACATGTGACTAGGCATACGCCTCCTCCTCTGGGGCTGCAAGGGATGGCACCTTGCACTTAATCACAATGATAATGATTGCCACCATATCACCATCACCGTCATCATCAGCATCGCCACCCTAATCATGACTGTCACCATCACCAACACCACCTTCATTACAATAATAATCACCATCATCCTCATCCCTGTCGGCACCCACTCTGAATCACCCTCACCCCCATCACATCTCAGTGAGTGCCCACAAGGCACCCAAGGCGCATAACGGGCTTTGCGTCCAGAAGGAGATCCTCAGGGCATGAAGGACAATGCAGAGTACCCCTCGGCAGGGAGTTTGAACAGACATGCTGCTAGAGACGCCGCCAGACCACCAACCGGCCATCCAAGGGCAGCAGCAGGAGGGCAAGGGTACGCAGGCACACCAGCACAGCCCTTACCTGCACAAGCACTGTGTGCTCCGAGCGCATGCGGCTCAGCGTTTGCGTGAGGCCTCCATTCTCATTCTGCAGCCCCACGAGTTCCGTCTGTCCAGCAATCCAGCGCCGCTGCATGGCCTCCGACTCGGCATTCTGCAGGGTTGCGGAAAGGGGGGCACAAAAGGGGGCGCCAAGGCTGCACACTTGGCTGAGACATTGCGTGTGCAGACAACCAGGGAGTTGCTGGGCTGCGAAGGCGGGCAGCAGCGTCCATGCATATGCAGCCCTGTGCACAGGAGTGCCAGGCACTGCGGCTGCATGGGGGTGGAGGTCGGTGGCCAGAGGAGTGAGCAGAGACGCGAGAGCACTAAACAGACAAGCGCTGCTTGTAGCAGACTGCAACACACAAGGCATTTGGAAAAATTCCTTAAGGCAGCTGCAAAATGGACAGTGCGCATGTGGCCAGGCTCGTTAGTGTGATAGACAGGCTTTGCTGACCTTTGTGTCAATCTCTCTTTGCAAGTTCTTGATCGTTGCCTCCAAAGGCCCCGTCTCATCGCCAGCAGCGAGGTTGGCCACGAGCTTCTCAAGCCTGTCGGCAACCAAATTTGAATTGTGGCACCACATTGTAGATGACGCAGCTCAGAGTTTTGTACTTGGGGGCACTCTTGTGAGTAGCAAGGTTGGCAACAAGCTGTTCAAGCCTGTAAGCAACCGCAGGTGTGCATCGATCCGCTGTTTGTTTGGGCCCAGCAAGACACAGTGAGCTCATGAGATCCTGCAGTACACACTTGCTGCGCAAGCACAGAACCAAGCAGAGTGTGGCGTGAGGCGGCCCCGGTTCATGCCATAAACAAGGTTGAGGAAGCCACCACCAAAGTCATCATTACCCTGTGCCCCCCAGAACAGACACAAGTAGATGCATGATCTCACCTCAAATCCACCACTGCTAAATTAAGTAGTACACGGTACACCTTTGCTCCTTAGTCCTTAGAGGCAGTCCCCCTGGATGTGCCTGCACATCTGGCAATCCTTACCGCCTATTCAAGACGTCAATGTCTCGAGTCTTCCGCTCTATCTCGTCGTTCCGCCGCTTGATCTCCAGCTCGTACTTTTCAATGGCTGCCAGTTTCTCACGCAGCTCATCGTCAAGCAGCTTGAGCGTCTCTGCCAGCCGCGCATTGTGTGCCTCTGTGTTCAGGATATCCACCTGCAAGAGGGAGCATGCCACCAACGTCCCCCTTGCGTGAGCCTCTGCTGTGGAAACCTTTCCCTGTATGCTCCTGTGTTGAAGACGTCCAGCTGTGCATGCCACCATGCTCTAGGCATCCGATTGTGTATGTGTGCGTGAAGCACTTCCAAGCGACAGGTGTTTCTCTGTGTGTGACACAGTGCGTGTGAGTGTGCGTGTCTCTGTGTGAGACACACCGCGCAAGTGTGAGTGTGCGTATGTGTGTACGTGTCTGTGTGACACACTGCGTGTGTGCATGTGTGCGTGTGTCTGTGTGACACAGTGCATGTGTACATGTGTGCGTGTGTCTGTGTGACACACTTTGTGTGTGCATGTGTGTGTGTGTGTGTGTGACACACTGCGTGTGTGCATGTGTGTGTGACATACTGCATTTGTGTCCATGTGTGTGTCTGTGTGACACACTGCGTGTGTGCATGTGTGCATCCGCGGAACCAGTGAGATGTGAGCCTATTATTATCAGCAGGGGTGCATCGTTCTTCAATGCTCAGGACACCTGCCTTTGAGCAGAAGTGGTGCAGTTGACAGGAGAGTGAGACGGGCTCTGTTGCCTGCGCTAGCATCTCCTCTTTTGCTTGCGCGCAAGCACCTTGCCATGCAACTTGGCACTGCTCACCAATTTTTGAAACAGATACACGGGTTACCTGTAACTTGGCAAGCTCGTTCTGTGAACTGACTACGCCCATCTCCTCGTCGCGGATCTTTTTCTTCAGCTGCTTGATGTCGGCGGTGGTCTTGACTGTGCGCAGGCAGTCGCCACCATGCAGGGAGGGTCAGGCTCCTACTTCACACACGGCAACAAGGGCCAAGATGCAGCCAAGCATGCTTTGGCTTCAAGCTGCCAGTCCTGCGGGCAGGCCCTTCTGTCCTGAGGCGTTGCAGAGCACCAGCTCTGGGGAGCCAGGCAAGGCTGGCGGGAGCGCTTGGCCTGCCCACCAAAGCCCAGCCTGCCAACCTGCCTACGAAAGGCTACTTGGCAAGTCATGCGTACCGCCACACCGGACATGCCTGCGTCATTGCAACTACTTTCCATCAAAGCTCAGCAAAAGTGTTTGTGTATGTGCCAACACCCATTGAAGCCAGGCATGGGCTGGTGGATGCAATGCTGCAGGCAGGACTGCGCGGGCGTTGCTGCTTACGTGTGCTCTTTTCAGCTGTCGTTTGGTCGCCAAGGGTGACTACCATCCCATCCTCTAGCTGCCTGATCTCCTGGACCGCCTGCGCTCGTGCACACACAACCGATGCAGCTTAGGGCAGCAAATGAGGAGCATGGCAGCTACCTGCCTCCGCAGCTCTGCTTCTGGATCAAGGTGGGCGCATACAGGAAGGAGTGAGGACGCAAGGCCTTGCCCAGGAACTTGCTGGCATGCCTAATAAGGGTCATGCTGGCTGGAAGGAATGAAGGAGCTTGGAGCCGGCTTGGGCTGATATGCGCTGTTGGACGCCCGCCATGCGTGCTGCCAGCAAGCTGGTGCACAGGACCGTGCCCCTCCGTGCAGAGTGTGTGCCCTATCAAACGGAGCATGTGCCCCACCAAACGGAGCCTTGCCCCCTTCAGCACAGAGCGTGGGGCTGCCGTGGCTCTCACGCAGAGGGGCCCGCTCGTCCCACCTTGATGTGCGCCCGGCCAATGGCGGCTTGCTCCGCATTAACGGCTTTGGCCTCCGCTTGCACTCGCTTGATCTGCTCCTCAGTGTGCGCCAGCGATCGCGTAAGCTTGAGCAGCACCTCCTGCAGTCGCTCCTGCTTTTCCACCGCCCCTGCAAAGCAAAAGGTGGGGGGCACCGGCGCATGAGCTGTGGGAGGCAGCAAGGAGCAGAAGGCATTCCCATGGTGGGAGGCATGCGTGGTGCTGTTGAGCTGATGCAGTCATGAGCTGCAGAGTGAGAGGCAATTTAAGGCATGAGCTGCAGAGTGAGAGGCCCTTGAAGGTACATGTTGCAGTGTGGGGGGCGACTGAAGGCATAAGCTGCTGAGTGGCGGACAGTAATAATAATCCTGGAGGGGAGGAGGTGGATGCCTGGAAATGTGTCCTAAAAAGGACAGCATGAAATTGGCTTTGTGCGTTTTCATTCATTCCAGAGGTTACGGCAGGGGTTGGGCGCACGCCAATTAAGAAGATCAGCCACACAGGCAGGGAGGCTGGCCTGAAAGGAGTTAGTGTAGGAGGCGTGCATGCAGGCGATGAGCAGGGGGTTAGCAATGCTGGGCGGCATGCACAAGCCTGCAGCGGGACCAGGCATACAAACGAGGTGGCCCAACAGCTTCATGATGCTTCCCTGCAACAGCGGTCAGACATGGCCCAAGGCTGCACCGACCTTCAATGTTTTTGGCAATGTGGCCAGCTTCACCCTCGGCCTTCCGCAAGATCGCCATGACCTGCTCGTTCTGTATCTGCTGCTTCACGATGTCGCGCTTGTAGCCGGCAATTTCGGCCTCTATGTTGAGCTCCTGCTGCTGCTGCTCGCGGATGGCACTCTGGATGGCGGCCAGGGCCTCATCCCGCCTGCAGCCGTGCACGAGTTGCAAGCATCGTCAAGCCAGGCAGTGCGCATCAGACGCACGCTTGGTGTAAGCTGAGACAGTCAAGCCAGGCTGTGCGCCTCAAGCGCTGTCATTGTTGAGCATGGAAGGGGATTGAGGGCCTGCCCCGCACGCTTGCGCATTGAATGAGTGCATGAGTGCAGAGAGTGAGGGCATGCCTATATATCCTGTCCCTGAGGCAAAGCCACACAGCAAGCACATTAACTCCTATGGCACGGCACGCAGGCAGGGGTGGCTGCCTACAGGCGCAGCCTTGTCATGCCGCATTGTCATGCCAAGATGGTGGCAGAGGCCGGCCGGCCGCCTGATTTTGGCGAGCATGCTATCACATGCTGGGTGCTGGGCGGTTGCTCCTGCAATATGCGACAACATAACGTCCAACCGTGCAAGCGCCACCGCGTGCTTTTCACACACCCTCGCTCCACATGCACACTTATCCCATCATAGCCTGCTCACTGCACAGCCATCAGGCTGCCCTAAACACCGCCATGGCCCCTGTCCTTCCAGCACAGCCACCAGGCTGCCCTATATGTCACTAGGCCCCTCTTCCTTCCAGCACAGTCACTAGGCTGCACCAGATGCCTCAAGCCCCCAGGTCCCCTTACTTCTGCACGGCCACCAGGCTTGACCGCCACTGCGCCACAAGCTGCTTCTTCTCGAAGTGCACGCTCTCCATCTCGGCTTCCGCCTCGGCCAGCGTCTCCAGCGCTGCGCGCGTCTCACGCACTTGCGCTTCGTGCTGCGTGGTGTGCAGCTGCAGCGCCTGCTGCAGGCTCTTCAAGTTCTCCTGCAGCACAGAAGTTGGTGGGGCCGGGGTGCACATAAGCGTGCAGGCAGGTGCGCTGCCTAAACTGGGTGGTATCCTCCAATTTGCTGACCATGCGCTGTGCTTGCGTGAGCGGATCTTGCAGCCTGCCCTGCGACAGCTGTTGGGGGCAACCAGTAGCAGCAGCATGACCCAGGATGTGCAGCACAGCTGCAGCCCCTACCGGACATACACCCGCATCAGATCCTCCTTCCGCCAAAACACCCACCCCTGCACAAGCATGCGACCCTGGAAGGGCACACAGCTCCACAGGCTGTATTAGAGTAGCTTGTGCACCCACACCCCTTCTGCAGTGGAGCAAGAGCAAGCCCGCTGGGCGCACACCTGCAGCGTGTCCACCTTGACATCCTGCGCACCTGCAGCGTGTGGAGTCCTGTGTACCTGCAGCATGTCAAGTCCTGCGCACCTGCAGCGTGTCCACCCGGAAGTCCTGCTCCATCTTCTCCTTCTCTAGCGCCGTCACGGCGCCCTCCGCCGCGTATGCCGCCCGCCGCGTTACCGCAATCTCGCCCTTCATGTTCTCATTGTACGCCTCCACCTGCTTCAGCGTGGCCGCCAGCCGGTCCAACTCCAGCTGCTGCTTCTCCACCTGCGCAAGCAAGGTACGGCAAGTGATGGCGCGGGTGTGTCCTGCCAGACGGGGAGCAATGCACATGTGTAGGATTAGTAAAAACAGTATGAATACGCAGTAGTTTTGCCGATCTGTGTGCTGATTTGCCAAAGTTTGGGGAATGTGTTTGATTCTCAGCAGCCCTACACATGTGGTGCCCAACAGCACATCGGGAGGGCTGTACCATAGCGTGCAGCTTTAAGCATGCATTCATGCGTGTGTGTGCAAGGGGCGTAAAGCAGGGATGCCCTTGATGGCCGCCTGGTGGGGCATCGTGGCCAAGGGCTTGAACAGGGCAAGGGCGTGTGGCACGCAGCGAAAGGGCACTGCCACAGAGCTTACTGCTGCACGGTCTTTCTTGGTGGAGGCCTCTTCATCGCTGATGTTCCGCCTGAGCTTCTGCAGCGCATCTTCTGCCTGCAGGCACACAGGCATGAGGGCCAATGTCAAATGCATTGCACAGCCTCTGATGAGCTTCAACTGGATGTATAGAGAAATGGATGAACGTGGAGACGAGCCAGATGGGTGGTGAGATGGATGGGAAGGTGGGGTAGACGGGTGTGGACAGTTAGATGGAGGGATGGACAAGTCGGTGGGATGACCAGGCTAGATTCATATAACAAGATGGAATGACGTGCTGATTGTGCAAGAGAAATAGATAGAATTGCTCAAGACGAAGAAGTTCATGATTGGTATGGTACTACCGTTTGCTTTCATGCATGTTTACTCCAAGCCCCTGGCCACTCCACACAGCAATGAAGACTGAAGTATTTTTTGCAGTGAAGCTGGCATGGAGCAGCCAAAAGTGGCACCAATGATCAATCTTAGCCCCTTACACCTGTAAACTTGCGGACAGGCTGCAGAAGCGTTGCAGTTGAAACTGGACTGCACATACAACAGGTGTCTTTAATGCCCACGATCGTTATGCTATTGTCGCTTACCTGGAGGCGAATTTTATTGATGATTTGGTGATTTTGATGTGTCTGCTCAAGCTGGAGTTGCAGCTTTGCCAAGCTCTGCTGGTACCCATACAGCTCGACGCCAATGCTCTCTCGTTTGGTTTTGGCATTCTGCATGGAGGAGTCGCAAGATGGCATCAGGAGCTGCTTGCGCAAGATATTGGAAAAATATGAAGTGAAGATTAACGGTGAAATAGTGCATGGAGGCTGATAAGAGTTCAGGGAAAGATAAGTTTAACACATGGGACGGGGCCTGTAGATGTGGTAGCAATGAACAAGTGCGCACATGTGCCCCACCTAGCAGGCAACTTCCAAAAAACAACGCACATTGAGCATGATATTCTTCTCCCGCAGCTCCTCATCCAGACGCTGCTTGTTGCTCTCCAGCTGCTTCTTCAACGCGCGTTGCGCGCGTGCCAGCAGTGGGTGGTCAGGATCCAAGGCAGCCCCGCCTGCCCCACCCCGAATATCCTCATTGTTGGAAGCTGCAGCATTGCTAATTTCTTGCTCAATCTCCTGCTCTGAGGTGGGCTCTGTCATTGTGTTGGGCCCTGCTACACAGCTGTTCCCCCCAGCTGCCCCAAGCTGCGCGAACATATACAAAAGAAGATGTATGTAAAATCCAACAGTGCAGAGCTGGAATGGCCAGCCTGAAAATAACACTCAGAAGTGCGCACAGTACGTAATGGCTTATTACAAGCAATATTGGACGTTCCTGTCTGCACCAGAAATAAACACACCTACCTCTTAGAGTATGTCCAATGCTTCCTAATCCGTCTAAGCTGGGTCCATGCAGGGCTCAAGGCAAACACCACTTCGAGTGACACAAAATGCCACTTCTTTAGAATTGAATATTTTCATAAACAAATAATTTTCTATCGCATCATCATGGAAGTCTTGTTACAAATAACTTCAAAATTGAAAAAAGAAAAGTAGAGTGCAAATAAAAATTTATATATTGATTTTATTTTAATTCCTGTCTTTGTTAGGCTTGATCCCTGATGGAAAGCTCACAGAAGCAGCAAGACATTCTAGAGGACCAGAAGAAGCAGCACAAATGCTGTGTGGGACTAAGCTTCTATACTCAGCAGCTGAGGCTCCAAAGGAGAGATCCAAGTAAGTGGCTGAGGGTGGTGGATGAGCGGTGATACAGCAAGCATGCCACCTATGCAGGCTCCAGACCATTTCATGTGCTTAATCAAACCGAATCTTGGTCAGAAGATGTCTTCAAGCTTGACACGGTCGTGCCTGCAAATACAGTTTGCTTTGGTATCCAGACATCGCCAAGCAGCTCCATGAGTGAACTTCCACAAGACCGACCAACATCAGCTGAGGGCCCATGGGCTAAGCACATATGTTTAGGCTGCTCTATGTGGCAGTCGGAATTTAACCGTGCTGGGCAGCAGCACGCATCCCAGCTTCCTCGTTGCGAAGGTGTAGAGGTATGTGAGCCAGTTCAGGGCCAGCCAGCGTCATTGCAATTGCCATTGGGCAGTGACACATGGCTGGTGTGTCTATTTTAATCCAGATAAGTGTACTGTGGATTCTGGGTCTGCTTTTGCAGGTACTGCTCGTTAGGGAGACTGCAGATGCAAGCTCTGACGTCCCCATCGCTGGTGAGCATGCGCTGGGCCTTGCGTGCCGTATCATTGCTGGCAAGAGAGTCATGTGAAATGATGAAAATGTTGTTTTTGCACGAAGCAGCATTCAGGGGCCACTCAGAGTGTTTGTTGCTGGAAAGCTTAGTTCCATCTTGTTGGGAAAAGGAGTTCCACTGCCATGCCACACAATGATAGAACCGACCTCATTCAATTGTTCAATGTAAAGGTGCAACAAGGGGATGAGTCAGCATTTGATGCCATCTATTCAAGCCAAGCCATAGAGCGGCATGAGCCTTGCCAGCTCCACATGTTCTCACCATGGTCTTGCTCTGCAGGCAGCAGCAGACGGGACATGGCAGATCAAACGCAGCAACACCAACAACATAAATTAGTGAGTGAAGTTCAAGATGGAAAACGACAGCTTCAACCTTGTCGAGGCTTATAACTTTCTTAAAGGGGATAGATAGGATGTACGGCTTTGTCCTTGTTAGGATGCCCTGCCTGAAAGTCATCAGCAATACCCTTGTTCATGCAGATCCCTTACATCGCATTTATCCAGTCTTGTGTGTTAACTTTGCAAGTAAATATGTTGCATTGGGTCTTCAAGGATATATTTATCTGGACGAATCCCTCGTTTGCTTTTGGAACACGAGTCGAGTCGAATATCTGTCTGCATAGCTTAAAGATGCAATGTAAGGTCATATAAAGGCCTGTGCAGTAAGCTTTGTACACATGTACAGGATTTACAGTGTAAATTTTACACGTGTGCATACAGGAGCACATTGAAACCGTGCTATTTTGTGAAGTGTTTGTAGGTATGCACAGAGAGAACGCATGCAAGTATGCGTAGGCATGGCCCTCTTTAATCCATATGCTCATCCTGCAATCCCAAATGGCTTATTATGCTTTGCGTAGGGGCAACGCGTTGGGGCAGATAGCAATGTGGATAGTAAGGAACCGCTGTGGGCGCGCATGTGGATCAGAGCAGAGAAGAACTTGGAGCAAATGCAGGCTCAATTGAACAACAATGGTCTGATTAAATTCAAGTCAGCGCCTGAAAGTGTGGACCAGCTTCAAGAGAGGTGGGGCACTCTTTGGTCCGGGTTACAAGAGCAGCACTCCTGCATACACTGACTATGTTCCTAGAAAAGAATGTTTGCCTAGGACGCGGTTCTTCTCACATTGGTTTTTCATGCAACTAATCGAAGCTGCTGCTGTGTTTGCTAATTGCACTTTGGGCAGGCTGCTCTCAACAGCTGGTCAGAACGCAGGCCGCTTGCGTGCTGGAGCAGAGCTGTTTGCATCTAACGCCTACACAATGCTATTAAAGCCTTGGATGGACCGCTGGTCAGAACGGTGGAGTGAAGGCAGTAAAGACGGCAGAAAATGAAACAGTGCATTATTTGATGCAAGTCCATATGTTCATTGGTTAAGTTGTTGCAAATGTTGACGCACTTGTTGTTGAATGATGAATCTTGGACGAGACAAAGAGCTTTTTTCTGTGCTCCTGTTTGCCCATGCAGTGCATCATCTGACATTGAGCCTCAATGCATGTGTGATGTGCACAGTTGAGGGTCATGATCGTGCCCCCGGGTAAAGTCTAGTTTTAAGCTCCTCAGCCATGCTTGTCATCATCATGATGTCTGATGGCATGAGCACAAGGTTCCCTTCACATTAGCAAATTCACTAGGTTAGTAATTCCGCTAGTGGCCTCCATGGAACTCTGCACTGCATGATGGAGGAAAAGGAGGAAAAAGTGCTCAGACCCAACACATGTCCCACCTTGCAACCTTATCCGAATGCTACACAGCTTGTCAAGGTGCAAACTATGCACTCTGAAGAGGCCGAAGCTCATAATGGGTTTGCAATGGACAGGCTTTTCCAGGGTGCTTCGTTGAGGCCTACTTGGCCTCAGCCTATCAGGCCTCAGGCTTCAGCTAAGCGGCCTTTGCTAGGCCATTGCAGCTATGTTAGCCTTACCTCGCCTTCCAGCCCATGTCAGACCTTTTTTGTGGCTGTTCAACTTCATGAGCTGCCCAACAAGGATTCCAAGGATAAGGCATCCAGTCAAGAAGTGCGACTGCTAGCCTAGCATGTAACTACTAGGAGTCCTAGCCTGCAAGCAGCACTGGCAGTACTCATAAAATGCAAAGAAAAATGGAGGTTTACTGCTGCTTTGATATAGAAATGTAGACACATCACTGATGGCAAGCGATTCTGTCTGGCGTATTTCCTACGGAGAGAGACCACCTGGGGGTGTGTACAGTGGAAGACGGCATGTTGCTCGTCCTGGATAGTATCTTACACCTCACAATGGAGGCAACTTGGGCAAGACCTCAGGCTGTAATTCTAAGTGGCTGTCTCACAGCAAACCCATGCTACGGAAAACATAATGGGGGAGATCAAGGAACATGGATTTGGGAAGAGTGTAACTTACTTGAAGGAGAATGCATAACCAATGATCTGGATGTAGGTGGAGCACCACTGGTGCTGAGCCAGTTGTTTAATAACTAATGCAGATGCCTAGTCCACCACAATATGACTGAAGTTAATGGGTTAACAATTCAGCAGGTTATGTTTGAAGACGTGAGAGTGCCAACCCCTTCATCGGCGACCGAATATGAGTGGACAAATAGTCATCAGACCTCGTGATCAGCTGCATGTCAGCCTGCAAAATCTTTTCCGTTGTGGAGCTGTTGCAACTGATCAGGGAGATGTCCCTGCTTGAAATCATTTGGATCAATTGCTGAACCAATCGCAATTGGATTACTGGGGCTCTACACCACATTCTGAAGAGATACACCATGAGGGACTATTATTCGGAGTAGTGCCTCTAATTCCCAGTATCCTTTTCAGCACTGCAAGAGATTGTCCATCTCTTTACCTTGTCGCAAGTACAAGGTAGCCTAGATTTGACTCGCGTACATGCCAGCTGGGATTGCGTCCATTCTGAGGAGCCAAATCTGGGCATGCAGACGGTTGGCAAGGTCTTGTTCCTGAACAAACTTTCAAAAAGTTGAAAAATGGAAAGCCCCAGCTGTAAATGGTCTCAAGGCTGCACCAGCTGCATTATCCAATTTGAAAGCTTTGTCACACACCACGCTCAGGCTTATTAGCACGGTCTGCTCATCAATATGATCATTGAACATGACAGAGGTCAACAGCGGCCAGCACTGCTAACTGGCAGTTACAGTCTTGTAACCCCGTACAATAAGACCTAAAAAATTCAACTCTGTACGGGAGGAAAAAAGGAACAAAGCGTGTCTTCAGGAATAATGCAGGCGCAATGGATACGCACAACTGGCACAACAAAAAATCTTGGAACTCAAGGAGATTGGCACATAGCACAAGTAAGTCAGCAAGGCTACAAGCTGTCCTACTAAGTTGCAGGCTGCAGAGACAGACAGAGTATGTTGGCATTTCAATCCTTTATACTGAAGTGTCAAGCTTTGCCCTGAGCTGTCATACACCGCCTGAAGAGCTGCCTTGTTTAAGCAGAATTTGTCTCTCGAGCTTTGCACAACTATTATTAAACTGTTCAGAGGAAAGACCAAATGCTATTAGGTAGGACCAAAACCTCTTGTACATCTGGACTCCAGATTCTGGAGTTAATGATTTTGAGATCAACACCTGTAGCCTAAGTCTGGAAAAGACGAAAAGACCACCCTAGCAGACCTGGATTCCATTGGCGCAGGACCATAGAGATCCATCAGAATTAGACAAGCACCAAGATCGAGCTGGTGGGCTGGCTCGCAATTTTGCAATTTAACTTGTCTGCGGTGCACGTGACGTGCTAGCGCCCTGGCGGCTGGTTGGTTGAAGTAGCTAGCCGGCAAGCCTTGCTCTTAGTGATCTCTTCAGAGGTCATCCTTTGCCCTGACCTTGCCCTTGCGTGCATGTAGACTTGCCTGCATGAAGAGCCTAGCTTTTAGTAGGCTCCTTTTGAGTGGGGTTACCGAAAACCTCTAGCTTTCAGACAGGACCTTTCTTCTGATATGAACGCCTTCCTAGTATTTGTTCTGGTTGCAGGCCTTTTAGGTCTCACTTAAGCTGCCCTCGTCCGGCAGGTACAGCTATGTAACCTAACCTAAATAGCAAGGGCAAGTTCAGGGCTGCTGAAGTGTGAGCCCATTGATCTCGCTCGTTTTGTTGTGGACCTCGGGGAGAGGCACTTGTAGGGGTCGGCGTATAGCGCTATATGGAAAAATATATAGCGCTATATAGCGCTATATAGCGCTATATTGCGTTATATTCCAGGCGCTATATACGCCGGATCTCCCCCCGCCAGCCCGAATTTCGTCATCAAACTTGAATGTCGGATGGAATGTGATGTATGCACCCCTCTTGCAAATTTA
>LKMJ01001409.1_pt1 | contig 21113 bp, 27 predicted proteins | sample 643391 | NCBI WGS metagenome assembly LKMJ01 (sample SAMN04112250, study PRJNA286221) | soda lake metagenome | biome: soda lake; feature: Kulunda Steppe; material: water; isolation source: sample PL-Br10 brine of Picturesque Lake | place: Russia: Kulunda steppe | collected 2010-07
AAGACGGAAGCCTTTGTGACTCTCTGCATCCTGCCAACAACACCAGCCCTGCTTGATGCTGTATCAGTGCTTGGGACCCTTGGTATGCAATGACATCGCAGACTGCTTGCTCTCTTTGGGTTGCCAGCGCTGCAGCAATGCTGCGTGGCTGGCACGTGATGCGTGTGCGCATCCATGCAAGTGCGCACAGTGCATGCGCTCACCCCACTGCCTACACTCCTCCCATCTTCTCTTCTCTTGCCAGGGGAGGGCAGGGCAGAGGGAGGAAGTTTAAGGTCGGTGTGCGCCAGCAAAGTTGCGCCACTCATGATGCCATGCCCAAGCTGCACTTTGCTGCTCCTGGTGCTGTTTGCACCCATCTCTTGGCCGTGAGCTCCAGCTACTTTATCTGGTCAAGGCTTTGTGCGCTGCTTGCCCAGCTTGTTCACCACAGCAGCAGAGATGTTTAAGTTGACACACACATAGGAACCGTCTGGGGCAACCCGACCGGACGAAGATTTTTCCCCATGTACGACTATAAACTTAATAATTCTGATTCGTAGAATTGATTCAGGCCACAGTCACTCGAGGGGCGCCTGAAACGAGCGAATCAGCAGGGCACCATTTTGGCATGTTACATCCTGAAAATTTATAGCGCTATATAGCGCTATAGGCCAATGCCGACCCTTATATATATAAATGTGTGTGCGTATGTGTTAGTGCTGGCCAAGTGTGGGGGACATGCACCCGCAGCCTGACCTAAAACAATTTGTCTACTTAGGTGGACACACACGAATAGGTTACTTTAACCATATAAATACCCCGTATCTTGGGCAATTCAGCAAATAGATTGGCAAATCCTATGTTTACATGTATTGTTTTCAACAATTTCATACAAATATTTTCTGCGTCACCTCACACTCAGGCGTCTCCACTCAGGGTAAGGTGACCCCCCTCCCCTGTTTCAGGACTATCTTGCGCAGTGCCATGGAGACCTCCATGGGCAGCATAAGCGCATCATCCAGCAGGTGTGCGTGGAGGCTGCCCTTTGCAGCCGCACAGCAGGCAGCGGGGCCTCTTTGCTGGCTCCCACCATTCCATGCAAATGCTGCGCTACCTAACTAACCACTAGGGATTCCACCACAGTGGCGCACACAGCCAAGAGCCAGGCCGCTCTTTTTCTAGTGTAGGTTGTAGGTCATTGGAGGCACAAAGAACAAGAGCCTGGATGCCTCAGGGGCTGATTCTTACCTGCACGACCACCTCCTTGCCAGCCTTCACGGCCGACTCATGCGCAGGCTGTGGCAAGGGCAGGACCTGCTTCTTGGCATCCTTCTCACGGGGGTTCAGCAGGAGCTGCAGCGTGTCCTGCACCAGCGCGTTTGTCACGCGCATCCGGCTGCAGCCTGCACACAGCCATGGGCACCCCAACACCACAACCTGTGCTCACCGCACGCATGCGTGCATTCATCACGCGCATCTGGCCGCAGCCGACAAGCCACCACAGGCGCCCTCACAGCAAAACCTGTGCCAGAGACAAGCCTGCTCCCACGGGCACCCTGGACAGAGGCCACCGACTGCTGCCGGAAAGCAGCTCACCCATGATTTTCTCCCACGCCGCGTTGACGTACAGAATGCGCCACCCGGGCTCGTTGATGTCCACCAGCGCCACGCAGTCGTCGACACAGTCAGCAGCCCGCTTGAGCTGCACACACCAAAAGCAAGCAGAGGCAGCTCATGGGGAAGGTGCTGCACGCACACATACACACACCAAAAATGAGCAGAAACATCACCCGTGGAAGGTGGCACAGGCTGCAGCTGCACGCACAAGAAAGTGACATCACCTGGGGGAGGTAAGTTAGGCTCAGGGCCACTGCAGGATGATCCTGCAGGGCCAGCTAGAACGGACGCACCCTACCTCCCAACATCAAGCAGCAGTACGCGCGGCACACGCCATCCATGATGTGCACGCACCTGGGAGCACATTTTGTCCGCCTCCTCATTTGCTTGCTTGCGCACTTGCAGCAGCATGTCCTTCTCGATCTGCCGCACCACCATCTCCGCGAGGTTGTTCAAGATGAGGCCTTGGCACGCATCAAAGTTGTCGCGTGGCTTGAAGTCCGCAAAGCACCTGTGCGCCATGCAGTGCAGCAGCGAAGCCCTCTATCGCGCCATGCAACAGCACCACAGGAGCGCCTGCAGTGAGGCAGCAAGGCACCATTGCGTGCTACATGACGCCCATGTTACGCTCCGCCTACAGCAACAGAACATGAGCTCTCTACCACCCTCAAGCAGCCCACAGGCATGCACTTCCTCACAGCTGGTAGCCAACTGACTAGCTCACAGCTGGTAACCAACTGACTAGCTCACAGCTGGTAGCCAACTGACTAGCTCACAGCTGGAAGCCAACTGACTAGCTCACAGCTGGTAGCCCGCAGGCATGCGCTTCCTCACAGCTGGTAACCAACTGACTAGCTCACAGCTCTTGACAGCACTTGCTCACAGCTGGTAGCCAGCTGGACACTCTTGCTCACAGCTGGTAGCAAGCTGGACACTCTTGCTCACAGCTGGTAGCCACCTGGCAACACTTGAGCTTGCTCACAGCTTGTATCCAACTGACAACACCCAAGCCGCCCAAGGGGGGTGCTGGGCACGCAATCAGAGCAACCCGATGGGTGTTGTGTGCGCGCACAGCCTCGAGTGCGTGCGCACTCACAGCGTGCCCAGCCGGTGACCTTCAGAGCTCACGAGCGGGGTACCGCAGTAGAAGCGGACACCCAGCTCCTTCACGAACTTGTTGTTCTCAAAACGCGAGTCCTCTAGCGCGTTGGGCACAACCATGATCTGCACGAGTGGCGCGGTTGCGGTCACGTGTCGGGCCTCAAGCATCCAGCGACTGCAGAAGACGGTGTCAAACAGTCTCAGGCTGCGCTTGAGTCATCAGGCAAGCTAATCCTCCTCTGTGCAAGATCCGGCTTGCCAGAGCTTGCTTGACTTGATCAGACAGGCAGTCACTCCAGCGCCTCAAGGCAGCAAGTGCAACTGGGGCATGCGAGAAGGTCAGAAAAAATACATACGCGCGAGACCATCCTGTACATGCGCACAAATGCATGTAAAACAGCACACCACTCCCTCTCACCCCCACCCACACATACAATACTGCAAGCGCCCACGTGCTTACACAAAACAAAGATTGAAGCGGGGCACTTGCCAAGCAGCCGCGCAGCACCCTTTCGTGACCAGGCATGGACCAGCCCCACACCTGGGAGCAGGAGCTTGCCATTGTCCAGCCACAGAAAGAGTACCGCCAGGGAAAGTCACCACGTGAGAAGGCCCCGGTTGCTTCGCGAATGAACACCCGTTTGTCATCAAAGAGCGCCACAAGCGTGTTAGGGCACTGCAGCACCAGCAGCAGCAGGAGGCTTTGGACGAGGGCATATGATGTAGACTCGAGAAACCTTGGCTTCCACTCTTTGACCAAGTTTGCTTTCCCTTGCTGTCCTCTGTGACCCAGCACAGGCGCTTAAACACCTCAAACAGCGGAGCATCTTTAGCATCTCAGGCAAAAAAAGCACTGATTCCAATACAAACCAATTTCTTTTATCAGTCAAGGCTTTGCAGATAGAAGGCTGCACTGCAGCACAGCAGACGCGTTACCTGAAAAATGGACTGACACAGCTTCAAAATGGATTCAACCTGCATCCAGGGCAAGAGTTGGGGCGGCAAAAATGACGGGACACATTGGCGGGGACCAGAACAAGGGGCGTGGCACCACTGCTGACCACTTCCTCACGCAGAGCATACCTGAAACGCAGGCAACCAAGCAGGCACATCCTTGGAGCAATGAAATGCTTGACATTTACTGGGACAGGCGTTGGGGTCGGGATCGTAAATTGCAGCAAAGTTAGGAGCTAGTACCAGCGCTTCAATTAAGCTTTTGGGATGTGTCTGCATTTGGGGACACAGGGTGTTCTGCCGGACATTGCATTGCGGCCACCTCAGTGACCAAAATGCAACGATTTGGTGATGCGTCTCAATTGAAGCCCTGGCCAGTGCACACAGGTTTCCTGTGGGCTTGTCATAATATAAAAAATGCCAAATTGTCAGATACAGCGCGTGCCAAAATCAAATCTCAATCATTCACCTCTGGTCCCAAAAAATCAGGAAGGAATAAAACCTTTACAATTAATTGGCAGGCATCTTAAGTCTTAATGACCCATAGATGAGTCTGGGGACGGATGGCATGCAGCAACACGTTAAGAGCAGTGCCACCCCTGCAGACCTCTTCAAGAGGAGGACAGCAGGTTCCCTGAGGAATTGGTCTGACAGATTGACAATGAAGATCATGCCAGAGTGGGGCTGTGTGATGGAGTGCAAATGTTGCAAGCCAACCTCAGCCCTGCAAACCTCTGGACGATGCAGCGTCACAACCGCTTGCGGCAAGCACTGGGAGCAGCAGGGGTTTGCACAATCTCCAGGGAGCATGCCAGGGAGGAGGAGAACAAGGTGAGGAGGTTGATTGTGTCGGGAAGCCAGCGGCCAAGAAGGAGCATATCAAGTCTTCCTCACTGGGCCCCACACAGCACAAGCAGTTGCACCGTCTCATGGCCATTCATATCATCAAGTATGACTCATACATACAGTATATGTACTGTATGAGGTCCCCCTCATTAAGCTGGAGTGCCCTGCGCTTGAGTGAGCCCACGCAAGCAGCCATGCAGCGAGCAGTAGCAGCAACAGCGCCAGCACCAGCAACAGCACCAGCAGAAGATCTTGAAGAGCAGACAGTAGAAGAGAGCAATCAGCATTGGGCAGCAATCAGCTCTTGAGAGTGGACAGCTAGGGAGTGCCTTGGAGCACAAGCATGTTTTCCAGATGATGATGCACCAGATCGGAAGAGCCAACCTGTCACAGTATTACATTATTTCAGGCAGCATTTCAAGGGGACATCCAGAGCTGTCTGAAGCGCAAGGGGAGTTGAGGAGAGAGGAGTTCAGGGGCACTCAAGCGTGTGCCTGTACATGAGTCGGAGTGTAACCTTTGTGCCAGATTGAGCACGATATCTGGTTAGGGGCCCCCAGCTCCCAAAAAATTGAAACTTCACTTGCATTTTTTGTACGGGGGCATTACAGGTTGCTGAGCCTCCCTTCCAGTTCTGATACCTAGATTCAAAGTGCAAGGTAGAGACCCGGCATATACAGCAGCTGATACATAGCAATGTATATTGCTGTATAGCGCCATATAGCGCTGTAGAATTGCCTCATATAGTGCTGTATGCCGATCCCATGCATGTGACATACATGTGCACAGCCACCCACATACCCCACCCCCCCAAAACCTACCTCTGGGTCAGGGGGCGCATCAAGGTTGAGAGACGGAGCCAGTGCTCTGACGGTCTCTAGCCTCGCTAATTCACATGGAGGCACAGGAGGCCCCAAATCCCCAACCTACAAAGTAGCGAAACGGTAGTGTCACAGGATAAGGTTTAGCGCATTGAAGAAATGTGGGAGGAATGGGGAAGCACATCTGAAGGGGTCAAGTAGTTCGTCTATGTGAGTCTGTTGGCCAATTTTGGATGTACGATTGTGTGAGCACGCCTGGCGGCGACTGGGCTGCAATGGTCCTTTCAGTTCCATCAAGATTCCTTCACCTTGTGTGGGAGGCCCTTCGCAGGAGCTGTGGGATCCACTTCATCTTGTTGCTGCTGCTCTTGCTGCTGCTGCTGCTGCTGCTGCTGCTGCTGCTGCTGCTGCTGCTGCTGCTGCTGCTGTGGCTCTTGTCGCTGCCCTTCCTGCTGGTCCTTTGCGGGCGCGACATCTTCTTTCCTCGCCGGCTCATAGCCCTCCTTTTGCTGCTTCACACAGAGCAATGAAAAGGGAACGCGTGGGGAGAGTCGGAGGAATAAGAGGTTCAGAGTCATACCGTCACATACCGTCAGCTGGGCGTCACGATGTCCTGCAGGGGCATATTTGTCCTGGACTGATACACAATTCCCCATGGACCTCCAATATCCACACAAAGATCAAATTTGCAATAATGCCTCAAAAACAGGTGGAACGGGCGCGTTGCATTCTCTCTCTCGCGTTGCAAAGACAATGTGGCTCTTTAAAAAAATGTTATATTTAATGGGAAAACCGAGAGAATTGTTATACATAATGGGAACACCGTGTGTGGTGCCTACAAATAATAGAAATAGCGTGATTTTGTTATTATTTTTTAATATTTAGATGGTACACCAAAACGTCTAGTCAACACTAAGTCAAACAGTTAGTGAGTCAAATAGTGACCACCTAGACAGTATGTGCCTGTACAGACCTACGTAGCAAGAAACACATGTCAGGAAGGGTTGGGATAGATGCTACGGAGCAGGACCCCAAGTAAGTGTTGACTGTGTTTGGACCAAATGCAGGGGAACTTCTCATGGCTGTTATCCAATGATGGAAGTGATTGGCCTGCTTTGCTGACAGCCTGAAGGATCTACACTTGTGTGCTTTGTTTTTGCATCAATGATTGATGAAGATGTTTATCTTATCAAGCATGTCGTTCAGAGGGATTTGATTGTTCATCAGAGTGGAAAAGGCATTCCTGGGAAAGTATATTGAGACACTGTGAGGCCACGCCCCTGTGTACAAGCTAAGTGCTCTGCAAAAGTGCTGCAACACTGCCGTTCCAACACATAAACACAGGTCAAAGGTTACCTTTGGAATTGCAGCCGCAGAGGCACCACCAGAAAGGTTGGTTGCTTGCTGCTTTGCCTCTAAACGCTAACAGGCAAGGCTGCAACTGATCTTGCTCAAGGCTGTGCACGCCAACTAGGCTGGCCTCATGTTTAGGTGCACCAAATAAGTACTCGACTGACAAAGCTGGTACGAAAGGTATGGGCGCCAACCCTTGTGACAGTATCGCAACAGCTGATACAGAGCTCCAATGCACATCCCAAGGTTGCTCTAGCCTGCTCAGTGAAGCCACCCATGGAGACATGCCGGTTCCTGCAGGGAGATGAAGGTCACATGATGCTTGCAGCATGCGGTGATGCTGGTTTAGGGATTGCACGACTCCCATAGCCTGTTCAAACGCTGCAAGCAGGTCAAAGGATGACTCCAACCTACCGAGCGAGCAAGAGCAGGGGCCCTCAATCTCAGGAGATGGCAGCGGCCTGGAGGCCCTTGGTAGACTGGCCTCCGCTCCTCCCACAAGCACAAACTTGGGTGATACAAGAGATGTGCCCCCCAAGTAAGGCATGCATGCAGCTGAGTGCGCATCCTCGGGCAAGGGAGCAGCGCGCTTCCCGCCCATGCTTGGGGTGTGTGCTTGATGCTGAGCTTCTTAGCTGGCTTTAGGGTGTGACTGACCTCAAGGCGTATCCTCCAAGCGCCACCTGACCCAATGATATGCTGCCTGTCCCTGAAGCACACCTGCCCTCGCACTTGTGCCAATGTGGCGACTTTTCAGGGAAGTCTTGACGCGCACTCAAGTGTCCTCCAGACCGGCAAGCAAGAGCAGGCCGGCCAGTCGATCTGGGAGCCAACCAGGCAGCCCCAGCAGGTGAGTGAGGGCCTTTTCCCCCTCTGTCCTGCGCTTGCATTTGACTGAGGGGCACGCCGCATGCATCCCTGCTTGGCAGCCTGCCAATCAGCAGCACCATGTACATGTGCTCGGGTGCCTGCTCCCCTCCCTTCTGCATAGCAGTCTCTGATCAACTAGGCGGCATCCGCCGCATTGCAGATCTTGGTATCAGCTTCTATGTGTGCGAATACGCAGGGCCGGCAACATGCATACCCGGCTGGTGCTTGTTGCAGTAAGCAGCCTTCGCGGTAGCTAGCAATGGCAGCCAGTGTGACCGCGCACGTGTGCTCTTTAATGTTTGTGTAATGTGTGTGTGCGCATGTGCGTATGTGTGTGTATGTGTGTGCCTGCACCAGCAGCACGGTGCGCACCTGGGGAACAGCTCGAGTTGTGCAGGGTGTCTGGGGGGCACCACCTGCCCTATGGTCCTCAAGGCCCCTCTACTGCTTAAATGTCTGCGTGCACATGCAGAGGGCGCACCGCCACCTCACAAGCGCCTGCCGCACCAAGCAGCAAGAGCAGGCCTGGCAGTAGGAGTAAGCTGGGGAGTCCTAAAAGGTTAGGGCCTGCTTCACTGGCTGTAGCTGCTCCAACACCCCCGAGTGGGGGTGCTGTTTGTAGCGGCGATCAGCGGGTGCAGCTAGCAGAGGTGCAGCCAGTGGGTGCAGCTTGTGAATGTGATCAATGGGTGCGGCTAGCCAGGTGCGGCCAGCGGGTGCGGCTTGTGGGTGTGATCAGTGGGTTCGGCTAGCACGGGCGACTAGCAGGTGCAGCTAGAGGATGCGGCTTGTGATGACCACTGGTGCGGCTTGCAAAGTAAAGATAAGTATGTGGCCATGAAAAACCAGGGCCAAGGAATGAAATGTGCTGGTGTGGTTTGTGGGTACGACTTGTGGGTGTAATGCCCGTGTGAGTGCGGCTAGTGGGTGCAATGCCTGTGTGGGCAGGGATCATAACCCTAGAGAAAGCCAGAGTGAATTTATCGCCCGAAGCAGACAGACAGCGCCTCCGCAAGTTGTGGGGAGAACTAAACGGTGTAACTCCTGTGTGAGGCAGGCGGTTGGTGACAAAGGTTAGGGGTGACCGCCAGCAAGGTCGTTAGGCAGGGGCTGGTGTTGCAAAGGGCCAGGACTGAAACAACCTGACGCGACACCGACAACTGCATGCCTGTGTAGGGTGATCCACACTGCCTCAGCCACTCTCCTTGAGCTTCAAAACTCCACCCATAATGCTCTGCTTTTGCCCGGCTTTTGCCATCTCGGCTGGCCTCCACCCTATGCTGAAGGTAGTTAGGTTATGGGGCACACACTGAGGGCATGTGTCCTTACCCGCTCGCCTGCGTGTGCTGTGCGGCAAAGGTATGTTGCTGCGCGGCCTACACTGCTGTCGTGTGCACCACGCATACTCTGTGTGGCGCGCGCGCACACTTCCCTTTGTCTATTTGAGCGCACGCATGCGCATGCTGATGGTGTGTGCGCTTTGTGCTGTGGTGCTGATTGGGTGCGCTTTACGCTGTGGTGCTGCCCTGCAGGGGCCCATCGAGCACAAGCAGGCCTGGCAGCCAACCAGGGACCCCTCGGAGAAGGCAAGGAGCGTTCTAGAAAGCTGGTGCTCGGCTAAGAGCTGTACTGCTAGACTCGGCGCTGCGCCTGGGCGTCATTGCACCCCGCTGAAACAAATAAGAAGACAAGAGGAGCCAGAAGTCAGCATGGTTGCATCTCAGTTCTGTGCCATCCGCACAAGAGGTCCTGACGAGCTGTTCACGCACCTTGTGGTTGCTTGGGACATGCATGTCGACCCCGCTTTGACTCATACCCTCCTCACCCGTTCGGCATTTCACCTTCCCTCGATCCTCACGCTGCATAAGGCCTTGATCTGGTCCCAGTAATATTACCTTGCTGCAGCAGCCCTTGTGTGTACCTGTACCTACACGCTCAATCCCACAGCCTCAGCTTCCAGTCACGTGTGACACATGTTGCGCACACGACAGTTTATGATGTACAGTGTCAAGACAACGCCCACTATGCATCGCAGTGCCTGCTCCACGGCCACCGTCGCCGCCACCAATGCGCCGCATGCAGGTCTAGTGCATCGGGCTACGGCCTCATGCTCAGCCCCAATGCAAAGCCATCAGCCAGTGCTCAAACCAACACAAAGGATGTGCTGGTGGCGAGCCTGCCGCTGCCACAGGTGCGCTCCCATCACCTCCCAACGTTGGGATTGGCTTTCAACCTCTGCTCTGTAGGGCTGACAGGCTAACGGCTGAAAGCTGCCCTCGCCAGCCGCCAGTGTGCACGTATGCAAGGCCTGGAGGTTGGTGCTGCCCCAAGCGCTCATCAAGGAGGGGTCAGGTTTCAGCCTCCTGGGTGTCCCTGCCATCACCTTTTTGCACGGTTGCTCGTCCTTGCCTGCAACCCAACGGCTTGGCCTGTGGCACGCATGCGCCACCTGTGCTTGGCTGTGCCCTTTGGGGATATGTACAAGCATCCCTCTGCTTGTCTCCATTCAGCAGGTATGTATTCAGCAGAAATGTATTCAGCAGATATGTACAAGCATCCCCCTGCTTGTCCCCATTCAGCAGATATGTATTCAGCAGAAATGTATTCAGCAGATTTGTTCAGCAGAAATGTATTCAGCAGATATGTACAAGCACCCCCTGCTTGTCCCCATTCAGCAGGATATCATGGGCGCCACTGGCAAGCAGCCTCCAAGCGGCCATCTTTCAGCCGCAGAGACGGCAGCGATGGTGAACACGTTCAAGAGTGGGGTGCGGCATGCGGGGTGGCTGCACAAGCTCGTGGGCAAGACACCGCAGGACACCAGCTGGCGGAAGTACTGGGTGCGTGGTAGGGCAGGGCAGGGCTGCGCTGCCTCCACTGCTGTTTGCATGACCCTCCCTCCCGGATGCGTGGCAGCCCTGCTACTGGAGGAACCCCACGCTGTGTGTGGGACATACAGCAGGAGGTCGGTGGCAGCATCCCACAGTGAAAGGAGGGACAGTCTGTTCTAAGGCGTGGCTTTTGGCTCATGCTTTCAACGTCTGACGCCTGGACATGCTGGGATGTGGGCGAGCAAGCAAGCTAGTGATTGGGCCTCTGCCATGTGCTCTCAGCAAAGGGTGCGCACAGCCAACCTAAATCCTACATCGGCTTCTTGCACGCCGAGGGCCTCTTCTCCATCAGCACCTGTCTGCCGTCAAGAGCAGTGCTTGCAGAAGCGCTTGCCTTGCCTGGCTGATGCCAGGTTGGGGAGGGGCATCGGTTCTGGCCAATGTGGCAGCACCTTCATGCTGGAGTGCTGGCTGCAGAGTGGTGGTGCTGGCATCTGCCGCTCAAGCAGTCCTCATCCTCTGCTCCCAGGAGCATTGTCGTGTGGGGTGTGTGTGCACAATGCGGTGTGTGCTGTGGATGTGCGCCCCTGTGAACGCATGCTGCCAAGGTTGCCGACCTGGCACTGCACACGCAAAAGGTGCCTGCTGCTACCCCCGCGCAGTGCTACCTCCAAGACGACCGCTTGTACTACCAGTCAGACCCGGAGCACCCCTCCACGCGCACGCGGTACATCTCCATTGACAGGGTGCCGGTGCGGCCCCTGCCTCACAGGTGTGGGCTGCGTGTGCAGCTTGTGCAGTGGGAGGGCCGTGGTTCTGGTCTAGGTGTGCCAGGCACTGACATAATGTCATCTGGGCGCTTGCACCGAGCGCTCACTGTGTGGGCTGGCTGCAATGACTGTGCTGGGTACCAGGGCAGTCCAAAGCAGGGCTGCGCAGCCCGAGCGCTTACTGTGTGGGCTGGCTGCAATGACTGTGCTGGGTAGCAGGGCAGCCCAAAGCAGGGCTGCGCAGCCCCAATGCTCATTGCAGCCAGAGCCGGGCTTGCTGACCCTGGGTCGAACCAATTCAGATTTGTGACGGCTGCTGCCTCTCTTGACCCCTAGTGCAGAGGGCAGCGCGTGTCGCGCTTAATGGCACTTTAACTTCCCTTGAGCAACTGCCCCCCTCAGAGTCTCTTTCTCTTTCTTCCTGGATGTGTTTGTCTATGCAAGCGCGCGTGTTTATGTGTTCATGCTTTTGTTAATGCGTCCTCTACCAGCTGCCGGTTGCCAGTTTGGGAAACCTGCCTCCTTGTCCAGGCAGGAGGGCCCTTGGACTTGTTGCAGTAAAAGAAAGTATATACGCTGGAACGCCTGCCCTATGCAGTACACGCTACTCAGTTTGCAGCCCATAGACATGCGTATATGTTTTTGTGTGTGTGCCTTCACAACCATGTATGTTCTTTACCTAGCTTTTGCACGTAGTGCGCGCATGAGCGCATGCGTCTCCATCTATATGGCAACACGCAAGAAGCACGTGAGTATGTGCTGGACCCAAGCCCACACTCAAAACTTCCCATGCAGGCGGCGTTGGGCAGACGCCACCATGATGACTTCGCCGGACATTGGGGCGTCCATGGTGGACACAAGGTGTGCAACATTGCCTCAATGCCCCACATACCTCAATGCCCCACGTGCCAGACCTGTGTGTGTGAGGTGGCTTGTCTGGCAATGCAGACATAAGGCGGCGTTTGCTTTGATGGTGGCAGGCGGGGCAGTGGTGGAAGGTGACGCGTCTGGTTATGAGGATGGCTATGAAACAAACTTAACGACTTACGAAAGGGCAGGTCGCCCAGGGCTGCTGTGGCAGACCCAGGGTGGGGTGAAATGAGTTTCTCATTTCAAAGTTGTTACCCATCACAATGGACACATGCAGGGCTGCTAAAACAGTATTGCATGCTCACCTGCTAAAAGTATGGGGTTTTCATGAGGTGCCCAGCAACCCTGGGCAACATTTGCCAAAATTGTACAAACGCGCACACAATATTGAACACGCAATACTGTGAGTCGCGCAAGTCATGTGGCCTAGCTTTCGCCTGCTCTTACCAAGCAGTGGCTGGGGTTGCTCCTTCAAGAGGGCCCCCCTTTTTCACGCATGCTGATGGTGATGCGTCTGTTTGTGCAGACCCTCAAAGCAGGGGATCTGGGCTTAACAGGCCATAGGCAGCCTTGAATAAGATGCGGTCTGGTAGCCAGACTCTTGCTGCAGCGCCTTGCCTGCTTGTCAGCAAATTGATGGCCCAACCCGGAGGTGAAGCTGGAGCCTAACACACCATGCAGTCAAGATTTTGCTGCATCCTTTTCTGTTTGTCTGCAGATTGATGGCCCACCTGGGGGTGAAGCTAGAGCCCAATACTGTGTTTGGCCTTGTCTCTGGATCCCACTCCATTTTCTTTGCAGCAAGCGAGCCGGACGAGGTTCGTGTGCACGAATGCACGAAGCCATGCACAAAGTCTGGCATGGGGACTCTGTTTCATTGTTTGGGGCCCAACTCCGAGCTTGCCTCTCTCAATTTTATCTCTTGGTCTTGCACACTTTGTTAGATGTTGCATCCTAGCGCTTTTGGTCCTGAGCTACGCTGCCTGGCCACTTGAGGCCTACCCATCATGCAAACTGTAGCGGTCTCATCCGTGCAGGGGCACATGGCGCTTCCAGCCTGTGCTATCGTGGGAATACTTGCTGTGTCTGCCCCTGCCCTTAATAGATTCCTGAATGCATGCTGTGGGGTTCCGCCTCCAACAATGGTGGATCTGCACAAGCAGCCCCTTGTAGGCATTCCCATGTTTGGCTCCAACCCCGGCACCCAGTGTGCCCAAGGCTCACTCTACGCCTTGTGCCTTGTGCCTTGTGCCTTGTGCCTTGTGCCTTGTGTCTTGTGCCTTGTGCCCAGTGTGCCTTGCGCCTTGTGCCTTGTGCCTTGTACCTTGTGCCAGTGCGCCTTGTGCCTTGTGCCAGTGCGCCTTGTGCCTTGTGCCAGTGCGCCTTGTGCCTTGTGCCCAGTGTGCCCAAGGCTCACTCTAAGCCTTGTGCGGTTCCCCCCTGGACCTGCAATCCTGGAAGCCCAGTGCCAGGTTCTTCATGCTGTGCCCTTATCCGCGCAATTTGCCCTTGCCTACTCCTCTGTATGTCAGGGCCCACTCATCTATGCCTGATCAAATGCCAGGCCCAGGCAAAGTTGCACGCCCTCCATGAGGCGAAAGTGCCCTTTGCCCTCATCCATACCTATGCCTGGTCTACTTACCTGTGCGTCTGGTTTGCTACCAGGCCCGTGCCTGGGTGCGCGCCATCCATGAGGCGTGGGTGCACTGCTTCAAGCACACACTGCGGGGCACAGACACTAAGGACCAGGTGGGTGGCTGAATGGTTGTTTCTGGGCGAGTGTGTGACTTCAAGTCATCTTTGTTCAAAAATACTCGCACGCCGCTTGATCTGAGCGTGCTGTCTGCTTCTGACAGAGATGCTGAGCGCCTCGCGCTCACCACCAGTGAGTCAGACTGCGCACCTAGTGCCCCCTGGGTTCAGGCACCAGTGTGTGTGTCTTGTGTCTTACACCTGACTGCTGCACTGAGGGTCGGACTTCCTTCACCTAAAGGAGTCAATTCGGGCAGAGTTAGCCCTAATTTGGCTGCGCGCAGCGGCCTGTGCTTACATGTACAATGCCTTGGTCAGTGTGCAGGTACATGAGACCTCGCGCTTGCTGGCGGCCAACGAAGCCCTGCGCAAGAGCCTCTTGGAGGCCAAGGACACCCAAGCTGTGGAGGAGAACAAGAACGAAGCGTGGAGGTGAGGGTGGCGCTGGCATCATAAACACCTGGGACGGACTGGTGGCATGACGACTGTACTCATCTGGAGTGGTGGCTCTGATGAACATTTTTGGCCCTTTGCTTGCAGTCAATGGCTGGAGGAGAAGGCGCGCAACCGGATGCTGGAGCAGCAGCTGAATGGCAACGCCATGTACGAGGTGGAAGTGAAGACCGGGGGCTTAAAGGTGTGTGTCCCATGTGGTGCCCACTCCGACAGTTTGCATGATAGGACTCAACCTTTCTTTGCTGTCGCAGCGCCGGCGCTGCAGAGAATGCGTAAAACAGTCCCGAGTTCGCTTCCATCAATGTCACAGATTTGGCCATGCCAAATACTGGCAGAAACAGCTTTCTGCGTTGGCAAGAGATCTTGACTGATCTGCTTGAAAGGTGGTCATGGCCAAAGTGGCGGTGATAATATCCTGCTGAGGTGCTCATCCAAGCCTTGATGTACCCTGCTGCTACTGCATCAGACATTGGCACAGCAGGTTCTAGGTGGCTGTTGCGCAGCAGGGCCTGCATTTCTGACGCTCTAGTGCATGAAGTGTGCTCGCGTTTCCAGCTTCTGTGCATGGGCGGAGATACATCATGCCGTGTATGTTGCTGAGTCTGCAGACCTGTGTCGCTGCTTCACCCGCAGGGCTCCTCCACGGATGCTCGCGTGAGCATTGAGCTGCTAGGGCTTGACGGAGAAGCCAGCACAGGTGCTGTGCGCCTGGCCATCCCGGAATCCCACCACCAGTGCTTTGCACGCAACGCGCTGGACATGTTCTTGGTGCGCGGGAGGTTCAGTGATGAATGTGGGGCCGGGTTTCAACTGTCTGGGGAGAAGTAGGGTGTCAAATGTGGGTGCACACATGCATCAGAATGTGCTTGCTGGTTAAGTGCTTGTGATGCTGCCGCAGCAAGCAAGGCTCTGGAGGCAGGGTTCCGCACGTGCACACGTGTGTGTTCGTGTGTGTGTGTGTGTGTGTGCGCGTTCATTTCTGTTTTTGCCCATGTGCCGCAAGACAGCATGTAATTTGAGGCTGCCAGAATGGGTTTGTGCTGGCATACGCAGAGTGGTGTCCGGTGTCGCCTGTGTAGTAGTGGCATACTTGCCTGCATTGCTTGTCACATCCAAAACACATGACCACCTGTGAAAATTGCGTACAATCTGTGTTACTTTCAACCTGCGTTGCTTGCCATATCCACATGCATCACCACAATGCCCTAATGCATCACCACAATGACCCTAATGCATCACCACAATGACCCTAATGCATCACCACAATGCCCTAATGCATCACCACAATGACCCTAATGCATCACCACAATGACCCTAATGCATCACCACAATGGCCCTAATGTAAGCAAGCTTGTTGGGGCCGCCAGGACAGAATTGGTCCGCACACCAGCATGGGACACTGAGCTGCCTTTCTAGACGGCTTGTTTGCCTCATTGGCTGACATTTGATACGGCCCAGGCTTCACGGCCCCGGCCACATGCCTGTTTTTTTGGCTCTGATTCTGTGAAATGTTTTGCAAGCAAAGCTTTGCAAAGTTTGAGCCAATGTGAAGTTGTGAGATCCCCCTAATGTCATCTGCAGGTGACAGCCAAAGACGTGGGCTTGCCTAAGGTCATAAAGGCAAGTGCAGTCTTGCCAATGGGCGCTTGCTGTCCGGCAGTTTGTTGGCACAAGGGCATGCCAAGTTGAGGGAGGGAGCATGAACGCAAGCCAGGAGGCTTTATATTCATTGCAGCGATATGTAAGAGCCCCTGATTGTTTTTTCTGGAAGACCAGCATATAAAAGGTTGCTGCGCGGTTTATGAATCTGGGCCCGTGAGAATGCCCTCAGGAAGGAGTTGCCTGGGAGAGGGACAGTACAGTCAACTGCCCTCAGATATGCCCCTCCCTACCTGGACTGCCTACTGCATCCACATTGGATTGCAAGCACCTCTTCATAGATTGTGTGGGGCCTGCACGTCAAAGGCGCATGCATAGTTGCCTGCGCAGGTGCTTGTGTTGGTGCCTGTACTTTGTTTTGAATGGATGCCTGCACTAGGGCACGCTCACGCAAGCTGCTGTTTGAGACTGCAGATTTGCATGTATGATTGTACAAATCTGTCATGATCTCACCAGCACGTACTCTGCACGGTCTCGCACGTCTGATCTGATCATGCTGCAGACTTAGCACAACAACACCGGACGGCACCCTGACTGATGTCTTTCTTCGAATCTGCTCTGATTATGCTGCAGATCTGGCACGACAACACTGGCAGGCACCCTGACTGGTTTGTGGAGCATGTGCGAATTAGAAAAAAGTTGGGGCCGGCGCCGCCAGGGCCCACTTCCACGCGCTGTGAGTGTACTGAGCACATGAATTACCTGCGCTGTGCACGAGCTGCTCCATGCTAGCTGCATGCAAGCCTGTGCGTCTTAGGAAAAGGGAGGTGTGGGGCGCTGGGAGATGGGAGGCCATTGTGTGTTAACTGGAGGGCTGCTTTTTCTGAGAAAGACCTGATGCCAAAGCACACTACTGGCACGCAAATAAATGCACTGAGCACATCTGGTGGCTGTAGCTGAGAGCGTACAGTGTTCCAAAAGCATCAGGCAAGCTTTGTGTATCACGCAGCAAACTGTATCAGGCACCTGCACACAAGGCAAACACACACACACACACACTGAGCGGATGACTCAAAGCAGTCCCCAAGTGCAGCCCATGTGCATGCTGAGCCACCCTGCGGCCCATACACCCTATGCACCTGTGCATCTCTGAAAATGTTTTTGTTCGAGTGCTTTTGCCCCTGGCTAAGTTCCCATGTGCTTGCGTGCCCTTCTGCGACTTGTGCCCGTACCCTTGCATGGTGTGCTTGTCTTGTCCATGCCTGTGTGTGGCAGCTGATCCATGCCTGCTGGTGCCTGGTGGCATGCATCACTTGCTCTTGCCTGTGATTTGCAGTGGCGGCTCATCAACCACTGCCTGCGTCTGCCTGTGCCTGAACAGAATGCGCATTCAAGCCCAAACCTACATGGCGCCCCTCTTACGCCCACCTGCCCATGCCTAATGCTGTGCACGCCTGCAGGCAGCCCCCGATCTCCCCACTTCAATGCCCGCCGCGCGCGTCCCCCTACCGTTCCCACACCCGCTGGCGTACGAAAGCTGAATGTCAAGGGGCGTGGCGGCAGCGGCGGCCGAGGCGGCCTGGTGGGGGGTGCAGTAGGCCTGCGTCACAGCAGCGTCAAGGGGGCGGCAGATCTTCACCGACCACCACGGCCGCAGAGTGCTGTGCGCAGCAGCTTAGACGCGGGCAGGTGCGCAGGCGTGGGTGGCATCAGGGACAAATAGAAAGGTGCAGCACTGCCATATGCACTGTTTGCGCATGCATATTTGCGTGCATGAGCGCACGTCCCAGGATGCTATGGGTACCTGTGCACACATGTGTGCTATGATGCGTGGGATTGTGAGCATATGCACAGGGCAAGTCACAAGATGCGATGTGTGTGTCTGCCTTTCTTCTGGCTGTGAGGCATGCTAAATCAGCATGCATCTTTTGGAGATTCTTTTCTTCTTTCGCAGCTCCTATGCTTCTGCCCTAGCAATGGCTGGCTGTGGGCACTCCCCCTCTCCCCCCTCTGCTGCCTCCCAGCGCGCCCGCAACATGCCGCGTTTTCACCACAGCACGCGCACGTACTGTTGCCGCCATTCCAGCCGCTACCAACAGCGCATGCGCCTGTGTGCCTCACGCTTTGCCACCTTACCTGCGCAAGTGCAGGCCTGGCGCACGGGCCGCGGGCGGCCGCGGTAGCATGCTGCGCTGCAGCCAGGAGACCCCTGGGGTCATGGTGCGCCGCAGCCAGGACCTGCTTGGGTTGAATGGCCGGGACCAGGACGCCCGCGATGCGGGCGCGGCGGCGGCGGCGGGCTACGCCCCTGACCATTTGCTAGAGAATGGCGGCGCAGCAGCAGGGCTGGGGGGGCTGCGGGACGAAAGTAGGGACTGGATGTTGGAGGGGGCTTGGGGGCCGTGGGCGGTGTTCCCGTGCCACAGGTGGCTGAGTACGGAGGTCGATGACTGCCGCATCTGCCGCACCCTGTTTGTGGGCCACCAGAGCCCCACGCACACGTACAAGGTGCGGGGCTGTTATGTCTGTGTGTCTCTGTCTGGAGCTGTGTGTGCTGTGTTTTGTGGAATACAATAGCCCGCTGCTTGCGCAACAGGTGCAGGATTGCTTTGTCTGTGTGTGTGTGCGTGCGTGTGTGCGTGTGTGTGCGTGTGTGTGCGTGTGTGTGCGCGTGTGCGCGTGTGTGTGTGCGTGTGTGTGTGCGCGTGTGCGCGTGTGTGTGTGCGTGTGTGTGTGTGCGCGCTCATGGGCCACAAGAGCCTAACGCTTGCACACCAGGTGTTGGGGGCTGTTTTAGCTGTGTTTCTGCATGTGTGTGTTTGTGCAGTTGTGGGCCACCGTAGCCCCACACGCGTGTACAGTGTGTGTGGCTGTTCGTCTTGTGTGTTCTTGAATATGTGCTGTGTGTGCTGTGCGTTTGTTGGCCATTGCAGCCCCACACATGCCAGCAAGTAGATGACGCGGCATGTTGTGGTGCTTGCATGTGGGTTTGCATGTGCGCATGCCTTTTGTGTGCTGTTGCTGCCACACAGCTTGGTGGGCCCGCAGGTGCAAACCCGTGCCTCGCGCATTTGCAGGTGCACTGCACCACTCTGCTGTGCACTCTTTGCTCCTTGTACTGAGTCCCCCTGCGTTATAAAGGGCAAGTTTTGCTGCCTTATGCCTCACCACAGCCACCAAGCCCTTGCACACTGTAAGATGCTAGGATGCCTGATAAAATACTTTTAATCAGGCTTTCTTGTTGTCGGTGGAGTGCGCAAGATGGCCCAAGGTATGAGGTGCAAGTCCTCCTGCTTCACTATATAGAATCAGGAAGACGCCATTGTGGCAGCTACCCACCGGTATTGGGCTCCCCTGCAGGTCCTGACGCACACCTCTTGGCATCCATTGGCGCCTCCACCAATGCAAACGTGCACCTCCCTGTGCATGGCACGCACTCGTACCCTGTTCCCCACTGCAGGTCCTGACATACACCTCTGACATTCGTGGCGCCTTAACTGATGCAAACGTGCACCTTATCATACATGGGACGCCCTCGCACCCTATCTTCCACTGCAGGTCCTGACGCACACCTCTGACATCCGTGGCGCCTCCACCGATGCAAACGTGCACCTTATCATGCATGGCACGCTGGGCGATGGCAAGCGCCACTTGCTGACCTCAGGGCCTGACGACTTCACCAGGTGTGCACTCATGACTGCACACGTGTGTTTGTGCATGCGTGCGTGTGTTCACATGCGCCCATGTCTTTGTGCGCGTCTATGTGTGTGCGTGTTTGTGTGTGTGCATGCATGCATGCTCGTCTGTATTTGCCTCTGTAAGAGTTCATGTGGTGAATGCTTGCCCATCAGGCCCATCCACCAATGCAAAAAGTGTGCCCCGCTGGCTTCAATTCAATCATACGATGAAGAAGGCAATAAAGGGCCAGGTGTTGCCTGTGGAGCCGCACAATCCTTCCAGCTGTGCGTGCTGCTCATGTGTGTCGAGGCCGGCTGTAGAGGCTTTGTTGCAAGTGTGGCTATTGCTCAGGAGATTGCAGACAGGGTGCTGATGCGCGTGTGGAATGGCCCCTAGCAGCACGGCTGGGTCGCACGTGACATCTTTTGCGCGTGCGTCTGCGTGTGCACTGTGAACACTCTCGCGGTGGGTAAGGGTTGGCCAGCAAGGCTTCGCTGGGATGGGAGGTGCTGTGTGTGGCTGGACACAGCAGCTGTTGTGCACGGTGCGTTTCAAACTGTGGTTCTGCGTGAGGCTGAACACAGCAGCTGTTGTGCACGGTGGGTTTCAAACTGTGGTTCTGCGTGAGGCTGAACACGGCAGCTGTTGTGCACGGTGCGTTTTAAACTGGTTCTGCGTGAGGCTGAAAACAGCAGCTGTTGTGCACGGTGCGTTTTAAACTGGTTCTGCATGAGGCTGAACATGGCAGCTGTTGTGCACGGTGCATTTTAAACTGGTTCTGCGTGAGGCTGAACACGGCAGCTGTTGCCCATGGTGGGTTCAGAACTTTTCAAGTTGGTCCTGCATCAGGCTGGACACAGCAGCCGTAGCCCAGAGAGCAAAAAGAAGATGTACGCAGGCAGTTGAACACCCCCCCATCAATTAAGGAGAGGGAGGCCCAGGATGCATTCCAAATGCAGCGCGTGTGCACCCTTTTGCATGCAGGGGGAAGACCAACGAGTTTGAGGTTGATGATGAGGAGCTGGGCGAGCTACTGGAGATCACGATCGGGCACGACGGCACCAGCGCCTGCCCCTCGTGGCACCTGGACCATGTGGTCATCCTCAACACAAAGACAGACCAAAAATTTGTGTTCCCCTGCAGGTGCGGCTGCTGGGCTGCTGCTGGGCAGGCCCAGCTCCGCTTGGATGCTTGCATTGCAACTCTAAATGGTGGTCGTGTGCGTATGTGTGTACAGGCACTTGCGTCTTGGGGTCAAAGGGCTGACCTCTTGCCTTGCCTGTGCTGTCTTAGATGACATGCGCGCTTACTAAGTTATGCAAACACTTGAGGCCACACCAACAGCAAATGGCCGGGTGCTGCCTGTGGTTGGAGGTGGAGGTGTGAACTGTGAGAGGGCACTTTGGGTGCACTGCCCCGCCGTGATACGTCTGTGCTACTTCATGTTTTGGGTGCACTGCCTCGCCGTGATACGTCTGTGCTACTTCATGTTTTGGGTGCACTGCCCCGCCGTGATACGTCTGTGCTACTTCATGTTTTGGGTGCACTGCCTCGCCGTGATACGTCTGTGCTACTTCATGTTTTGGGTGCACTGCCCCGCCGTGATACGTCTG
>LKMJ01001410.1_pt1 | contig 21106 bp, 21 predicted proteins | sample 643391 | NCBI WGS metagenome assembly LKMJ01 (sample SAMN04112250, study PRJNA286221) | soda lake metagenome | biome: soda lake; feature: Kulunda Steppe; material: water; isolation source: sample PL-Br10 brine of Picturesque Lake | place: Russia: Kulunda steppe | collected 2010-07
ACTCTCATGAAATTTATAAAATTTTTACTTCTTGTGTTCATCTTTACAGTAGCTACAGCCATGAATTTGGATAGCTCAACCGATTGGAAGTCAATGAGTGTGGCTCAGGAATTAGCGGAGCAAGACAAAAAACCTATCTTTATTTTTGTAGAAGCAGAATGGTGCGGATTGTGTAAACAAATGATAAGAAATGTATTTCCGGAGGAAGTGATTGATCAACTACTCTCGGAAAGGTTTCACGCAGTATCTATTGATCTTGATTCAAAGAAGAAAATATTATTTAATGGTGAAGAGAAGACAGAAAGAGAATTTGCCAGATCAATGGAAGTAATGGCTACTCCAACAATAATTTTTATTGATCATGAAGGAGAGGAGATTGGGCGTCGTCCCGGATTTATGAATACAGAACAGTTCAATAAATTACTTCTTTATGTTACTTCTGAAAAGTTTAATGACGTTTCTTTTGAAGAATTCAGTGTAGAAGGGTAGTCAGTCTAAATCTATGCAATGAGCCAATTGTTTGTAATTTAGATTATGATATCAAACTCCCGATTTTATTTTAAACAGAGAGTTAGATTTTTTAAGCCTTTTCTAAGTCACCTCTATTTATTCAGGAATATAAAGTTCGATATCAGGATAAAAATCAGCAAGAGCAAACCAATACCCGGTGTAAGCTCTCGCATCCGTCAATCGTTCTCCCTCATTTGGCCCGTCTACTGCAAACCCAAAAATATCCCAGCTATTGCCGTGTTGATCTCTCATAATAGTTGGTAATTCACCATCAATTGGTTCCATAGTAAGTTCCTATTCAAAGGCAGTTTCCAGTTTAAAAGAGTTCATTAAATCATTCGTCCTGTTTCCGACAAGTAAATATTCATCACCCATAAAATTATCTTTTATAATAGTGGTAGATGGCCCGAAATCAGACAGTAAATAAGCCTTTACCTTTGATAATTCTGTTGCATTTGGGGGTAATAATGTATGAACCCGCTGCTTTCTCTGAAGCGTATTATCTTCATTTCGAATTGGAAACAGAATATTATTATGATTGGTTGAATAATCAGATCCATATACAAACATATTATAATCACGATTAAAGCCTGTATTTGTAGTCATTACTTTAGAATCGGGATACATATCCTTCCAGGTTGCCCACGAAGTTTCTATTAGCTGAACCGTCTCAAAATCAGTACCAGAGAAATCTCCGCCCACGCTTCTCAGCTGCATTTGCGACCATGCACTCCCTGTATTTCGGTCGTAAATAATAAGATTATTTCTGAAGAGAAGGCCTGATACACCGTATTCAAGTTCCGTGCCTCCAACATGTCTTTCTACACCTACAGATGTTCCCGTTAAAGGACAAAAGGTAACAGACATAGACTTACCATTAACTTCATGATTTACTATTTCGTGGTGATCCAGTATTTGATGTGGATAAGCTCGCAATTGATCACCAACGCGTAAACCGGTAATTCGGCGATCATCCTGAAATGATGATACATCCTGAACATCTGCAAATTGCGGGTTTTCGATGGATGGAATACCATCGATGCCGGGCCCGCCATCAAGAATTTCTCTATCGTTAATTAACCATTCAGAGATATCAAGGCCGTCACTATCATTTGAAGAGAAAAATGAACTACAAGAGCTTACCAATAACACTGAACCGGTAAGCATGATTATCATTATTAATTTGTTGGGTATCAATTTATTATCTGTTAGCATGGATAAATGTATTTTCTGAGCTGTTTAGGTTAATAAAAAAGGAAGCAGACAGCGCATATGTAGTTGATGGCTGTAAACCGTTTAATTGTTGATGGATGGGAAGTTGTCCTGAAAACTTCATGGACGTTCGTTCTGATATACTTACATGCAAATCAGGTATAAATGTAAACCAATAACCGCCTGTATTAGGTTGTTTGCTTTCATTTCTAAAATCAGAACTGGTTGATCTGTATCTAAAATTGAGGGTATAGGCGATTCTGTCAGTAATGCTGTTGCTGAATCCAAGAATGCTGATGAATTCGTTGCCAAATCTGTAATCATCACCTTCTGTAAATCGCTCGTTTGTTCCTGTACTTCGGTAACTTGTAGACAAGGATAGACTACCGGTGCTGTGCGGTAAAAAAGAGACTCCCAAATTACTCCAAAGAACGCCATCCCAGGCTCCAGTTCCCGGCTGCATATCGGCATTGAAACGTAAACCGTTTGTGTTAAAAACCGAAGTACTGCCAAGGGGAGCTTTACCACCGGCACCTACAGCTATATGATATCGATTCCACAATGTTTGGGGGAGAAGAGTGTATCGAACTAAAACCATACCATCACCAATTCCGGAAGTAGAGGAAGTTTGTGTACCTGAGGGGCTGCTTAGACCGCTGGTTCTTTCTTTTCGTACATAGGAAAAAGTGCCCGTAAGAGATAACCGGTCAGTTAATCCGTAGTTTATTTCCAGCAGGGACGATTGCGTATTCCGTTCGGCACTATCGTTGGTTATACGCTGCGATCCGGTATAAAGATTGGTAATTTGATTAAACTCATGGGTAAAACCGATCAATAAATTACCCTGCCCTGAGGCCCCACTGCTCTGAGCACCTAATAAAGGGGCACCAGCACAACTGCAGGTTTGTGAATAGGAATTGGTAAAAGAGCTAAGTAAAAATAGTATGGCAAATAATAAACTTGCAATAACTTTTTTCATAAAACAATTAGTCAGTACTGGATTGCTATTTTTAGGTCAAACGCAGATAATTGCCTGACTGACATCCACTTTGGTAATTTGTTACAGTAATGTTACAGGATACAGAGCAGCTGATATAATTTGATATTGATTATAAAATTCTCTGTTTACTTTATTATCTTCCGTTCTGATAATTTTTGAAGTTAATTATTCAAATGTCCACAATATCCAACGAGAAGTACGAGGCTGTGATAGGCCTTGAAATACACGCACAGTTGCTCACAAATAGCAAGGCATTTGCTGCTGTGTCGTCAGAGTATGGAGGTGCTCCCAATTCGCAAGTTACTCCATTATGTCTGGGCCATCCGGGCACACTTCCTGTTTTGAATGAAAACCTGGTACGCTACATCATTAAGATGGGATTGGCAACCAATTGCAGTGTTGCAGAAAAATCAATCTTTGCCCGTAAAAATTATTTCTATCCCGATTTACCCAAAGGATATCAAATCTCACAATATGAAACGCCAATTTGCTACGATGGGCATCTTCTTATTGAAATGGATGACTATGAAAAAACGATTGGGATCACCAGAATTCATATGGAAGAAGATGCCGGAAAATCTATTCATGATCAGGATCCATATCACACACTGATTGATCTGAACAGGGCAGGTACACCGCTTATTGAAATTGTTTCTGAACCGGATCTTCGTACACCACGCGAGGCTTATAATTATCTCAATAAAATTAAGCAGATTGTACAATATCTTGAGATTTGTGACGGTAACATGGAAGAAGGAAGTCTAAGATGTGATGCAAATGTTTCAATAAGGCCGCGCGGCCAAAAAGAACTTGGTACTCGTACAGAGCTCAAGAATATGAACTCTTTCAGAAATGTAGAAAAAGCAATTACCTTCGAAATTGAACGACAGATTGATCTGGTTGAATCCGGAGGAGAAGTTGTGCAGCAAACATTATTGTGGGATCCAAACAAGCTGGAAACCCGGCAGATGAGAACAAAAGAAGAGGCCCATGATTACCGTTATTTTCCTGAACCCGATCTGCCCCCGGTTTTAGTTGATGACACAATGCTTGATGAAATACGATCTGAACTTCCTGAGCTTCCGGATGTCCGTGAAGAACGATTTATGACTGAAATGGGGCTCGGTGTTGATGAGGCAGCCACATTAACAGAGACAAAACAACTTGCCGATTATTTTGAATCCGCATTGGCAATACTGGATAACCCGAAAGCAATTGCAAATGTAATTCTGACGGAAGTTTTGCGTGTTTTAAATGAAAAAAGCATGCCAATCACAGAATTTTCAGTTACCCCTGAACGTTTGACTGAACTGATTTCATTAAAGCTTGAGGACAAAATTAATTCCTCGGCTATGCAGACTATTTTTAATGAAATGCTGGAGAATGAAAAAAAACCGGCTATACTTGCTGAAGAGCTGAATTTAATACAGGTTTCCGACTCAGGATTCATGGAACCTATCATAGAAGATGTAATCAAATCAAACCCGGATGAAGTAAAACGTTACAGAGAAGGAAAAAAAGCACTAATTGGATTTTTTATAGGCCAGGTAATGAAAAAATCTCAGGGCAAAGCTAATCCGAAAATGGTGCGGGAATTAATCACAAATAAGCTTGAAGAATAAGAAGCCAGTTTTATTTTTACTTACATCCATGAAAAGTAATTTTTTACTTTTTTGCAGTCTAACAGCCATTGTCTTAATTGCATTAGCCTGTTCTGATAAACCTGAGGATAAACAGAGAACCTACATTAGCGGAACAATAACCGTTGATGAAGACCTGGACAGTAGCCGCGATTTCAGCGGAATCCATCTATATGTTCCGGCCCCAAACAGGTTATCTTCAGATTCTGATACTTTGTTTCATGCCGTAACGGATTCAGCAGGATCTTTTTCCGGATTTGCAGAAATTGATCGCAAAGATATCTACTCCGTCATCGTTTCCAGAAACAGAAATACATTTGGAATCGTAAATATGGTTTTTGCGGAAGATGATTCCATAAAATTCAATGCACAAATACCGAATGTTAATGAAACATCTGAAATAACATCTAAAGAGAACGATGTGCTTCAAGTGTTTAACAGGGTAGACAGAAATTTTTCGAGGGTGGCACAGTTCATTAGTGCCGGTGCAATGTCTGCCGACAGTGTTGCACTTGAACTGAATAAATGGAGTGATATTTATTGGGAGATCTATGAAGATAATCCCGGAACGTATGCAGCTCATCTTGCCGGAGAAAGATCATTGTCAATGCTCAGCGGAATTAATGATTCACTGATGGTTGAACGTTTTGAAATTGTACTTGATGATTATAAGAGAATAATGCCTAATACAAGACAGGTTCTCTTAAACTACTATGCAAACGTAAACGGGCTTGAAGGTGCCTTACAGTTACTTGACAGGTTGCGCAGATCCGCACCGGAAAAATCTGAAGTTGCTGGAATTGAAATTGAAAGAATTGAACTTTTATTTGACAGTTCACGAACAACTGAAGCCAATGATTATTTAAGTAGATTTACACAAGAATTCAGCGATGATTCTCTGGCTATGGAATGGGCTGAAAATATAAGTTATGATCTGGAATTTCTTTCTCCGGGTTCACCATTCCCATCTTTTGAATTTGTTACCGTAACAGGGGATACCATCACTTCTGAAAGCATGAGAGAAAGGCCTTTTTTAATTGAAATTACACGACTCGATAACAGGCTCTATCAAAATCAATACGATCGGACTATTGCTATTTTTCAAATTTACAGAAATTTTGGCCTTGAGATAATCACCGTACCGCTGGGTGCAAACCCGGTAATGTATGAGGCATTTTTTGAAGAAAGAGATATGTTTTGGAATTTTATACAACCAAACACATTTGACAGCGACGAACTTATTGAAAATTTAAATATTAACAGGCTGCCCACACGATTTCTTGTAAATCGAGACGGAACAATTATTCGCCGTTATATTGGAAATGAATACCAGGATGTTGTACGCGGCCTTCAACAGATAACTACTGAAAACTGATAAACCTATGAGAAAATTCTTAATAGCAGGTAACTGGAAAATGAACGCAGGCCCAACTGATGCAAGAGCTTTATCAGGTGATATGGTTGCGGAATGGAAAAATAAATCATTTAAGGCAGAAGCTTTGATTTGCCCTCCATATATATCAATTCCTGCAGTAGCCGACAGTTTTAAAAATTCTGATTTTAAAGTTGGTGCTCAAGATGTATCAACTGAAGATAATGGTGCCTATACCGGACAAATTAGTACCGAAATGGTTAAAGACGCCGGTTGTGAGTATGTAATTGTCGGGCATTCAGAACGAAGGGAATATAATCACGAAGATGATAGTCTTGTTTCTCAAAAAGCAAACAAAACTCTCTCTGATGGTTTAAGGCCAATTGTTTGTGTTGGTGAAAAACTGGATCAAAGAAAATCCGGTAAGCATGAAGATGTTGTCCAGGCCCAGGTAGAAACTGTTTTAAACAACCTTAAAAAAGAAAATGCAGCCGATGTAGTAATTGCATATGAACCCGTATGGGCAATAGGCACAGGTGAAACAGCAACACCAGATCAGGCGCAGCAAATGCATAAACATATCAGAAGCCTGATTGCCAATAAGTGGGGCAGTGATAGTGCAGATAAAGTGAGGATTTTATACGGTGGAAGTATGAAACCGGCAAATGCTGAAGAGTTATTATCACAGCCCGATGTTGATGGCGGATTAATTGGTGGTGCCAGCCTGGACGCCAAAAGTTTTAGTGAAATAATTTCAATTGCAGATTCAATATCCGCTTAATGGAAAAATACAACGTTTTATTAATTGGCGGAGGAGGAAGGGAGCACACGTTGGCCTGGAAAATTTCTGAATCTGAAAAAATGGGAAAGCTTTTTTGTGCTCCCGGAAATCCGGGAACTGCCCAGCATGGAATTAACATCTCACTCGATGTAACAAACTTTTCTGATGTAGTTACCTTTACCGAACAACAGTCTATTGATGTAGTTGTAATTGGGCCTGAAGCTCCGCTGGTTGATGGAATCGTTGATTTTTTAAACGAGAACAAAATTCCCGTTTTCGGTCCAAAAAAATCTGCCGCTATTTTAGAAGGCAGTAAAGAATTTGCAAAAAACTTTATGAAACGCCATGATATACCAACGGCCGATTACGAGGTATTTGCTTCTGATGAATTTGATGACGCACTATCATTCATTAAAACAAAAGATACATACCCAATAGTACTGAAGGCAGATGGACTGGCCGGCGGAAAAGGTGTTTTTATCTGTAGCAGTCCATCAGAAGCCCAAGAAAGGTTAAAGAAAATTCAATCAGATTCTAAGCTCGAAGAAGCTGCTCAGAGGTTGGTAGTTGAGGAATTTATGGTAGGTGAGGAGGCTTCTGTATTTGTAATTGCCGATGGCCACACATCGCATATTATTCATAATGCTCAGGATCATAAAAGAATAGGCGAGGGTGATACAGGCCTTAATACCGGAGGGATGGGAGCATACTCTCCTGCACCTGTATTATCAGATAAAATTCTTGAGCAAGTTCGGTACGATATCATTGAAAAAACTATAACGGGCATGCAGCTCGAAGAGAGAGATTATCACGGGATTCTATATGTAGGCCTGATGATTACACAAGACGGCCCAAAAGTTGTAGAATATAATTGCCGGTTTGGAGATCCTGAGTGCCAGGTAATTTTACCCTCTCTGCAAAATGATCTTCTTGACCTGATTATTGCAACTACCGAACAAAGACTTGATGAAAAATCAATACAAATTGATAACAAGTATCGATGCTGTGTTGTACTTGCAAGTGAGGGATATCCTAAATCGTACGAAAAGGGGAAGGCTATATCCGGTATTAATGATGTTGATGATAATTGTTTTGTATTTCACGCCGGAACAGCCATTCATGACAATAAATTGTTGACAAATGGTGGCCGAGTTTTAAATGTTGTTGGTACAGGAAATAACTTGCAGAACGCAATTGATCACGCTTATAGTAATGTGGAAAAAATATCTTTTGATGGCTGTTATTATCGCAGAGATATAGGTCACAAAGGGCTGAATAGAATAGTCTGAAACTATATCATAAATAATTAATTCTGCAACGTTCCTGATTAATTTTTTAAGAGTTATTTCATAAAATGAATATGCAGGACTGGACAGAGTTTATTTTTGATAAAACAGTCAGTTTTGAAACTCTTTGCAAGGAAATTTTCCGGTGGCAAGCTGAACACAACCCTGTCTATCAGCGATTTATTAATGCGTTTGGTGTTTCAGGGGCCGCTCAGGTTTCTGCGGATGAAATACCGCTATTGCCTATCAGAGCTTTTAAAGAGTCAAAATTAATCACCAGGAAAACTGCCCACGCCTTACAATTCAAGAGCAGCGGAACCGGTAATGAATCCCGAAGCCAACACTATTTACCGAATCCGGAATTGTATAAAAAAGCAATTGAAAGTGAATTTTATAATCACTTTGAACGCGATAAATACTCTTTACTTTGCTATGCTCCTGGATATTCTGAAAATCCTGATTCATCATTAATCTGGATGATGAATGAGTTAATCAACAATGACACTTCCGGCCTGAGTCGATTTTTGCCTTTAGAGGAACCACTGAAATCATCAGATATTGAAGATATTATAAATAATAAGCGTAAAATTATTTTATTTGGTGCGGCTTTTGGTTTAATAGATTTGCTTGAAAATGGATCAAAATTTCTTCCAAAAAATTCACATATCATTGAAACTGGAGGAATGAAAACCTATAGAAGAGAAATTACAAAAACTGAATTAAGAAATACCTTATCTAAAGGTTTTGGAATTCAGAAAAGTCAGATACATTCAGAATATGGTATGTGTGAACTTTCGAGCCAGATGTATGCCATAGGTGATGAATATTTTACATCCCCGTACTGGGTTAGGGTTTCAGTAAGAAATCCGGAAAACCCTTTCGAAATCTGTTCACCCGGTACTGAGGGAAAGATTGGAATTATTGATCTGGCCAATCTCTATTCATGCCCGTTTATTTTAACGGAAGATCGCGGAGTTATGGATAAGAACGGCAAATTCCAAGTTTTGGGGCGATGGAATAATTCAGATTTAAGGGGATGCAATTTTCTAATTGATAAAGAGATTTGATGGACAATCAGGTTGAAGAACATATAGATAAAATAGTAAGAGCGGTGAACGACTGGCTCCGGCCTGATAATACTGAGTTAAAATTAGCAATTGATGAAACGGTTGATAACAAACTATTTTCATTTGAGGATCTAAAACACCGAATCAAAAGTCTGAAGAGTACAATTCATAAAAAAGGACTTTTAAAGTGGGCGGAACAATCTTCTTTGAAATTTCAAAGCCTAAAGAACAAAAAAGTAGTTTGTTTACATGCCGGTAACTTGCCATTGGTTGGTATTCAGGATCTGCTCGCTGTTGTTATGACCGGTGGAATTTATTTGGGTAAACTGTCAAAAAATGATCCTTATTTGCTACCAACTTTCTTGAAAGTTCTCAGGAATCACGGGCTGTTAAACAAATCTTTATGGACTACCCGGCTGCAAGAATTCCGGGATATTCATGGAGAATCTGTGCTATTCGCCGGATCAGTTGAAAGTGTTGATCCGGTTATGAATAAATTGTTAAAGCTAAATATTATTGATAATAATACGCCCGCTTTGATGAGAACCTCGCACTTTTCGATAGCTTTAATTGAGGATAATCAGCCAAAAACCATGAAAGATTTAACAGAAGCAGTTTTCAGATATGGTGGTACAGGATGCAGATCTGTTGCTATTGTTGTGGCTCCATTTCATTTAAATTCACAGAAATGTTCTTTTACAGATTATGTAGAATCTTTTTGGCTCAAAAATCCTCAACACGAAAAACCAACAGAAAAACTTCATCACAGATTTGCATACAATAAAGCCGTTGAAATTCCCCAAGCCTGGTTAAACGATTTCCTGATTGAAGAAAATATCTCTGACCCGGTTGATAAGTTTATTTTATATTGGGTGAAGGGTTCAGAGGAAAATTTACCTGAGATTGTTAATAAATATAAATACGGGCTGCAATCTGTTTATGTTCAACCAGGATCTGATATAAATATAATAGAAGGAGTTGAAACTGAACTTTTATCAACAGCTCAACATCCGCCAATTTACTGGAAACCCGATAATATTGATTCTATTGAATGGCTTCAAAAAAATATAAATATAGAAAACTGAACTTCTAAGATATTAAACCTATTGTGATCACAATGAAGAAATTATTGATTCAAGCTCTATTCATAATCTTATTGATAACGGCAAATGGATGCGAAGAATCCAACAGTCAGACAACAGAACAATTGGTTACTGAAGGGGATTATTCGGTTTTAATTTTTTCAAAAACCGATGGGTGGCGACATGATTCAATCGAAAGCGGAATTACAGCATTAACAAACCTGGGAATTCAAAACGGGTTTAAAGTTACGGCAACAGAAGATGCTGATTATTTCACTCAGGAAAATTTAACCAGATATGATGTGGTTCTGTTTTTAAATACAACAGAAACTGTGTTTGAAGATGTACACCGCGACAACTTTCAGCAATATATACAAAACGGGGGAGGCTTTGTGGGAGTCCATTCAGCAAGTGATACTGAATATGACTGGCCCTGGTATGGAGACTTGGTAGGTGCTTATTTCGACAATCACCCCGGAAATCCAAATGTAAGAGATGCAGTTATTGATGTTGTGGACCAATCACATCCCTCAACAGAGCACCTTCCTGAAAGATGGGAAAGAGCAGATGAATGGTATAACTTTGGTTATTTTAACGACAATGTAAATGTGCTTCTCAAGCTGGATACGGAAAGTTATGAGGGAAGTGATCACCCCGGAGACCACCCTGTGGCGTGGTATCATGAATATGACGGTGGGCGGGCTTTTTACACTGCTTTGGGGCACACAAAAGAATCGTACTCTGAAACAAATTTTTTAAAACATTTACTGGGTGGTATAAAGTACGCTGCTGGTATTCAGGATTAATATTTTACCAATAGGTTTTAACGAGTAAGAATTTAGGTTTTTGGCAAAATCAAAGAGTATAAAATTATTTCGAAGTCTTTTTAAAGAGATTAAAAAAGCAGAACATCTAAAGCCGGTTTACTACCTTCATGGCGATGAAATGTTTTTCATCGATTTACTGCAGGATGAAATTGAAAAGCTTGTGCCTGACAGCCAGAAAGATTTCAATTATGATTTAATTTATGGTTCAGAATCCAGCCCGGAGCGTGTACTAAGTATAGCCAGCAGCTTTCCTATGATGGCAGAAAAAAGGGTAGTAATAGTCAGAGATTTTTTGAAACTGGAAGATAATTCTGACGATGGGAAACTGACCGACTTTATACACTATTTTAAAAACCCCAATCCCTCTACGTTACTTTGCCTGATTGATAATCGCTTTCCTAATAAGAATACAAAACTGGCAAAATCCATAACTTCTAAAAATAGTCCGGGAGCTGAATATGAGTTCGAAAAACTTAATGATGAAGAACTTCCAGACTGGATTATGGATTGGGCAAATCATTCTCATCAATCAAGAATAAATCCACAAGCTGCTCTTATCTTAGCACAGTTGGTGGGTAAAAATCTCCAGGTACTGTCCACAGAAATAGAAAAACTGTGTACTTTTGTAGACACAAATCAAGAGATAAATGTAGAGCATGTAAAAAAAATTACCGAATCTTATCGTGAATATAGCGTTTTAGAGCTCAAAGACGCCGTTTTACAACGTGACCTACATAAATCCCTGTTCATAGCGGAACAGATGTTGCATAGAAGTAATAACGACGCGGGAGAAGTATTTAAAACCGTGGGGTTCTTTTACAGTGTGTTCGGCAATATCTGGAAAATCTGTCGTCTGCGTGAAAAGGGATTGAACAAAAGTCAGGTTCAAAACCAGCTTTCGATTGCAAATAGTTATTTCTTTAATTTGCAATGGCAGGAAGCATCACAGTTCAGACTGGCAGAAATGCCCGGAATATTTGAAGCTCTTCTGGATGCAGACAGAGCTGCAAAAGGCTTTAGCACATTAGATACTCCTACTATACTTCTCTTGCTGATTAAGCGCATCATCGGCTGACCGATGTTGCGGTAACAGCAATTTAGTATTAATGGGGTAATTAAAATGAGTACATCTAACGTAGCTAATTTACATGAGCTGAGTGATGAAGACGTAATGGAACAACTGCAAAATGGAGTTGTACAGGCTTTTGATGTAATTGTCCACAGATTTAAGGATCGGTTACACAATTTCTTATACAGATATACTCATAATCACGAAGATTGTGAAGATTTGGTTCAGGAAACATTTTTAAGGGTATACAGAAGCAGGCATTCATATCAGAGAATTGCAAAATTATCTACATGGATGTACACCATTGCTTTAAATCTTGCAAAAAGCATGTATAAGAAAAAACAGCGAATGAGTCTGATTTCTATACATGCAGATGAATCTGACCCGGATGACCGGGAATTTGAAATTGAGGATTCATTGATACTTCAGGATGAATCATTACATCAGAAAATGTGTGTTAATGAGCTCCAAAAAGCATTAATGAATCTGAGTGAAGATTTTCGTGAAGTCATAGTTTTAAGAGACATACAGCAATTAACATACGATGAAATTTCTGAGATTACCGGTACTCCAATGGGTACTGTCAAATCCCGAATCAACAGAGCCCGTATACAATTGCAAGAAAGTATTGGAGATTTTGTAAATTCGGAAACAATTTGAAAAAGTAAGGGTATGAATTTCTGTAACTAACCACTGAAATTCATACCCTATGTTATCAAATAAAGAATTTAACCTACCCGAAGAGAGAAATTTAATCCGTAAAATGCTAAGAAATATGCCTGATATAAAAGCCAAACCCGGCTTCGATCAAAGAATGGCTGCCCGTTTTGCGATGGAGCTTGACAAAGAAGTACAACAGAGAAACATAAGCTGGCTAAAAAAAAGCAAGAGAATTAAACTACCGGATGTAATTTCTTAATTCTGCAGAAATAGATTTCAAATCTTCATGATTTGGGTCTGTTCCAAGGCCTTTTTCTGCATATTCAAGAGCATTTTTATAAGCTTTAGATTCTTTTAGAATCCATGCGATGTTATAAAATGCATCAGTAAATTCACTATCTAACTCCAGTGTTTTTTCATAACATTTTGCAGCGTCAATATGCTGGTTTTTTCTTAAGAAAAAATTTCCAAGATTAAAATGAGTTAAAGCATTCGAAGGAGCTAATCTAATTAGATAGTGAAAAATCTCATGAGCTTTTTCGTCATCACCTGTCATTTCATAACAGTCAGCAAGATTATTTAATGAAGGTATATGATTGGGATCAATATCCAGGGCTGTAAGATAGGTCTGTATGGCCATATCATATTGTTCATTCTCTCCATAAGAAACTCCCAGATTAAAATGGTATGAAACTTTCCCGGGAGATAATTTTATAGCCTTCTTTAACTGAATAATTGAATTAACATATTTTCCAAGCAAGTAATAGCCTACTCCGAGATCATGTATTAAATCGGGATTACCTGGGTTCGTTTTCAGTTCTTGTTCAATTTTAGCTATCTGATTACGAATTGTTTTTTCGTTCATTAAAATTGGAATCCTACTTGTAATTCTGCCCTGAATTTGCTCAGAGTACTAGTTGAAAATATCGCTTTTATCGGTCCTAAAATAGTAAGTGCACCAGCTGTCAAACTAAAACCGTACTCTATGTCATCATTAGAAAGCCTTAAATTCCATTCGTCTAAAAATCTTCCTGCATATGCATCAATTCCAATAAATCTGTGATAAAATGGCTCAGCCTGAAACCCCACGGAAGCCATCTGAATATTCCTGGCAGAAATTTCGTGTCTTTCTGTTGATGCAAATCGTATAAAGCCATGCAACAGGTCCAGCCTGTTTAGTGAAAACCAATAATCCCATGGAAGATCATCCCCAACTGTATATCCGCCCATTAAGCTGTTCTTCAGAGAAAAATTGTTCGTGATTTCATAATAGCCTTTGTAGTAAAATGATGTTGAAAAGAAATTTATTGGGCTCAAAAGAATAGAATCACTAAAATATGAATCCACGATAAAATTTCTGCCTGAGGTAGGGTATGATTTCCGATTTAAACTATCTCTTATATAACGTGCAAAAAGTGCATGATAATCGCGATCGGTCGGTCCAATATCGTCTGGGTTAATTCGATTGGTATGAAACGTAAAATCTTTACGAAGGCCTATTGCTATCAAATTATTTACACTAAAATAATTTCCTACAGAAGATTCGCCTCTGATTACCTGATTTTCAAACCTCGAAACACGTTCACCTTCTACAAACCAGTCTACATTTTCCGATAAATACTGAATGGATGTTAAACTGGCAAAACGAGAACCCAGAGCACCGTAATACAAATAGTCTGTTAAGAAATGCACACGTTCGCCCAGACGAGCTTCAAATCTATTGATTGATCCTGAATGCAGTAAATTCCTGAATGTCGATTCAGCAAGAATAGATGCTTGCGAACCAGTTTCATACCGTAAACCAACTTTAAACTCGTCGGTTCTGTTTTCTATAACATTAATGTGCAAATCATAGTAATAATCATCGCTTGGTAAAATTCTGTACGTAACCTGGTTGATAAACTGAGAGCTTTGCAATTTTGAAATTTTTTCTTCCATCAAATCAGGAGAGAGGCTCATTCCGGGTTCGAATTCCAGGCTTTGAAGAATAAACTCATCCCCATAAATTTCATTTCCATTAATAATCACATTGCTGACAGGTAATGATCCGGGCTCTCCAACACCGTATCGTGGAGGAGGGGGAGATGATTGTTTTGCAGCTATTTCACGGAATTTATCTAAATGTTTTTCGCCCTCTCTTTTACCAATTTCAATAAAAAGCTCTGCCAAATCAAAATCTGCGGCAGTATAACTATTTAACTCATCTATGCTAATTACATAGTCTGCCAACTTAAGTTGTTCCTGGGCATTGTCCTGAACTCTGAATAAGACAGTCTGATTCAAAATTTTGTCGAGTGAATTCAGGCTGTCCTCAGGCATTAATGGAGAGCTGGCATCCACAGCAATGGTATAAGTTGCCCCCATATCTATAGCATCCTGCACCGGTATATTCCTAATCATTCCTCCATCAATATATTTAACACCATCTATTTCATGTGGTGAAAATAATGAGGGTATGGAAATACTGGCTCGGATTGCATCAGGCAGATACCCGGATCGAAATACTTTAGCCTGGCCGGTTTGAAGCTCTGTTCCTATGGCTGCAAATGGTATTGGAAAATCATCGAAATTCTCTGTCCCCTGCGCTGTCCATGTTAATTTTGTGAGAAAGGAATACACATTCTGGCCGGTTATAATCCCAAGCGGAAGATCAATTCTTCCTGAAGTTATTGGAAATGATGCAATCGTCCGACTATCAAAGTTTTTTTCGTAATTGGTTATATGACGCCGATTTGATCTTTCTGTAAATAGCTCTGTAAAATTATTAGACTGAGCTATTTCAATAAGCTGGTCGCTTGTATATCCAATAGAATAAAGCCCGCCAACCATACTTCCCATGCTTGTACCTGTAATGTAATCAATTCGAATACCTGCTTCTTCAATGGCCTGAAGTATTCCAAGGTGAGCAATTCCCAATGCGCCACCACCACTTAAAACCAGGCCTACTTTTACCGAATCACTTTCAGTTGTTTCTAAATTTACTGATAAAGCAGGCTTTCCAAACCCCGATATAACAGAAATTATAAAAATAATAAGTAAACTCCTGCAACGCAGTAACATAACGATTCTTCTTAATATCTTGATTTTTATCTATCTGTTTGCTGTATAACCAAACGCGCATTAGATTTAACAAAACGAGTACACTTGTAAATTATTAGAATTCAAACCCCTCTTTTTCTAAGATTTTTTTTGCCCTTTCTATATGTGAACCCTGAACAATAATAGATTTTCCCTCAACATGTCCACCGGCCCCACATGATTTTTTAAGTTTTTTTGCAAGTTTCTCAATATGCTGGGGATTGTGTTTAATGTCGGAAATTACTGTAATCGGGTTACCTGTTTTTGGATTTCTTTTTTCCTGAATTTTTAATTTCAAAACTGACTATTATTTATTGATTAGAATTTATCTTTTTTGCAAATGTAGCACCGGTAAGCACCAACGGTACATATAGAATTAGATTTGCAACCCAATACCAGGCAGGATAATTAACTGAATATAAGTTAAAACTTGATAACACAATTAAAATCAAAGCGATAAAAACTGTATGTATTGGCCTGACATCAGGTTTGAAATATAAAGGAATAGCTCCTGCAAAAAAACTCCCAGCTGCATGTGATATAAGTGAACCAATCAGATAGATGTGATTGTTCGTATAGAAAGTTTCAAAATCCTCTGACTGCATATCAGATAATTCAGGAACAGGGTGGAGGTAAATGTTAATCTGTTCCATAAATGCTATTATTGCAATTCCACAAATTAAACCAAAACCAAGAGCAGCAATTTTGAACAGAGTGTTTTCGGATGGTAATAACAATGAATTATTATTTAATTGTTTAGCTTACAATTATTGGATATATGAAAAGAAGGTAATTATAGAAATTTGAAACCACAGCGGCTATTTTAACTTCAGACAATTAACGGGTGGATTTCTTCACAAGATTAAAAATAGAAAGTTACATTTAACAAATGGTTTAAGGACAATATAAAAATAGTTACCTTTACAGGATAAATAAGAAAATGTTCAAATAAAGGAGAAGATTCTTTTGCAGACTATCAAAATGGACATATTGGGATTATCTACAAGCCCCAGTAGTGGTGGTGCCTATGCGCTAATTTTATCAGAGATTGAAGGAAACAGAAGATTGCCAATAATAATAGGCACTTTTGAGGCACAGGCTATTGCGCTGGAGCTGGAAAGTATAAAGCCACCAAGACCAATGACCCATGATTTACTTAAAAATATGTTGTTAAGTTTCGATACGACTGTGGAAAAAGTGGTTATTAATGATTTAAATGAAGGCACTTTTTTTGCGAAAGTTCACTACAAAAAAAACGACGAAAATGTTGAGCTCGATGCCAGGCCAAGTGATGCAATTGCACTTGCAATCCGGTTTGGTGCCTCTATTTTTGTGAGTAATACTGTTTTGGATGAAGCCGGAATTGTAACAGAAGAAACGGAAGAGACAACAGGTGAAAAAACTACCAGCGGATCTGAAGGGAAAAAAGAGATGACTAAAATGGAAGAACTTGAAAAAGAACTTCAGACAGCCATAGAAACTGAAAATTACGAAAAGGCTGCCAAGATCAGAGATCAAATAAAAAAACTAAAAGGGTAGAGTGAATATAAGCAGCATAGAATTTGAAAGACTGCCTTTTACAAAACTATTTCGAGATTACACATCGGGTAAAACCGATATTTTAAACTTTTATGAGTCAGATCCTTTTGACGAGAAAGAGTTAGAATCCCGAATCCTCAATTTCACATTTTCAGGCAACAGGAAGCGCTCTGTTAGTGTTCTGAAAAAATATAATCAGCAGTTTGACCCTCCCGACGTTACACTTGAGTCAATACAGCGCCTTTCCGATAAAAATGCGTTAGCGGTTATCACAGGCCAGCAGCTTACCATTTTTGGCGGCCCTTTGTTTACCATTTATAAAACTATTACAGCAATAAATTTTGCCCGATACGCAGAGAAAAAGTTTGGGGTTCCCGTTGTACCGGTTTTCTGGATGGCTGATGAAGATCATGATTTTGATGAAGTATCTACTATTCAAATTCCCGGTAATGAAGAAACGAATTCTTTTCATTTTGATGCTGATGGACAGGAGAATAGGCCATCTGCTTTTGTAAACTTTGATGAAAATTTTCAAAATCTCATCTCAGATATACGATCAGAGCTTCAGGAAACAGATTTTTCTCAGAAACTTTGGAAAACTCTTGAACAATTTTATGTTCCCGGATCAACCTTAGGGAGTGCATTTGGAAAGCTGATGCTCCATCTTTTTTCTGAGCATGGGCTAATTCTTGCCGGCAGCAATTTTGCACCAATAAAGAAAGAAGTCTCCAAGCCGATGCAAATGAGTATTCTGCATGCTGATGAATATTATGCTACGTTAAATAACACATCTAAAAAGTTGAAGGATTCCGGTTATCACAGCCAGGTTCATATACAAAAATCAAATCTGTTTTGGTTGAATGAAGATCAGGAGAGAATTAAAATTCAATATGATGACAATAAGTGGATTATTGACGGAAGTGATATATCATGGTCCACAGATGAGTTAGTTAAAAATATCAAAAAAGAACCCGAACATTTTTCTCCAAATGTATTTTTAAGACCGATTATACAAGATCAATTGCTTCCAACGCTATCATATATTGCCGGACCCGGTGAAGTGGCATATTATGCCCAAATGAAAGATTTTTACACCAAATTTGATAAAAAAATGCCGCTTATTATGCCCAGAATAAGTGCTACAATTGTAGAAACAGGTATTGACAGGGTTCTGAAAAAACTTCCTTTTAAAGTTGAGGAGTATTCCAAAAGGATTGAAGATCTTGAGTCTGAGTATATTGCCACCGTGGATACTCCTGATATCGAACAGATATTTAACGACTGGAAAGAAAAGACAAATTCAATTCTTCAGGAAAAAAATTCTGTAATTCAGGAAATTGATCCAACTTTAACCAGTAGTGCAGAAAAAGTGCAGGCCGTACTCTCTTCTGAGCTGGACAAGCTGAAAGGAAAGATTTACAGGTCTGTAAAAGAACAAGAGAATGTGCAGATTACCCGAATAAAAAAAATACAGAATAACTTATTTCCCAACAGTAATTTGCAGGAAAGAGAAGTTGCTTTTATCTACTTTATGAACAAATATGGATTAGATATCTGGGATAAATTATTAAATGAACTTACATCCGAATCCTCAAAAGATCATAAAATTATCTGTTTGTAATGATCCGGCCTGATTACTCCGATAAAGAGAGCGTTAGAAACTATTTTCTGAGTAAAAGAAGAGATCTTGACAGAAATACCGTAATCAGAAAAAGTAAAGAGATTCGAACTAAACTATTTGAAACAGCGGTTTTTAAAAAGGCAAAAACTATACATACTTATGTAAGCATTGTTAAGCAAAATGAGGTACTGACTCAGCCAATTATTGAAGCTGCTTTTAATGATGAAAAGTGTGTAGTAGTACCCAAAATGGTTAAACAAGCACAGCTCAGGCACTACCAAATTGACACGCTTAGTGAGCTTAAAGTAAATACCTGGGGGGTGCCTGAACCGATAAGTGATTCGCCCTATCCGATAGAAGATATTGATCTTGTTATTGTACCAATGGTTGTAGGAGATCGGTTCAAAAACCGTATAGGATACGGGAAAGGGTATTACGATCGTTTTTTATCAAAAATAAACGCCTTTAAAATTGGGTTACTGTTTCAAAGCCAGTTATCTGAAGTTAAGTTGCCGGCTGAAGAGTTTGATATTAAACTTGATATGTTACTTACAGAATCTGAAGAAATTATCTGATATTTTGTAACTGATTGAGCTCTGTTGCGTATACTTGAGATAAATTGATCTAATTTCAGCGATTATGAATACAGCACAAATTGAAAACTCACTGAACATTTCGGAAAAGGATTTGCATTCAACACTGAATGATTTTCTTGAAGAGAATGAAAAAAAACCAAAACAGAGCATATGGAATTATGCAACAATTACGGGATTGATTTTGGTTCTTACATCAGCGGCATTTGTTGGGTATTCAATAGGCACTGAATTTTTGGGACTCAGTGGATTGCCATTCATGAATACTGCCATCAAAATTGCTCCATATTTTGGAGGTGCTTTACTGGCAACTATTTTGATTAGTGTTTTTACATCAGGCCGATCAAAAAGAAAAAAGGAGATCAAACAGGAAGAAGTAAAAATAAAGGAAACCTACGATAAGCTTGATGATTTTTTGTATTCGGATGAGGAAAAAGATTACAGTTCTTCAACTAAATCTAAAACAAAAAAGAGTACCGATTCTTCATTTAAGGTTGATTTTGGCAACCGGTTAACACGATCCCGTTCTGATAAAAAAATAGCAGGTGTTTGTGGCGGCCTTGCCAAACACCTTGGAATGAGCTCAACGGTATTACGACTCATTTTTGTTGCGGCCGTGTTTCTGAGTTCTTCAACCTTTATTTTGGTATATATTGCAATGGCGATTGTAATGCCAAAAGAACCCATCGACTGGATGGATGATTTTAACTGATAACATCTGATTTTGCTGATTTCATTTGAAGGTATAGACGGTTGCGGAAAATCTACACAGATTGAGCTGCTCAAAAATTATTTTAGTAATAAGAAGATTGATTTACACATTTTTCGTGAACCGGGTGGGACGGAATTATCTGAAGAAATTCGTTCTTTACTTCTTCACAGCACCGGTGAAATGAATTCGGTTACGGAATTATTACTGTTTTCAGCCGCAAGATCTCAGTTAATACATGAAAAGGTAAAACCACTTTTAGAAGAAGATAAAACTGTTATTTTAGATCGGTTTTATGATTCAACAACTGCTTACCAAGGTTATGGCAGAGCCTCATTGCCACTCGGGGAAATTGAGTCCATCAACAAAATAGCCTCTCATTCAGTTATACCGGATTTAACTTTTTATCTGAGAATTGATCCGGAAACAGCGTCAGGAAGAACTCAGAATTTATCAAAAGACAGAATGGAAGTTGCTGGTCTGGATTTTTTCAAGAAAGTTTCTTCAGGATATGATGAATTAGCTAAGAAGGAGAAGCGTATAAAAGTGATTGATGCATCACAGACCCCTGAAAAAATTCACAGGGAAATAGTGGATATAATTACCTCTCATCAATAATTGGCAGGCTGGGTTTAAGTATATAAAACAGGCAAGGCAGTACAAACAGATCAGCAACCAAAGCTGCAATAATTGTGGTGCATACCAGAATTCCCATCATAGCAGTTGATGTAAAGGCACTTGTTATCAGAGTGCCAAAACCGGCGATTAGAATCATACTTGTAATAATTAATGCCCTGCCTGTACGAACTGTGGTGGCGGTAAGTGCCGGTAGCATCGCTTTTCTTTTCAGATATTCTATTCTGAACCGGGCCAGGTAATGAATACTGTCATCCACAGCTATTCCAAGTGCGATCGTAAATATAACAGCAGTTGAAGGCTTTATATCAACATTCATGAATCCCATCACCCCGCCAACTATGATTAAAGGCAAGACGTTTGGCACGAGTGCAATTATCACCATTTTAGGAGTTTTGAAAAGCAAAACCATTATCATGGTAAT
>LKMJ01001411.1_pt1 | contig 21106 bp, 17 predicted proteins | sample 643391 | NCBI WGS metagenome assembly LKMJ01 (sample SAMN04112250, study PRJNA286221) | soda lake metagenome | biome: soda lake; feature: Kulunda Steppe; material: water; isolation source: sample PL-Br10 brine of Picturesque Lake | place: Russia: Kulunda steppe | collected 2010-07
AACACGAAATATTAATATAGGTAGGAAGAAGTGTTCTATGCAATGCGTTCACATACCAGAAGGTCAGCACTCGGAGCAATCAGTAGCGCAGGCGCCCTTGCACTTGCAGGATGCCTCGGAAACGGCGATGACGGGGCAGGCGGGGACGACGCCGGAGACACCAACGGTGACGAGTTCCCCGAAGCGGGTCGGGAGATCATGCTTGCCATCCAGTCCTCACCGGGTGGTGGGTTCGACTGGTATGGGCGCACCCTGGCGTCCTACGTCGAAGAGTATCTGCCCGGCGATCCGACGATTCAACCGGAGAACCTTTCGGGAGCAGGCGGGTTAGAAGCCTACAATCACGTCGGAACGGCCGATCCCGATGGCTATAGCATCCTGCTTCGGGATATGTTAAACAGCACGACCCAGCAGATCGGACTCCCAAGCGATCAAGTACAGTACGATGTCCGGGAGTACACCGAAATCGCTACCATCGCCGTCACCCGGATGGCGTGGGTCCAGCGCGCTGACCTCCCCGCAGTCGAGGACTGGGATGATTTCGTCGAACTGGTCACCACGGAGAATATCGCGACTTCGGGAGTCGGGCACATCTCTCATACGGGCCCGATTGTCATGGGGAGTATCACCGGTGCATGGAGCCAAGACGACCTCGACTTCGTCCACTACGACGGCTCCGGACCGATGATGGCAGGAATCAGTCGTGGGGAAGCCGGCTCGAACTTCTACACTGACGTGACCCAAGTCTCCTATATCGAAGACGGCGAGGACATCGAACCGGTTGCCTCGATGCACCCCGAACGACCCGAAATGGATATTTGGGACGCAGCGCCAACGATTGAAGAACTCGGAGCACCGGAAGCCGAAGAGATGGTCGCGTCACTGGGTATCCCTCGGCCGTTTTCGGCCCCACCGGGAACCCCAAGCGACATCCAGGACATCCTCGAGGAGGCGTTCTTGAACGCGTTGAACGACGAGGACTTCCTCGCGGAAGCCGAAGAGTCCGGGCGGCCAGTCGATCCGCTGAACGCACAAGAGACTGCAGAGCTTCAGGCGACCCTCTATGACGCCTGGATTGAGCAGGAAGATCTCTTGGCCGACCTGCTTAGATAATCGAACGGGCCGATCACACCGATTTTGTCTCCAACAATCCATAACTGACGATGGCTCACCCACTCCCACAGACAGCGCTCGACTGGGCGGAAGAGGCCTTTTTTTCCGTGTTGCTGATAGGCGGACTGTATCTCGCATACGAGTCCTTACGCTACTCGCCCGATGCGCGGATCTTTCCGCTCATGATCGTCACCATACTCAACGTCCTCCTCGTGATACAGCTCCTGAAGCTCATCGTCGGCCGATTCCGAAGCGAGGAATCGGATCCCAGTGGCGAAGGGGAACAGACGGGCAACGAAACTGCGGAACGCGAATCAGGAGATGACACTGAAAGCGACACGTTTGACATGGCCCCTCTCTCACTCGAGGATCCACCCCTCGAGCGGGAGCTTCGGGCAGCCGGCTGGATCGGCGGCTTCGGAGTCGCCATCTATCTGCTTGGCTTTTTCCTCGCAATCCCGCTGTTTCTAGCGTTGTTTCTCAAAGTCGAGACGGAGATGGCCCTCCCACGAATACTCGTGTTCACCGTTGGGCTGGTGGTAGTCGTATATCTGCTGTTCGTCGAACTGCTCAACTCTCGAGTCTATTCCGGTGTGCTGCTTGGATCACTGGTGGTGTGTACCGGCCCCGGCTCGGTGAACGCGATTGCTGAGGGTGAAAGAACCACCACGGGAGGAGCCAATGGTAGTTGAAGCCGCAGTTGAAGCGCTCACCTACCTCGCCAATCCGGAGGTCCTCCTGTTTTTAGTGCTTGGAACGATGCTCGGGCTCGTCTTCGGTGCGTTGCCGGGACTCGGTGGGCCGATTGCGATTGCGCTCCTGATTCCGATTACGTTCGGGTTCGATCCGCGCCTCGCCTTCGTGATGATGTCCGGGGCTATCGGTGGGGTTGCATTCGGCGGTTCGATTTCGGCAATCCTCGTCAACGTGCCCGGAACAGCGCCCAACGCCGCGACACTGCTCGACGGGCACCCGATGTCAAAAAAGGGTGATGCTAACGTGGCACTGGGTGCAAGCGCAACGGCGAGCGCACTCGGCGCGATCGTCGGCCTCGTGTTCCTCATCGCCATGTTGCCGTTTCTGATGATCGTACTCCGAGCCGTTGGCGTCACCGAGTTTTTCGCGATGGCACTGTTCGGACTCGTCGTCCTCGCGGTGGTTACGAAAGGGTCGATCGTAACCGGGATGATCGGTGCCGCGTTGGGATTGCTCGCAGCCTTCGTCGGGTTCAATCCTGTCCTCGGTGGACAGCGATATACGTTCGGCTCGACCTACCTCATCGACGGCATCGATCTGATTCCGGTGGTCATTGGGCTGTTCGCCGTCGGCGAGGTGTTCAAACTCTACAGCGAAAACAAACCAATCGCCTCAAAACCGGTTGCGTTGGGTGGCTCCGTCGTAGACGGCATCAAAAGCGTCTTCCAGAACAAGAAGGTCTTTTTTACCTCCTCATCCCTCGGCATCGGAATCGGGCTGGTACCGGCCGTCGGTGGAACGATCGCCACGTTCGTCGCCTACATGTATACGGCCCAGACCGCGGAGGATCCGGACAGCTTCGGAACCGGAGATATCCGTGGGGTAATCGCCGCCGAGGCCGCAAACGACTCCAAAGAGGGCGGAGCGATGGTGCCAACCGTTGCCTTTGGTATTCCAGGCAGTGCGACGTGGGCCGTCATGCTCGGGGCGCTCATCTTACACGGCATCCAACCGGGTCCAGGGCTGTTGGTCAACGATCTCGATATCGTTTTCATCATCATCTTCTCGATCCTGTTTTCGAACCTGCTTACGTCGACAATCGGCTTACTGACGGCGAGTAAGCTCTCAAAGCTGACGAACGTCGATCCGCTTTTGCTCTCCCCGGTAATCCTAGTTATCTCGCTGCTTGGAGCCTACACCGCTCGGTTCATGATCATGGACGTGGTGTTAGCAGGGCTGCTCGGTATCTTCGCCTACCTGATGATCAAATACGAGATCTCCCGCGTCGCGTTCATCATCGGTCTGGTTCTCGGACCGCTCATGGAAAACGCGTTTCACCAGTCACTCCAGGTGTCACGTGGATCGTATATGATCTTCGTCAGCAGGCCACTTACCGTACTCATCTTCTCGTTAGCGGTGCTCTCGCTGTTTTACCCCTCCCTGAAGCCACGGATCAAGAAGCTGCTGCGGTCGCGAAGTGGGTAGGCAGCCAGGTCAGTTTCAGTCTTCAGGTCTCGCTCTCCGATATCGCGTTGACACGCTTGTCCTGAAAGCGTGGGCACACAGAGACGGAAGGTGGAGAGGGACAGTTAAGACCGTCAGGCCGACTCCGCAAACCGACGTTCCCACTCGGCTGCAGTCATCGACTCCCCCGTAATCCCGTGTGGGTCCTGTGCGGCCAGCAACACGGCCGCATCGTTCATTACGTCGGCCGGGAGGAGATCGTCGTGACGCGACTTTGGACGGTTTTCCTTCCACGTAGAGACGCCACCGCCGGGATCGAGGCCGTTAATATTGATCCCCTCAGCCTCGAACTCGAGGGCAATACTCCTCGTAAATCCCTCGAGCCCCCATTTGGAGGTGAGATACGGTTGCCAGTTAGCGGCGGCCCGCCGGCCGAGACCGGAAGAGATGTTGATGATGTTTCCGCTGCCGCGGGCGACCATCTGTTTGAGGGCGAATTTCGAGAAGAGAAAGACGCCTTTGAGGTTGGTTTCGATGACGGTATCCCACTCCGATTCGGTGACTTCCGTCACCCGCTTGTGGCCGTCGGCAATCGTCAGGAGGGAGACACCGGCGTTGTTGACCAGCGTATCAATTGCTCCCCGCTCCTCTGAGACAGTCTGAACGATCTCCGCAACGTCCGCCCGGTTGCGAACGTCACCCGTCAACACGAGCGGGTCACCGTCGACCGTTTCGGCCGCCCGAGTCAGCTTTTTTCGGTTCCTCGAGACGAGCGTCAGATTCGCCCCTTCGCGGGCGAACCGACGGGCCATCTCGAGTCCCATCCCTTCGCTTGCACCCGTGACGATAATTTCAGAATCGGCGATCGAAGACATAAAAGTGGCTACTCATCGGGAGTACAAAGTAACACCGGTGGAGTTTCAGGATAGAACAAACGTCTCGAGATCGGTGTGAAAACGAAAGACGAGCGGTAGGTTATGCTTCTCACCGAAACACGAGGAGATGGCTGTCGGCGTTCCGGGTGCGGATGCGGATGCAGACGCGGATGCAAACGCGGAAACCGCTCACTCAACGAGCGGAATAACGGAATCGGCAGCGATCTCCATCAATTCCTCGATATCCTCGAATGCGTGGCGCATATCCAAAATCACGTGGTCGAGACCGCTGTCGACAAACTCCTGGATCTGGGCGGCACAGTCCTCGGGTTCGCCGGCGATATAGTAGCCCCGAATGTCCTCTTTGGTCTCGTAATCGCCGGCCATATAGGCATCTGCCTCCTCGACGAGCGAGGGGATGTTGAGTCCGGCTTCGGCCTCCGCAGTCGAGTCAGCGACGCTGAACGGAGGCACCAATCCGACCGAGAGGTCGGCATCGTGTTCCTCCTCGAGCCCGTGCAGGTAATTCATTTTCTTTTCGAATTCCGAAATCGGGACCCGACCGGGTAAAATTCCGTCGGCGATCCGGACCGCCCGGTTCATCGCGATTTTCGAGAAGCCACCGTACCACAGCGGAACCTTCGTTTCGGGCTGTGGGTTGATTGTGACGTTTTCGAACTGGAAAATCTCTCCGTCGTGATCGACATCCGACTCGAGAAACAGCCGGTTGAGCACCTCGTAGTTCTCCTTGATCAACTGTGGTCGTTTGTCAAAGGGCATGCCGAGGGCCTCGAACTCCTGTTGCCAGCGTCCGATTCCCATCCCGGCGATCACTCGGTCATCGGAGAGATAGCTCAGGGTACTCAGATTCTGGGCCAGTTTGATCGGATTCCGGATCGGGATCAGGATTGCCGTTCCGAGGGTAATCGAACTGGTGACGGAACTCAGTGCGCTCAGGGTAAGCAGCGGTTCGGTGAACTTGTCCTCCTCGATGCCGCCGTGGTGGCGGTGTTCCGGCGGAACGAAGACGTGGTCCCGAACCCAGACGGAGTCAAATCCCAACTCCTCCGCTTTGATTGTCGTATTCAGGATTCGTTCTTTCGTACAATCTTCCGAAAAGTGCGGCAGTATCACTCCAAATTTAGGACTGGTGGACATACGCATCGGATGCAACGAACGGGGTGTATATAAAAGTGTCTGAGCGACTGGAACAGTTTGGATACAAGTCGGGAGGACAGTGCCGGTGAAAGTGGCTCCGCAATGTCCAGTGGTAAGCGGAAGAAAGGGCGGTTCTCAATCTCGAGGGCAGCCCCCAGATCCAGGTCACCGGGTAGCGTAGGACTGAGAGACGGCTTCGACGGCGTCGAGGAGTTTCCGATAGCCGGTACACCGACAGACGTTCCCTTTGAGGTTCGCTTTGATCCGCTCTCGGTCAGTTGAGCCGTCGTCCGTAACATGGGCGAAAGCTGCGAGTACGAATCCGGGCGTACAGTACCCACATTGCATCGCGCCGTGTTCGACAAACGCCCGTTGCAGGTCGATGACGACCTCGTTTTCCCGCATACCACCGAGGGTTCGCACCGTCGAGCCGTCAGCCTGACCGGCCATGACCAGACAGGACTTGGTAACATCGCCGTCGACCAAAACGGTACAGACGCCACATCGACCGGAGTCACAGCCGACCTTGACATCGGTCCGCTCACACTCCGTCCGGAGTACATCCCGGAGGGGTCGAGACGGATCGACATCCACGGTGACGGGGCTGTCGTTCAACGAAAACGCGATGTTCATTCGACCGACCCCCCTGCCCGCTCTACCGCCGTCTCGATTGCCCGATAGGTGAGGACGGTCGCTAGCTGCTGTTTGTACGCCCGACTGCCATACAGGTCGTCGACTGGATCGATATCCTCGACGACGGCGTCGGCAGCCGCCTGAACTGTCGCTGGTGAGAGAGTCGTGTCTGTATTCATCTCTGAGTCAGTATCTGCTTCCGGGTTTGGACGTGAATTCGAGTCCGAGTCCGAGCCTGTCGCCGTGTTCGTGTCCATGCCCGCCTCGGTATCCGCCTCGATAAGAATCCGCTCTGCAGTCGGCGCCCGAACCGGCGTCGGTGCAACCGCTCCAAGGGCGATTCGGGCGTTCGAAACCGTCGAGTTTGCGTCCGAGAATCGAATATCGACCCCGACACCCACCGTCGACCGCCCACCCGTTACCGTCGCCTGTGAGCAATAACAACTCGAACCGATCGCCCGCGGATCGAACGTAACCGCCTCGACCAGTTCGGACGTGTTGAGAACGGTCTCCGACTCGCCCGTAAACAGGTCTGCAAGCGGGAGCAGTCGCTCCCCGGCGGCGGAACCGATCGTCACCGTCGCATCGAGTGCGAGCAGCGGCGGCAGAATATCGTACGCCGGATCGGCCTGCCCGATTGCCCCACCGACGGTCCCCCTGTTTCGCACCTGCACGTCGCCGATGATCGAGAGCGCATCCGTGAGAATCGGATAGCGCGTTGCAAGCTCGTGGGCCGCTAGCTCAGCGTAGGTCGTCGTCGCCCCGATTTCGACCCGCTCTCGTCCCACTGCAATCCCGCCGTACTCGGGGACGCCACTGATATCGACGAGCAGCGTCGGCTCTATAAGGCCCTGACGCAGTGCCAGCGACACCGACTGACCGCCGGCTACAAGCGTCGTCTCTGGTGGACCGTCCTCGAGGATCGCGCGCGTCTCAGCAGCCGTGTTTGGTGCGGCAAAGTCCACGGTCGGCCGCTCATCGGCGGGAAACGAACTCATTGTGAGCCCTCGTTCAGGTTGGTGTAGACATCCTCGCTACTAACCGGTGGGTCAGTAAACCGGCAACCGGTGGCATCCCTGACCGCGTTGATGATCGCGGGTGCAATCGGCGTCATCACCGGCGTTCCGACGCCTTTGGCTCCGTAGGGCCCGGTCTTCTCGTTGGATTCGATCAGTTCACACTCGAGTGTGTTGGGCATTTCAAACGGCGAAATAACCGGATACGAAGCCAGCGTGGGGTTTGTTGCCACCCCGTCGTCCAACTGCAACTCCGAGTAGAGGGCAAACTCGATGCCGTGTCCCAGCGCCCCCTCGATCTGTCCTTCAACCAGTTGCGGATTTATCGCAAAGCCAACGTCCTGAGCGGCGACATAAGTGAGCAACTCGATATGACCGGTTTCGGTATCGACCGCCACTTCGGCGCGGTGGACGCCGTAGCTGGGTGGATTCAATCCCGACTCGGCTCTGCCCTCGGCGAGAAGTCGGGTCTCACCCGTCGCGGTAAACAGCGCCTCAATAGTGTGGGAGTTCGTGCCGGTATGGATCCTGCCGTCGGCGACGGTAATCGTCTCTACGGAGACATCGAACGCGTCCGCCCCAAGCGCCCGCAATCGATCGGCGAGCGTCCGGGCCCCATCACGAACGGCAGCGCCGATCAGGTAGGTCGTCCGCGAGGCGACAGACCCCAACTCGTCATCGAGCCCGCTATCCGTCGAGACGGTGCGGACCGAGATGTCGGCGAGTGAGACGCCGATTTCCTCGGCAGCAATCTGGGAGAGTACCGTCTCAGCACCCTGTCCCAGATCCATCGCTGCACTCTGAATTTCGAGGGCCCCGTTTCCACCGAGTACCAGACGCACCTCCGTTGAGTCCTCGGTCCGGGCGCCGGCTGCCGTCGTATGCGTCCCCGCTGCAAGCCCGGTCCCGATGACCGTCTGCGGCCGCGGCGGTGTCGCCGTTCGGACCGCCTCGAAAGTGGCCTTACTGCGCTCCATACACTCCCGTAGCCCACAACTTTCGATCGGGACACCCGTATGTGGCCGTTCGTCGCCTTCGGAAACGGCATTTTGGAGACGGAAGGCCGACGGAGCGCAGTCGAGCCTCCGCGACAGTTCATCCATGTGAGACTCCAGAGCGAACAGCAGTTGCGTCGAACCGATGCCCCGATACTCGCCGGCAGGCGGATTGTTCGTGAGCACCGAGACGCCTTCGTACCGATAGTTGGGAATTCGATAGAGGTCAAGCGGCCGGTTTTCGCTATTGGTCAAAACAATGTGTCCGACCCCGTTGGGGTACGCGCCGGTATCGGTCACGGCACTGAGATCCATCGCCACAAGCCGCCCCTCGTCGGTCACGCCGGTGGTGATCGAATAGCGAGTGTGATGACGGGTCGAAGTCGCGAGAAACTCCTCTCGGCGATCGAAGTGGAGTTTGACCGGCCGGGCCGTCTCCCGGGCTAGGGAGGCGACAACAGGCTCGAGGGAGAGCTTCGGCAGCGACCGACCGCCGAAACTCGAACTGGCCGTCGGCGGCGTTTCGATTCGGATATTCGCCGCGTCCATCTCGAGGAAGTCGGCCAGAAGTCCCCGACCGTGTCCGGCGCTGGCGATCGTTTCAGTCAACGTCAGCGTCTCGCCATCCCACTCCCCGATCGCACAATGGGTGGCAAGATTGCAGTGAGAAACCCGTGGCGTCGTGTACGTTCCGCTGTAGATGAAGTCGGCCTGCTGGAAACCGTCTTCGACATCCCCCACATCCAACCGGTGATAGTCGTCAACGTTGCGTTGATAGGCATCGTTCTCGACGGTGAACTCGTGTCGGCGAGAGTGGTCGTACAGGGGCGTCCCCGGTTCGTGGACGACCGGTGCTGACGCCTCGAGGGCGCCGGCGGGATCGTGGACGCTCTCGAGGGGCTCGATCGAATACTCGATTAACGCAGCCGCCTGCCGGGCTGTCTGGAGGTCTTCGGCGGCGACGGCCGCAATGAGGTCGCCACAGTACCGAATTCGGTCGTCGTACTGCCCCATCAGTTGGGTTCGAGAAAGCACGCAGGCGACGCCGTCGACGGCGGCTGCCGCGTCCGTCGTGACCTCGAGGAGTCGTCCGTGGGAGACATCCGAGCGGACGATGCTGGCATAGAGGAGATCGGGGCGGGTGAGATCGGGGCCGTATCTGGCTTCGCCGGTGACCTTTTTCATCCCATCAACCCGTGGGACGGTCTTGCCCACGGATCGGTGGCGATCCGAAAGAGCAGCAGGCTGGCCAGGTGTCGGCGGCTTCATACGCGAGAATGCCCCCCGGCTAACTTAACCGTATGTGGTTTGGTAGCGCAGTGAGAGAAGCCACGAGGAGCTATCGACAGACCGTCAACGCCGTCTGAGCATAGATCTTCGCCGCACTGATGAGGTCGTCAACGTGCATACACCGGTGTTTGGTCCCCGAAAAGCTCTCAGTCGACCGCGAGGGACCGTAGGTTACTGCCGGAATGCCGACCTCGTTGAAGACGTTGATATCCCGCCACATACTGGTCACCGCAGCATCCGGCCGGGGTGGGGAGTCCTCCCTAACGCGCTCGTGAGCCCGCTCGATGCCAGCCACAAGGGGTTTGACCGCCGTCCGGTCTGCGATATAGCCGCGAGCGGCATTGTAGGTCTCGACACGGGCGTCGGAACTAACCCTCGAGACGGTCTGCCGGAGTTCCTCGAGGACGAACTCGGGTCGTTTTCCGGGGGGCAAAAACACGTTGACGTAGATTGCGGCTTTTCCGGGAGCGTGACCGACCGAGAAGGGATGGGCCGAGCGAATCGCCCCGACGCCGGCAGTCGGTCTGTTGGTGCCGTGATCGTACTCGACAACGTGGTTACGGCTGTACTCGACCGCCCACCGATGGAGTTCTCCGACCGCCCGACAGGCATCGTGTAACGCCCCCGGAAACTCCGCTTCGACATCCTCGGGGTCGGGATACTCGAGGCGAGGCCAGTACTCGACATCGTCGGTCAGGGTTATCTTGAACTGTGCGAGACCACACTCCATCTGGCCGATGGCGTAGTCGGTGGTTTCAGCGACGACCGCGTAATCGGCGCTCACACCGCCTTGGGTCACGAGATGACGGCTGCCAAAGCCCGTCCCCTGGTAGGTCGGTGACTGGAACTCATCAACCGGGGCCGACTGAATTTCGCCGACGACGCCGGCCAGATAGAGGTCACCATCCAACGAGACATCACACGCAGCGATCGCTCGCCCGGCCCAGAGAAATGCAGCCAGGGGGCCTTTGTCGTTCGCAATATCGTCACCGTAGAGATACTGGCCGTCCTGCCAGGATTCATAGTAGACGCGGTGGTCATCCGCCGTCACCCACTGATCGTGCTCGCGATTCCCGAAGGCGGTATCGATGTGCGCGTTGAAAATCAGGGAGTTACCGGGGGTCCTGGAGTCACCGGGCAGGGTGGCGAGGACGTTTGCCCGGTCGTCGACAACGACTTGCTTTTCGGTATCGAAATGCCGGTTCATCTCCCGGTACAAAAAGTCGCCTGCGGCGGCCTCCTGGCCGGTCGGGCTCGGGACGTTTGCAAACTCGAGTAAAAACTCGACCAATTCGTCTTTGTGTTCGTCAATCCACGCCGTGACGGCGTCAGCGCTGGTCGTTGGGCTCATATCTGCGTTCATCTCGGGGTGTATATTTAAACCTACCCTGTGAGACTCCGTTTCGTCGGTGGAGACAGAGCAGCGAGTCAGATGACCAACGGAACGAGCGATATAACACCCTCGTACATCCGCATCGAGAGCAGTTGGACGAAGATGAGGTAGATGGCAACCAACATTCCAACCGACAGCGCCAGATTCGTCCGAAGTGGAATATCCGACTCGAGGAAGACGAAAAGGAAAATAAAGAGCGGAATCGCAAGCAGATGACCGAGCAGATAGACCAGGAGGGTCGCCCCGATAACCCACCCCACCATGCGGAGTTGGCGGACCGTCCGCACCTCGGTGTCTTTGTCCAAAAACTCTTCAAGCAGCCCACTCGAGTTGTCGGTAATCGTCTTCGGGAGGCCGTAGCGCTGATCGTAGAGGAGAAATCCGAGTTTGAGCACGATCATGGCGATCAGAAAGGACAGAAAGAGCAGTGGCAGCAGTCGCGTATCGCCTCGCAGCTCGAGGGTTTCGGTGAGAACGTAGAGCGACCCACCTAACAGGAGGAGATAGAACGCTATCTCTTTGTAAAAGGGGGAGAGTGAGACCGTTTTTGCGACTGAGGAGAGTGTTGATTTCATTGTGTGTCAGTAGGGGTGCCGTCGGTGAGGTGGAGTATAGGTATACTGGGACCGTGTGGCGAGGGTGTGATACTTGATACCAGTGGGTGGTTCGGAGACGAACAAAATTCTTTCGGTGTCAGGCCGGAGGCTCGGAAACCGGCAGGAATTCGACGTGGCTCATGGAGACGCGCATGTCGAGAGTGTAAAGAGCATGCTTCGAAAAGCAGTATCACGAATGTCCGAGTTGACGACGCTTTTTGCCGTTGGGATTACGCTGGGGGCGGCGCTCGCCCTTGCCTCTCAGAGTCTGTTTCTCCGAATCGGAACCCGAGACAGCCAGCCATCGGATGCAGTGTTTGTCGTTATTCTGGTTAACCTGGTAATGTTGGTGCCGCCGGTCGCCATATTCTACTATCCGAACTACGGTCTCACTCGCCTCTCGGTCGGGGCATTCGTGGCGGCCGGACTCTTCGGGACGGTAGTCGGCCGGCTCCTCAAGTACACAAGCATCAAGCGAATCGGGGCCAGTCGGACGGAACCGATCACCGCTACGAACGCGCTCTTTGCAACCGTTCTCGGGGTGGTGGTACTTGGGGAGACCCTGACGCCGCTCCATGGCGTCGGCGTCGTCCTCATCGTCGGCGGCGTAGCAGCGATTGCATGGGAGACGAGCCACGACAACCCGGAGGGAGTGTCCGTCCGCGAACTGGGCATCGGGCTGTTGATCCCCTTTGGGGCAGCGTTTGCCTACGCACTCGAGCCGATTTTCGCGAGCATCGGAATCGGAGAGGGGACCCCCGCACTCGTCGGGCTCACGATCAAAACGGTCGTCGCGACAGTGCTGTATGCCAGCTATGAGCGGTGGCGCGGTGACCTGACCGTCTCAGGGAAATGGTCGTTTCGAAACGTCCGATGGTTTCTACTCGCAGGGGTTGCCAACACGGTGTTTCTGTTCGGGTATTACGTCAGCCTCTCGCTTGCCCCCGTTAGCGTCGTCGTCCCCATCATCATTACCAGTACGCTGTTCGTCGTCCTCCTCTCGGCGGTTTGCATGCCAGCACACCTCGAGCGTGTCACTTGGAAACTGATCGCCGCCGCAACGGTTGTCGTCGGCGGCGTGCTGGTTATTACGCTCGTCCCCTAGTCTCCGTCAAGCGTCGACTACTGGGTGAAACCGGATTACCGCACTCGGTCTCATCCACCAGTTTAGGCTTGCCAAAAAAGTAGTCACAGCCGGCTGACTCGAGGGGCAACAATACGGAGCATACTAATCCGAAAGCGGGAGTTCGTGTCGTCGGTCCGGAGTCTACTCGTACAGTTCGATGAGGATGTCCTCGAACTCGGTCCACGTCTCCTCAAAGGCTTCGACTGTGGCTTCCGTCTCTTCGCGGCCCATAAACGTGATATCCCGGCCACCCTCCTCGGCCTCCGCGAGAAGTTCGTCGTCGTTTAACGCCTCTTCGACGGCCGGAACGAACGTGTCAACGACGCTATCGGGTGTCTCGGGTGGGAACGAAATCGGGCGAGCAAGTCGGAACGGTTCGACGACTTCCTCGGCGTCGAAAGGCGTCTCCCAATCGGTGAGTGCCGGCCCGTCCCCGGTTCCCTCGTCGGCAATTGTCACCGACATCTGAATCCCGTCGGGTTCGGTGAAGTCGACGATTGAAGAAGCCGTGGAGGTGCCGATATTGACTTCGTTCCGATCCATCGCGGCCATTAGTTCTGCATGCCCCTCGTAGTGAACGAACTCGAGGTCGTCCATCTCCCACTCACCTGTTAGGGCACCGAGAATCACCGCAATTACCGTCGCATCGTTGGTGGCTCCTGGCGTCCCAATCTGTTCGGAGGTCACCACGTCGGCGAACGCCTCCCAGTCGTCGAACGGATCGATTTCCTGTGTTCGGCCCCACCCAATTGGGGTCACAGCAACGGTACAGGCATTGACGAAGCCGGTGTTAGAGAACTGGACTTGATCCGGCTGAGCGATTTCTTGAACGATGTTCCCCGAAAGAATGCGAAGCAACCACGTGTATCCATCGGGCTCTGCGCGCCACAGCTGGTTCGCCGCAGCCATTCCGGTCCCACCGGTCACGTTGTCGACGACCATGTTCGGCTCGTTTGGAAGGTACCGTGGAATATATTCCGCGAGCGTTCGCACATACCAATCGTACCCCCCACCGGTCGAAAAGGGGACCCACGCGTTAATATCGCGGCCCGGTTCGGGGTATTCCGCTTCCGACCCGTCCTGGGCTCCGTCGTCATCGCCGTTATCATCACCGAGGCAGCCGGAGACAGTCATCGCCGTTCCGACTCCACCAGCTGCTAGTAAGAACGTCCGTCTGTTTTGTTCCATAAACAGTGCAGTATCATCCATAGTATATAGATGTATTCCTCAATGCGAAACTTGTAACACAGGTGTCTGCACAGCGAACAGAAATACGGACAAATTCACAAAACGGAATAGTCCCTTTCATCTCTCCACAAAAAAGCAAACCCGTGTAAAAAAGCCGAGATGGATGATAGAATCCGAAAGAAATCGACTCGAGTGGACGGAGTTGTAGCGAAAGGGGCGCAAACCGGCACACTTATGCAAAGCGTGTGTTCATTGCTGCCATGGTGTTACTCGAAGGGGTACTTGCGGCTTTGGAGATACTCACCGATCCGGTTATCCTTGGATTTGTTCTGCTCGGGACGGTCATGGGGTTGACGTTCGGGGCGTTGCCGGGATTAGGGGGTGCAACAGCCATTGCGCTGTTGATTCCACTGACGTTCGGGCTTGACCCGTATGCCGCGTTCGTCCTGATGGCCGCAGCCCAAGGTGGGGCGACTTTCGGCGGGTCAATCTCTGCGATTCTCATCAACGTTCCCGGGACGGCTCCGAACGCAGCGACACTGCTCGACGGACACCCGCTGACCCAAAAGGGCGAAGCGAACGTCGCCTTGGGAGCGAGTGCCGCCTCGAGTGCTATCGGCGCATTGATCGGACTCGGCGTGCTCGTCTTGAGCCTGCCAATAATCCGGCAGGTGTTGCGGCTGTTTGGCTCACCGGAGTTCTTCCTGATGGCGTTGTTCGGGCTCGTGATTTTGGGCGTCGTCACCGAGGGGCCGCTGATCAACGGGCTAATCGCCGGTTCAATCGGCGTGCTTATCTCGTTTATCGGGATGAATCCGGTGACCGGCGGGACCCGGTTTACATTTGGAACGACCTACCTACTGGACGGACTCTCGCTGATTCCAATTATTATCGGCCTCTTCGCAATCGGTGAGTTGCTGAAACTCCATTCGGAGGACAAGACGATCGCCGCGGTGAGTCCATCGGTTGGCGGTAGTGCGATCGATGGAATTCGCCAAACGATCAAACATAAGAAGGTACTGGTCAAATCGGCTGTCATCGGTACCGTCATCGGGCTCGTTCCCGCCGTCGGTGGTGTCGTCGCAAACTTCATCGCCTACATGAACGCCTCCCAGTCGGCCGAAAATAACGAGCAGTTCGGCGAGGGAGATATCCGTGGCGTCATCGCCTCCGAGAGCGCAAACGACGCAAAAGACGGCGGCGCGATGATTCCGACGATCGCGTTCGGGATTCCGGGCAGTGCCGTCTGGGCCGTGATTCTCGGTGCGTTCATCGTTCACGGATTTACGCCCGGCCCACGACTTCTAGAGGAGGAGATGGGGTTGATCTTCGTCATCATCTTCGCGCTGCTCATCTCCAACGTGTTGACCTCGGTGATCGGTATCCTCAGCGCCAAACACATTTCAAAGATCACGAACACCAATATCAACCTGATCGGTCCCCCAGTGATCGGAATCGCCCTGCTCGGAGCCTACATTTACCAACTGGTGTTCATGGATGTCGTCGTTGCAGCGATCTTCGGCATCATTGGCTACCTGATGATCCTGTACAGTATCTCGCGTGTCTCGCTGCTGATCGGGTTCGTGCTCGGCCCGCTGGCGGAAGTGTACTTCCACCAATCGTTGCAGCTTTCTCGAGGGTCCTACACAATTTTCTTCGAAAGCTACGTTTCACTCGTTATTATCGGAGCCATCCTGCTCTCACTGGCGTATGCATTGAACGATATCATCGGGATGGTCAGGGCGGAAGAGTCGTAATCGACTTGGGTCGTATTCCTCGAGTCGGGTTCCGGTCGCTTCTAGTTTGGGAATGAACAAACACGGCGGGTTTCAGACATACCATAAAAGTGTACAAAGGCCGAAGCGTTTTTTGTTGGTAAAGTGGTTCCAAACGGTCCGATAGTTGGACATAGCGCAATAGTTTTATAGGGTGCCGATAAATGGAGGCTGTATGGTAGACAAAACGGTGCTAACGCGCAGAGAGACCCTTGCAGCTGCAGCAGTAGCAGGAGTGGGAACAATCGCTGGCTGTCTTGGAGATGCTGATCCGGATGCCGTCGAAAACGGCGACGGCGACGACATCGAGGTGGATGACGACGCAATCGACCTGTTTATTCAAGCGGGCCCGGACGGAACCAGTTTCCAAGCGATTTCCGCGCCATTCGGACAAGCCGTACGGGAATATTCGGAAAATCCACCAATTGACGCGACGGTCAGCTCCTCGGGTGGAGGCGTCGAAAACGTTCGTGTCCTGTTTCAGGGTGAAACTGACGTCGCCACCACAGACGGCGTCAGCAGCTATAACGCAATGAACGGGAACGCCCCGTTCGACGAGCCGAAACCGGTCAAATGGCTTGCCCGCGCTGCCCTCGGGCAGCGGTTTTACGCTGTCCGCGAGGACTCCGAGATCGAAGCTGTCTCAGACCTCGAGGGAGCCCGCGTCGCTCCAGGGCCAGCGGGAAGTGGTGGGTACACCCAACACGAAGAGATTATGGAGACGCTTGGTATCGAAGTTGACAATGCCTCCTTAGAGCATTCGGAAGGTGGCAGTGCCCTTCGGGATGGGCAGGTCGATGCCTGGTACATTTTCAACGGCTCTGACTTCCAGAGTACGTGGGCGACCGCAGATATTCGACTGCTCTCGTTTACTGACGAGCAACTCGAGACTTACCAGGAGGTTTCACCAGCAACGGAGCCGGCGGTCGTCGACGACGAGTGGGTCGATGGGCTGGAAGAGGACATCCTGGCCATCGGGATCAACACCGGCTGGGTTGTCCGGGATGACATGGACGATCAAATCGCCTACGAACTGGCCCGAGTTGCCGGCGAACACCCCGAAGCAATCGCGAACAACTTCATCGGCGCCCAGTTCCTTGACGCCGAGTTCGCCTACAACGAGTTCTTCACCGACGAGGTTGGCCTCGAGTACCACGACGGCGCACTCGAGTACTACGAAGACGCCGGTGTCCTGTAACGGACCGGTTTGACAAACGGCATCAGATCACAACTGAGACTGAGACCCCGCCGGACTCCAATGACAAACACAGTTTCTGACCCCTATGACGACCTCGATGAGCAGGACCTCGATATTGAAACCGCCGAAGCCGGTAATCTATTACACAAAGCACTCGCACTCCTCATTGCGATTACAACGCTCTACGCTGCACTGACGGTTTCGTGGAGTCGGCTCCAAGCCGTATCGTTGTTTTTGCTCCTGATCCTCGTGTACATATTTATTCGGTTTCCACTCGTCGAGAACGTAAGCCGGGAGGGGCTGAGCCGACTCGAGTCACGCGTGCTGTATGGGTTCGACGGCGCGCTTATCCTCGCCGCGATGGTCTCGGTTGGTTACCTGTTTTTCGCTGCCGAGGAGATCGCGCTACGAGCAGGAACCGCGACCGACACCGAAATCGTCCTCGGGTTCATTGCGATGATGCTCGTGTTAGAGGCAACGCGACGGTCGATCACCCTCATCGTCCCCCTGCTGGCGCTGGTCTTCATGCTGTACCCGTACGTGGGACAGTTTATTCCGGGACTGTTCGGCCATCCCGGATTCTCCACGCAGCGGGTTATCGTCCAGATGTACCTTTCGACTCGCGGCCTGTTTTCGTTCCCGCTCGTCGTGAGCCACGAATACATCTACTTTTTTGTGCTCTTTGGGGCGTTCCTCGAGTTTTCCGGCGGTGGCCGCGCGTTTCTCGATTTAGCGAAGGTCTGTGTCGGGAAATTCGTCGGCGGGCCCGCAAAGCTTGCAGTCTTTTCGAGTGGGTTCATGGGAATGCTTTCCGGGAGTGTGATCGCCAATACGTTGACGACAGGAGCGTTTACGATTCCGACGATGCGCAAAACGGGATATAAGCGGGATTTCGCCGCCGGAGTCGAAAGCGCAGCCAGCACGGGTGGCCAGTTGATGCCGCCGGTGATGGGGGCCGTTGTGTTCATCATGATGGAGTTGACCGGAATCAACTACATCTACATCATCGTCCATGCTGCGGTGCCGGCACTCCTCTATTTCTTTGCGATTTACGTCGCCGTCCACTACCAGAGTGTAAAGAGCAACCTGACTGGGCTTCCGGATCGGCTGATACCTGAACGTCGTTCAGTGTTCTTGCGGCTCTACTATTTCATCCCGGTGTTTTCGCTGGTATGGCTCCTGTTCGAGGGATACAGCGTCCAGGCCGCAATCATCTACTCGACGGCGTTGCTTATCGGTATCACGTTCATTCCGCGAAACGCCCGGCTAGTCGACCCACGTCGGGAGGGTGAACGCCTGACTGACAACCCACTTGTGAACTCGATTGAGGTCACTGCCAAGCGAACGACACCCATCGTCGCCGCAGCGACCACCGTCGGTATTATCATCGGTTCGGTCAGCCTGACCGGAACGGGATTGAAAGTTTCAGCTGCGTTACTGGCGATCTCCGGAGAGTCGATCCTGATCGCACTCATCCTCGTGATGTTCCTCTGTCTCATCTTCGGCATGGCGACGGACACGATCACCGTCTACATCCTGCTGGCCATACTGGTCGCCCCCGGCCTCGAGGCGATGGGAATCCCGACCTTCAGCGCCCACATGTTCATCTTCTACTTCGGCATGATGGCAATGGTTACCCCACCTATCTGTCTGGCCGCCTATGCCGCCGCGACGATCGCCGAAAGCGATCCGATCCGTAGCGGTTTCTGGGCGTGGAAACTCGCCCTCCCGGCGTTCTTGCTCCCGTTCCTATGGGTATACGAGCCGGCGATCTTACTCGAGGGAACGACCCTCGAAATTCTCCGGGCAATCGCCACCGCGTTGATCGGGTTTACCCTCCTCTCGATTGCCGTCGTTCGGTTCATGTACATCGAGATTTCCCGCCCCGAGCAGCTCATCCTGGTCGCTGGGACGCTCCTGCTCTTGCATCCAAACATGCTCACCGACGTCGCGGGAATCGTCCTCGGACTCGTTGGGCTGAGCCGACAGTTCATCCATCTGTTCGAGATTGACGTCCCGGAACTCTCGAGTTTGAAGCGACGAGGGTAGTGGCGACGGCTTTTTCGTTCGGATTCGGGGACCGTGGGGAGTCGACAGGTGTCCGTCTCCTAGTACAACACCCATCCCTCAGCACCTACGAATGTTTATACCCGACCGCGACAAGTTGCGTGTAGAAGACCACCATGCCAGAACTACCGTTTGAGGCCCATCTCGATCAAGAGTATCTCGTTGAAACGCTCGTCGACCTGCTACAGGCCGATACTGCCGTCCCACTCGGCCCAGAGACGTTGATGGAACCGGACCATCCAAAGCTCGTCACCTTCGTCCAGGAGGTTATTCGGCCGAAACTCCGAGAAATCGGTGCCCACGATATTATTGACCTCCCGAAAAACCAACTCGCCGTCAGGATGGGCAGCGGCGAGAGCGACAAGGCAGTCATCATAATGGCGTATACGGCCGCCCAACACCACAACTGGATGGAAGAGCCCTTTTCGGGCAAGATCGCAATTCCCGACAGGGAGGACATCGACGAACCGTGTGCCTACGGCCAGGGAGCCGAACAGAACAAGGCTCACCTGGCGGCCATGCTAACACTGATTAAGGCCTTTCAGGACGCAGAAACCGAGTTTGACGGGACACTCTACTGTGTGGTAAACAACGAAGCCAGAAGCACCCACGAGTGCACCCACGCCCTCCTCCCGAAACTGGACCCCAAACCCGACTACGGCCTGTTGCTCATCGGCGGCGGCAACACGATCAAAGTCGCCAACCGCGGCCGCGTCGACGTGTTGATCGATGTCGAAGGCGAAATCGCCCACTCGAGTACGACCGACTGGCCGGCAAACGCGATTATGGGCGCAAACAAAGTAATCAACCGACTCGAGGAGATGGAGTTCGAAAAGACCCATTCCGACCTCGGTGGCCAACATGCAGTCCCCTATCAACTCGTATTCGATCCGGTCGCCCCACACACGTTCCCGGGTTCGGCTCATTTCAAAGTCGACCGGCGGCTGCTTCCGGGAGACGACGTCGATGAAGCGGTCGCGGAGATTCGAGCGGCCGTCGGTGAGGTCGAGCCCTTCGACATCACTGTCACGCGGGACGTGATGATGGAACCCTCGGTCGTCAGCGAAGACTCTCCAATCGTCCGGAGTCTGCAGTCATCGATTGGGACACTCGACGGGGAGGAAGCCGAAACAGTCCACTTCCCCGGTGCTTTCGACGCTGGTGGCCTAACCAACCAGGGAATCCCCACGGTCATGTGGGGTCGACCGGAATGCAACGAGGACATCATGTGGGAGGATTACGTCACACTCCGCGGCGTCGAGGAGGAATCACGCATCGTCGGTCGGACCGTCTTGGAACTCCTCGAGTAGGACACCGGCGATTATACCGGACTCGATCATGCTGCGGCCAACTGATTCTGATCGAAGTCATGTGAAAAGGCGGTGACGTATGGCCGGGCAAACCCGGCCAAAGGTGCCCTCCAGAAGGGGCGGTCATAAACGCTCTATAGAAGGACCGTCCAAAGTCGTTCTCCAGAAGGAAACAGTACTGACGAGCGGATAGAACATACGTGAGCGATCCTCTCCCGAAGAAAATTAACGATTGCCGGTTCTAAAGGGTATTTATACTAGTTTGGCTTTTCGAGCGCAAAATGTAGAACGATCTGAAAGTATCGGCGGTCAGCCGCAGCTATGAGGGTGTTTGACAATGACGAACGGGAGAAACTCACCCGACTGATGGCTGGAAGAACGGATAGCGAAATGGGAGCGGCGTCTCCTACTCCGACAGCGCATTCAGTTCGATTTTGTCCGCTGCAACCAGCAGTGCGTCGGGAATTTCAGATCGCAGTCGCTCCCGTTTCATACGGTGTTTTGGACCGGCAACGGCGATTGCACAAACGGGTGCTGACTGCTGATCAGTAATTGTGACTGCCACGGACTGCAACCGAGGGATCCGTTCTTCACGGTTGATCGCAAATCCCTGTTGGCGAATCGTCTCGAGTTCCGCCCGCAATTCATCCGACTCAACGATCGTGTTATCGGTAAGCTTACACAGCGGGTTCGTCTGCAGAATGTGGTCGACCTGCTCGTCGGCCAGGTCAGCAAGAATCGCTTTGCCGGCGGATGTACAGTGAATCGGAATCTGATTGCCGACTCGGGTTGCCGGAAGTTTGTGATTGCTGTTTTCACAGTAGACGAAGACCCCCACTCCCTGCTCTTCAACGACAACAGAGACGTTTTCACCGGTTTCCTCGGCCAGATTTTGAACGTGTTCTTTGATGATATCAAACATCGGGATTTGTGATTTGACGAACTCCCCATGTGAGAGGAATCGTAAACTCAACCGGTGGAGATCGCCCTCTTTGACCACATACCCCTCCTTTTGAAGCGTTGCGAGGTGGCTGTGGACGGAACTTTTTGAGAGCTCCATTGCGGTGGCGAGTTCTCCAACGGTTGCACGCTCGTGTTCACGGAGCGATTCGATGATTGCGAGGGATCGTTCGACCGAGGCAATCGTTTTCGTGTTATCAGAGAGGGTAACCATACACACGTATTCACCTAATCGTACTTAATGTTTCCCCTG
>LKMJ01001412.1_pt1 | contig 21100 bp, 27 predicted proteins | sample 643391 | NCBI WGS metagenome assembly LKMJ01 (sample SAMN04112250, study PRJNA286221) | soda lake metagenome | biome: soda lake; feature: Kulunda Steppe; material: water; isolation source: sample PL-Br10 brine of Picturesque Lake | place: Russia: Kulunda steppe | collected 2010-07
CATAAAGGAAAGATCATATGGCTCTTTTCAGAACCCTCCCGACCCCCACTAATGACCTTCTTCCTCGTTTGATGGTGGAGGTTTGCCTGGTGCTTGCACCAGATGTAAACTTCTTCCTTAATTCACGAAAACAGGGGTTACCTTGTTAGCGTAGTCTTTTCTTTTCTTTTTCTTTTCTAAGCAGAGCCACACATGCCAATGAGTGGTCCACGTTAGAACCTCTTACAAGAGTTTGTCCTCAACCAACAAAGTGTTGTTTGGATTGTTTGAGAATATAGCCACATTGAATGGCATCTCCTTTCAAATCAACAAAGCAGGGAGTCATTCTAAATGCTCATCATCATAGGATGCTTCAAGTCTTGCACACAAGCTGCTCAAAATATGTTAGAAGAGCAAGCACAAGCAAGGGCCAAGGCAGGCCCTCTCCTCACAAAATCGGCTTTATGTACAAGAACGTTCGTGGTTAACCATGACTCAACAGTCGGACTGTTTGTGCATGTGATATGGAATGCACATTTAATAGCACACGTGCTAACTTACATGTGCTGACTGCAAATGCACATGCATAAGTATGGTGTAACTGGGTGCAAGCTTAGGAAGCTGCAGCACAGTGACCATTCTGGCATATAAGTAGGTGTAAAGAAAAATCTAGACAGCACCTCAAGCACAATTCGTAACCTCTGGTATGCAAGCAGGTTATCACCTTGGGTCTGGCTATCCATCTCAAATGTGCAAGCTGCCTCTCCCTTCCTCTTAGAATTCGGAGCCTGATATTCAGATCACAATGTGTGCACTTGCAACGTGCAGATGAGTACAAGCAATTGCATTCCTTAGAAAAAAAGATGTTCAGCCAGATCACTTATGCCCATTGGGTTTAGCCTACCACAAAGCAAAACAGCAGGCTCTGGTGCTCAACTACCCTGAGGGCAAGAGCAAAACCACAAACCATACCAATCCAAATCCCGCCCGCTCTCAGCTTGACGATAGCATACATCAAATGTTAGACGCTGGAGCTGGCGCTGGAACTCCAAAGGTTCAGCCAAAAGCGTGCACTGCTGGCTGGGGTAACACAAAAGTTATATGTCCTGTGATGGGCTAGGCATCGCAGGGTGCACTTCCAAAACATGAATGTGCGTTTGAATCTGGTGGCCCAATAATGCTGACCTAGAGACTGCTCCCAGTCGTCAGCTTAGGCAATAAAACCATTCCTCAAGGTTAAATGTATGACTGACAGACTAAGCCAAGCACGTCTTAGTATACAAATAGTGTACAAGAGCTCAAGAAGCACATACAACAAAAGACCAGAAGGATGAATGAGAAGCACAAGCCAAGGGGCAAGCTCACAACTGCTTCTTTGACAAGGTTCCTGGTCAGGCACATGTGAGCCAGGGATTTCCTTGACGCATTGATCTATATAATGCAAGACCATTGAAGTGAACTTTTCAAAGGAAACTGGTCAGATGACTCACACAAGCATTCAAACAAACTTTTGCATGTCTGAATGCGCTCAAGTACAGACGGGTCAACTTCTTGCAAGAGACCTGACATCTTCACCATGATTTGATGGCACTGCATACCATTCAACCCCTCTGTTTCAGATACAGACAGCTTCAGTATACCGGTAAAACAAAAATACAAGGCTTATAGAAAGACAGGCTAATGAAACAGGCATGCATCAAGCCAATGACTAGCTGCACAAGTAGTGTTCAATTACTGACGCTTGTGTTGCTTGGTGAAGTGGCTTCCTCAACACTCAGCAATACCACGGTGGTGGATAAGCAGCCAGGCAGCAAGAGCAGCTCCAAGTCAAGGCATTGTAACAGCGAATCTGTCCTATCCATTCCAAACTCATTGTTACTCTTCCTTGCGAGTTTCTCAAGAATCGTAGCTTTCCTTGAGACGCTCGCGAGAGCCAAGCACACCATGTTGCAGTGTCTGGCATTGCTTGCAATGTTTTGTTCATGCTGGTAAGAATTCAATATAGCTTATTGTCAAAGGAGTCCCGGGCACAAAAAGATGCAAAGATGTACGACAAGTATGCATCAAAAACATGCATGGGTGGCCAGGATGATTTATTCACTCATGGAAGGGCTCATGGAGACAAAACCCAAGCACAAAGCAAGACCATTGCTCAACGAGCACGTGTTGGCTGGCAACAGCAGCCACAAGGTGACAAAAGCCATACCTGCCCTGTGCGGTGCTACGTCAAGACTTCACAACTATCCTTCAGGCCTTGCCTGCCGCAGCTTCCAGGATTCATAATTCCTTTCCAACTTATCCAGCAGGGGCTGTGCTCCTGGCAAGGCCGCGACGAGGGTCTGCACAAAAGTTGTTGTGGTTGTGGAATGCGACGCGTCTTTTATCATGCAGCTCGTGGCATGCAGGTAGCTGACCCTTTCAAGCGCATGCCAGCAGTTGATATCCAAGGTGCCCCCCCATCACCAAGCAGCTGATATCCAAGGTGCCCCCTCAATGATATCGAAGGTGCCCCCCACCTTAAACAGCGGGAGAGCAATCACATCAAAGAAGCCCACTTGGCACTTGCTGACTCCAGGCTTGCTTCGGTCAAAAAGTGGGCCAACAGGAAGGTTGGCAGCCCTCTCTCTGTCACCCTGCCGCCAAAGCTCTTCCTCCAAGCAGCTCAGCCACCTGAAGGGCCCAAGCCAGGTGCAGGGGGGGTAAATGAGAAGGCTGACCTTGCAACAGCCCTGTTGACACCAGCATACCTTCCACACGGTGTTCCCCCTTGACTGTGGAGGTGCAGCAGGGTGGGAGAGACTGGCATACCATTGCTCGCCTGCGCTGGAGGTACACACTAGCCCTGGTACGGCCCTGGTGCACCTCTGATGAGCTAAGGTGGTGTGCCATAGAGCAACTCACGCACGCATGGGGTTGACACATACCAAGCACAGCCCCCCTGAGTTATCCTAACAGCACTCTGCTCGCACAGGCCTGCAGGTGTTGCTCACTGACACGTGCCGTCAAGTACACCGGGAAGTCCCAAGGATCCCCAGCTGCTGCAGGCTAGCAAAGGTACCCGCACCAAGCAAAAGCACCTCGCAGGCCATTAAGGACATGAATGTTGCGCTTGATACGTGACAATGCTAGCTAGGTTGGTTGCCGGGCAGAGGCACATGCACTGTCAGTGCGTCTGGATGCCTGACAAACCTTTGTTGTCCTCAATTGGCGTGGGAGCGTTTCCACTGCCTAGCACTAATCCTTTCTATTCATGTGCTGCTCTCACTTGGCGTGGGAGCGTTTTCACTGTCTGGTATTTTCCTTACTGCTCTCACTTGGTGTGAACGTCAAAATCCCTTGATACATGACCGAGGTCGGCGCACTTCAACACGATCTGCAGAAGCAGCACCCTCTGCTCCGCACTCAGTCCTGCCAGCACCAAGCCGTTGTCCTGGGGGCGTGCGCAGGCAAAGAAGTACACACATACACACATATGCTGCACGTGCGCAGGCAAAAGAGCACACACACATGTGCGACATCTGCCAAGGCAACAAAAGTAAGGCACACATCCGCCACGAGTGCGCCAACTGTCAGGCCGAGGAGTCAAGGCGGTCGATGAAGGCTTGCTGCTCAGTCAATGAGCCATGGGTCAAGAGAGTTGTGGGTGTGTGCATCCTGGGAATGCTACATCAACATGAATTTGAAGGTTATGCACATGCGTGAGCAAAAGAGCACATCTATGCAAACACCTGCATTTGTACAATTGCATACGGATGCGCACACGCACACGCATAAAAGCACCAATGCACACACCACAGGCGCACCTTGTCCCAGCCTTTGGAGGCCGTGGGCGTGAGCTGCTGTAGAGGGTGCTGCGCCGGACAGGCATTGCTGCATGCTTCCGCCCTGGACCTGGGGTCATGTGCAGTGAAGACACCCTTGAGGGTCGCACCCGTGTGCATGGCGCCAGATGCGCCCCTGCCGCACCACTGCCCCTCACGCGCTGCACCCCGTGCTGAGGTGGTGAAGGTCGCTGGCAGCGACTTGCGTTTGAAGAGTCCTGACTCACTGCAGGGGCTGTCTGGCTTGGACAGCACACTCATGCTGGGTGCTTGCTTCACGCTGCCCAGGGACTCGCTGCTTTGGAGCCTGAGGAGGGCAGCCTTACATGGCGTGCTCGCCCTGCGTGCAGCACGCGAGAAGGCATCTACGGACAGCAATACGAGGCATATGGGTTCTTGATGGGCTGACCCAGATCGTTGCACGCATTGCCGTGTTGAGCGCATGAGCACACATGGCCTTGTAACTTGTGCCTAGAGATGCAGGCAGGCAGAGTGCTTTGTGCACGCAGCATGCGGTGTGCAGTGTGCGACTCTTGCACACGACAGGGGCTGCCCTTGCGCAGTTGGGGGAATGGCCGCAGGTTCCCTGGAGGTACTCTTGTGCACACAGCTTGTGCAGTGAGCAGCACGAGTGCTTTGGAACCACATGTGTGCCATTGAGCATGCTTGCTCAGCAGCACAAAAGCCCAACAGAATGTACATGAGCATGGCGGCACCTGGTAGTGATATCCGTGCAACGATTAGTACATGAAGATGGTGGCAAAACATCCAGTCCCAACCCCAAAAGCTTCATCATCACCACCTCCACCACCACCAGCAGCACCACCATATATATGCATCATGGAGAGCATGCACAAACCATGAACCTACTTTGATGCCAATGAGCCTTCAGTAAGGCATGTAAGGAATGCGCCGCGCGTCTTGGACTGGCGCAACATCTACAGAAGAGGAGCAATGGCAAGCCTTGCCTTGCTTGAAGTATTGGATTGTTTGAATAGCAAGATGTATTTTTTTGCATTTACATTTACAACACACAAGATTAGCATGGAGCTTATAAATGCAAGACATCTACACCGTAGATAGAGTGCACATGCGCATGTTACACACGATGAGGTTCAAAGGGAGAAGCCAGGCAAAGTCTGAACAATACTTAACAAATCTTTTTTGATTTATGAATCCAGCATCAGTTTTTAGATAAGTTGGATCCCTGCCTTAGTTACTAAAAAATAATGGATCAATAAAATGACTCTGTGTCATGCTAAATCACCGTCACTGTTCGCCATCTCAGATACACAAGCCATGTACACATGCAAGGTGTTCTTTCTTCATCATAAAAACAGGGCCTGGCTGTGATCTTGACAAAGCAGGCCACAAGGGAAATAAGTTGTTCTCCAGAGGGGTAGCTGTTGGACAATAAGGTCTCCAGAAAATCAGCTGACACGTTGCTTGTCTTGTTGATAAAGGATACTCTTACATTCGTCCATACAATTTTCAAGACATACTTTTTGTTGCAACACAATGTGGCTGTTGTTCCATGCAAGCACTGGGTCAAAATACATACCATCCCCTCCCACCCGCGCCACCAGAGTTACATTTGCATGCTCTAAGTGTAAACGCCACTCATCTACAGTCTCTCTTGTATTGCGACTGTCAAAGAAATGGCAGAACATATCATAGGGGAGAAGAGGAGGGAAAAGGCATCCCTGGAGTGTAAAAAACTTCCCTGGACATAGACAGTCACTGTTGAGAAGGGGGCTAAAGGAGGCAACAAGGGCAAATCACTGGGGGAATGCATGCGCGTGCACACATATATAACAAAAGCGCTATCTCAGTCTCCACCACCCAAATGAACAACCATAGCAGGCAGGCACAGCATGATGGCCACATACACCAGCAACCACCAATCCCGCGCTCCCGCACTCCCCCACCCTGAGGGACAGCCATGGCAGGCAGGCACGGTGTGATGGCCTAAGGCAAAGGTGTGATGGCCTAAGGCAAAGGTGTGATGGCCTAAGGCATACCAGACGCACTGACCCACCGTGTTTGCCTGGCCAAGCAGGGAGAAGTGCTGCTTCATGTCCGTGGCCAGCACGAGATCGATGACGGTCGCCCGCAGTTGGGTGTATTGCACCAAAGTCATATCATACAGGAAGTTGCACCCATGGCCAGGGGCCAGCAGGATTTCAAAAGCACTTGCTACATGAAACTGTTCCTGCAATGATACAATGGGCAGCATGTGAGCACATTTACGGGCATGCAGAAAGGGCAGAAGTGTGGCTTCTAGTCTGACTTCTGTCGCGATGCATGGTCTGTGCTGAGGAGAGAACCTGCAGAAAACTCAAGGACATTTTGGGGGTGAAGAAGTGCACCTTCTTCCTTATGCACCAAGGACTTGCACATACTCTCTGTAGGCTGTGTGCACCTTGGCGCGTGTGAACAGCATTACAGCGGAAACCCTGCATTGCCCTACCAGGGGCGATTGGTCGTTATAGCGAATAGCCAGGACGTCGTGTGAATTCTTTAGGAAGTCATTTGTGAAGCCCCCATGACCGCAGTCTGCAATAAACAGAAAGTTTGTTCAGTTTGGAGCGCGCTGCACAAGCTGGATCAGCTTTTGCCTTGGGGGCAGTAGCTACTAGCCTGCTTGAGAGGGAAAGGTAATTGCACACTGTGCCCCAGTTGCGTGAATTTAGCAGGCTTACATGTTGCAGCTTTTAACCTCTGAAATACCACTGCCCCCATCCCTCCTGGACCTCATGCAGCAATGCACCCGTTCTGCAGAACACTAAGAGTATGCTTTCATTAAACACACCCCTAACGAGTAATGTAACTCTGCATGGGCATTGCATACACATGCCCGACGTGCAAGCAGAAATGCTGAATTTCTGGAAAGCAAGCTGAAGCAGAATTAGAAACTAGAGCTGCACTAGACATCTATCCTTGTACGAAGCCATGACTTGCACCCACCATGCATGATTGCAGCCAGGTACACAGAAAGGAGCATCAAAGGGTCAGAAAACCTTGAGACAGCGTTTCCTCCAACCAGGATGATATGTGCCATCTACAAAGTGGGATGGTATTGTCAAATATTGGCAGTGGCGGTACAGAAGCCTATGCTTAAAGTGTAAAATGCCTAACAATTTCAATGACTTACTCAGCACAGCTCAATATAGGAAGCTCCCTATTGCACCCAACCTGTTTAGCTGCTCCCAAGGCAAGCAACTTCAAGGCAACCAGTGAATTGATCGTGCACACATAGATCAATGTTTGTTTAGACATAGCAGGACTTACCTGAAGCACATCACACGCATGCATTGCATTGTGATAAGGGATTGTTGTTGCGTAGGCTGCTTCAATATTCTTCAAAAAGCGCGCAAGCTTGAGCGCGTGAAGCTTGAAACTACAAGCAAGCAGGGAATGACAAAAAGTATGCACTTCTTTCACAGTGCAAACTCCCACGTTCACAATGGCCTTGTGTACTAGAAAGCTGGACTTTATAGATTCAAAGGACTAATCAGATAGATAATTGAAACCAGAATGATAAGAAATAAGCCTGAGAAGCTGGCAAGGACGCACAGATTCAAGTTGGGTTACAGTAGGAGAGAGCGGATGGAGCAAAAGTAAGATATAGAAACGCAATATTTGAAATGGCAGCAAACCTAAGCTACTTGGAGCAATACCAGGAACAATACCACGACGCCCCAGGTAGCTACTACCCTTTTGGTACTTTGTTTCACACACCTGGAAATGAGGCCGGTTCTGTGCAGCAGATAGTACCCCAGTGCGGACAGAGGGTGACCTTGTGTGGCAGCATGAAGCTTAAAGGCATCAAAGCTGTAGCTGGTGAATGCATCCTCCAGGAGGACTTCTACCTGCAACTCGTGGGGATGTTTGAATGCATTTTTGAATCATGATGTCCTGTGATTTGCACCATAAAATGAAGCAGCACTTGGTGTGCAGTGTCGCAAAGTACCGAGCGAATAGTATCCAGGCTGCTTCATCTCCAATACTGCAGTCCTTTGTTCTCATTTCCAATTGAATGATGCGCGATCACAGCTACTACATAGCCGCATTTGAACAACCATTCTGCAAGGCAGCGCATCATTCAATTGGAACAGTTTAATTATTGACCTATGGTACTTTGTTGACCCACACATCGTCACACAGTCAAAAGTTGCAAGATGCAATGCAATTATTCTGCAGTAGCTTACACGCGTGGCTGCCTTGAGAGCACCAACCTCAAACATAGGAGCAGCCTGCAGGGACACCCTGCTGCTGCTGCTGCTGCTGCTGCTGCTGCTTTGTTGTGCCACAGAAGTCTCCTGGAGATCAACTTGTGGGCAGCTCTGGTACCTTGCACTCAGGATTTGGTCCTGGCAATCCAGGCTGTTGCCCTCAGACTCAGCTGGCACGTTGGGGACAGGGACTTTGCCCAGAGGAGCAGGTTTGAGTGCCTGCATTAAAAGTCAGCAGGGCACGCACAACAGCGGATGCAGAGCAACCCAAAGCCAAGCTAGTTGAGCCTTGACGGGGCAGGATGGGTGTGTGCATCCATATCACACATCTAGTGCACGAACAGCCTCTGACACATGGGGCACCATCCTGATGGGTTGGTGTATGCACAGCCTTGGTCAGGCATAAGATCAAGTCACCATGACGAGTGGATGAAGTGCTTGGGTTTGCAGGCCTGAGCAAGGCTTGTGTTGCATTATGCAACTTTTGCAAACGAAACAGTGCATGCGCGGCCTTGTCTGGGCACAGACATGGGCGCGGCAAGTGGGTGGCGGTGGACATACGCCTGCTGTCTTGCCAGTTTACTGCTTCTGAGTTATCAATAACACAATACACAGTCTGTACCTTGCAGGCCTGGGTGAGGCCTGACATCCGCATCGCTCAAGCACAAGTGTTTGGCCTAAGATGCATCATACGATGATCGTGCGGAGCACTCAGCCACCTTCAGGCCCTTGAAGCTTGTGGTGCTCACAGGGGCACGATCACAGGGGCACGCACGTGGCGTGCTCACAGGGACACAGGGGCACGATCACAGGGGCACGCTCACAGGGGTATGCCCACAGGGGCACGCACATGAATGATAATGATGATGCGTGCAAGCCAGTGGCTAGGCGCAGTGGCAGTGGCCTCGCAAGCACAGCTGGATTTACACCCGCACCTGGACACAAGGTGTGCAAGGTAAAGCAGGCCCCCCAGGCTGTAGAGCCACACCCACCTCATCACTCAAGAGGTGCACGCCCCATCTGACCCTCTCCACATTGTCGCCAAAGGAGCTGGTCAACGGGCTGCCTTCGCCTTGCGGCAGCGCCTCAGGCCGCCACCTCCTGCATGACTCAGCACCAGGCCCAGCCACGCCCATGTTGCCTGCACCACCCACGGCGCTCACTGGGTCATGGCGCCCACCTCCCAGCTCCGTCGCGCTGTTGCCCAGCTGCAGCTGGGGGCTTGAGCCTGTGACGCTGTTCATGCCTGTCAGGAGGCCGCCTGCCGCGGCTTGACGCGTAGGGCTACTGCCCAGGCTGAAGGCGCTGTCATGCTTGATGAGCGTGCGCCTGGCACGGAGCTTGGACAGGTGGAGCTCCAGGGATGCGCGCGCGGGGCCTGTGCCGCCAAAACGGAGGGTGCCAGCGTTAAAAGTAAGCCGAGCTGTAAGCCTCTGCGCACCTGGCACCAGGCACTGGCACCGACGCAGAGCAACTGCCCTGCATTGGGCTCAACATGGCGCGTGCAAAAGCAGCGCGGGGTATTGCCATTGGGGGGCAGCACATTTACGACACCTTTGGCACACACAAAATGGCGGATTGGCACAGATTGGTCACGGACACAAGTCATAGACAGCACCTCACCAGGCCCCACCCACCAGCTGTGAGGCAGAGCTGCGCATGGTGCTACCCTCTGGTCATAGCAGCAAGCATGATGGGATGGTCCTAGCAGCTAGCTATGATGGGATGGTCCTAGCAGCTAGCATGATGGGATGCAGGCCTGGACCGACCTAGCAGCCAGCTATGGATGGTGCCATGTGTCAAGACCCTGTTTGTGTTGTCCATCACTGATGGGATGAGGGTACGCAGTGCCGTGCGCAGCCTCTTTGTGATGGCCAGCAAAAGGCAGAGTGCCGCAAAAGTTCGGCAGGCATGCCTCCTCCACAGACGCCAGGAGGGCGTGCACACCACAAATTTGTGATATATTATCATAACCTCTTCAAAAGCACTGCTGGGAGCGCAATTCCTATTGCTTTTGGGCAAATTTGTGAGGACGGGCCACGCGCAAGCACGCACGTGCACACCTGAGCTGGTGCGCCGCAGAGATCCTTTAGGTTTGTCCACCGCGGTCAGCGCCGCCAGCATCGCATGCAGGGGCGGGACCGAACCCTTCTGTCCCTCAGTCTCATGTGTGTCTCTGCAGAGTGTCAGAGGCAGTTGTGGCAAGGAGCGGTGCCCGGCTGTGTGCAAAGCCAAGCAGCAAGGTGTGCAGGGCGCTGTGCAGCGATGTGCCATCCATTATTGGTGCCTCCACACATCCCTCCAACTTGAATCCCCATACATAACCCCCGTGCGTCTGGGATGCATGCACGCCAGCGGCATCAGACGCTGAGTGCACAGCTTGTGCCTGGCCAGAGGCTTGACCTGCACCCAGCACAAGCTTTTATTCTGACCAGCCCCAGCCTTTCCGGTTTGCTGAAGGACTACACACGCAAATGCAGGCCCCAGCCTTGTGATGGACCTTATTTGCCCCTCCTCAACACATTCAACTTGTTGCCTGGCTTCTGTGGACTTTCAAAACAACGCATCCAAGAGGTCCGGCAATGCTGTACTCTAGGGCACAATGCAGGTTGCTGGGGTACAAACCTCAAGGCCCCTCCGCTGTGTCGTGCCACCCGAGGCAGAGGTGCACATCCGCATCCACCCACCACCCAAACCACCACCAGCCTCACCTCCTCAAGGCCCCCAGTGTGGCTTGGCCGCTGCTCGCCGCGCTGCAGTCAACATCCAGCAGCCCGTGCATGACTTCATGGAGGCCGCACGTCGGCACAGGGTGGTGGGTAGGCGCCGCGGCTGCGCATCCACCAAACACATTTGCAGGAAAGACACAGTTGTACTGTTGGACCAGGTAGGGCAGGGGACCTGATGGCCAAAGGCTTCCATTCTAGCAGCTGGCAGTTAGATTAGGGAGCGCTCTGAGGCTGCCAAATGGGCCTCAATATCCCGTGAAGGAGCATTTTGCAAACTACCCGTTCATGGGCCTTGCAAGCAGTGCCTAGCTTGACCTTAAGGACACTCCCTCAACCTCTGCAGCAGGCGCATTGGGGGCACGCCAGTGGGCAGCAGCAACCAGAGTCAGCCTCCTTTGCTTGGAACTTGGAAAGGAGAGGGGCAAAGCGCAAGGGCCGCACAGCTGCCTTTGAAGCCAAGCCTTTCTGGCCCCAGAGTTGCAGAAAAGCCTTCTTAGGAGCTGAGCAGATACAGACTGGAGCCATTTGGTTTCTTCAGGTCAGGCACTAACATTGACAGCAGATCATCCGACTGTGTATTCAATGCTGGCAAGCCATCGAGACGGGTCTAAAGATGCAAAGCACGCAATCTGCTACGCCCTCTCGGCAGACTTATGCAGAAAATGCGCGCAAGCGTGCACGGGCATTGCAGGCGCACTACTAGCAGGTCCTCATGCTCTGGTGAGCGCGCCATGTAGTGACCGCAAGCACGTGAGCCATGCTCAGGCCCATCGGCATGCAGCACACGCATGCACGCATTGCAAAAACGGGGCTGGCGAGCCCTCACATTCAGTGAACGCATCATGCAGAGCCCACAAGCTGTCCTCAGTAAGGCTGCTGCCATCCACCAGGGTCTCCAGGGCTTTCACCATCAGGCCTGCATTCCATTTGCAAAAGCAAGTGCAGCTATTTGGTTGTGCTGCTGTTGTTGCTACCTGAAACAAAGGGATCTTTTGAGTGCCCGCCTCATCCACCCACAGTGATAGCACAGTCATCCGCGGCAGATTTTGCATGCAATTGTTTTGACGCACTGTGCACCGCAGTCTGAGCGTGCCTGCCTGCGTGACAGGCTGCAGCTGAATTGCACTGCTGCGCATGGGGCTTCATTAAAAGCTGGAGGAAGCAGGTCGTGGCACCACATTCATCGCAGCACTCACCTGCTGGGCCTGACTTGCATGCCTCTGTCCCGTCAGCTGCACTTAACAGAGTGGCCTGCAAAACAGCAAATGATGCACTTGATTCGCCCCCATCATGCGCTAAACACCGGATGACTTGAGCTGCCTCTCTCACGCACAAAGCCCCACATGCAGCTCATGGTGAGCAGATCTTACAGGGAGCACAAATTGGCACATGACAAGGATTTGGATGCACATGCCGACATGGCAAGCTTGACTAAAGGGCGCTGACCTCGCACACGCTCTTGACAATGTGCTGCCATTTTAAGGGGAAGCATTCACAGGCAGACCTGGAGCATGAGAAGGCTGTAGATGAGCTCATCTTTTTGGGAGGCTGGGGCGCTTGCATGCGCATCACCCTGAAAGCATGCCTGCAAGTGGTGATGCACGTAAGTGATGAGGGTGCTGGGCAAGGCAGAAACAGACAGGCTGGTACGAAAGCACATGGGCACAGGTGCAAGCGGTGGAGTGTGAACAACCTTAAGGAGGTGGGACAGTCGCCACGTCAGTGAGCTGAAGCACAAGGAGGAGCCCGCACGCAAGCCAGGTGCACTCAGCTGTCAGAGCATTCATATTCTGGCTCATGACGATTCACCTGCGTGGCACTGGGCTCAGTGGCTCTGCGCCTCCCAGCAGTCAAGGCAACGCCGGCCAAGATACCCATATCAATGAATACATGCCAGGCAATGCGAGAGCAGCCTGCGCCCATGAAAAGGCATCGGGGCAAATGTGTCAGCAAAAACAGACGAGGATGTAGAAATAAGGAAGGTAATTATTCAGACATCTTAAGGATTGAGATGAAGCATGATACAGGCAGTGCAAAAGACTAGAATAGAATTCCAGCTCCTTAAGCAAATGTGTACACCTGCTTCTCTGGCTTTTGCCATAGGAATCACTTTGCGTCCAAAAGTTGGTAAGGCAAGGTGTATGAAAGTGCACAGCCAAGAGAGTAACGCCTTCACAAGCCAATCTACCCAGGTGGCTGGACGTCACAATTGGTTGCTAGCATTTAGCGCAACGTTGCTTACAACTTGTCAGCGTCCTCTGAGCAGCAGAATCCCTGCTAAAACCACTCAAGTGCGCTTAATTGTGTACTTTTTCAAGTTAAACGCACTCGAGACCCCGCTGTCAATGCCTCTCCTAAGCACTTCTTAAGCGCCTCCTAAGCGCCCTCTCACAGGGACAGTGAACATGCCTGACGACGCAAGGACGCAGGAGCCATGTACATGTGTGCATCCAGACACGTCCAGCAAGAATACAAGCTTCTCGGTGTTTCTGGCAAGGGAAGGGAGCCTACCTTGAGGAGAGAAGAAGAGCAAAACAAAGCCGTGTAGGATCGCGACCAGCAGGAGTGCGGTTACAGACTGAGCCAGCCCCTGACGAGTCTTTGTGTCTCCAGCTGAAGTTGTTCTCATTTTGCCATCGGCAATCCGGCAATCCAGTGCTGTTGTTCAAGCTCCTGTCCAAGGAGCAGAAGTTTAAAGCATGTGCAGCATGTGCTAGAGCGCTCTAGATCTGCTCTAATCAGCTGCAGAAGGCATGTTGCAAGGCATGGAGGCGCCCAAGAATCTTGCATCTACTTTCCTGCAGCAAAGGGAAGCAGCCTTGAAAGACTCCTTGGAAACCCCCCTCTCCTTGCGCATATGCCCTGTAAAGCTAGCATATCCTTTGTACAGGTTTACCGGCTTTGAGCACCACAAAAGGCCATATAAAGTGAAGACAAAAAGCAGCACACGGTTTGGCAGCCAGCAAACAAGGGGAGGCCGTTTCAGTGCCGAGGGTTTCGCGATTCGCGACGTAATTACCCATGCGCATGCGCATCGCCCAATGCATATGAGGTGCCAGTATGTGCAATGCCTTTGAGGTATCTGAATTCTGACACATGCCAGGTCCTTGGCAATGGTTCCAGTTGTTCTTAAATGCCGCGGCCAGCCCTCTCTCACCTTGTGCAACCTGCTAATGATTTGACCTCACACAACGAATCATATATAAATTGCGCACTTATGTGGTAAGGTGTACTTATGACCCGGTTGACAACCCGGTTTACCCTTCCGGGTTCCGGAACGGATCCGAGTGTACAAAGAAAGAGTATTCTACCAGGAATAGAGTATTCTAAAGAGTATTCTACCAGTATTCTATCAGGATTCTTAAGAGTATTCTACCAGGATTCTAAAGAGCATTCTACCAGGAATATGGCATCGTTCAATATCGGGGGCGATGACCAAAACGATACAAGGGCGGGTGCCCGCGTATTCACGCAAAAATCACGTGTAAATCCTTTATTTACCGACTCTAGTACTATCTGATTACTGCGATGATAGTCTCAAGTGGTGGGCCTCCCAGGCAGTCCATGGACTTCGGACACGAGGTGAATTTAATCAGCTTATAAGCTATAAGAGGTGCATGGCAGCTTAGGTGAACAGAATGGTGGAAACCCCAGTGTGCAGACGTGTTCATAATACTCTCTTAGGCAAGCCAGGGAGATCACCACTGACCCATGGGACACATTTGGCCAAATATGTCCAGAGTCCATGGATCTCCCATGGGCGATCCGGGCGCATATGCATCACCATTTAAGGAATCTCATCTAGTGATTTTTTTGTATTCTACTGTCATACTGAATTTCAGTAAAGAAGATAAAAGTGAATGCTGCAGAAGCCGGAAAGAGCCCCCCCATGTATCGTTTTGGTCATGAAAGAATGGTCTTGAAATGAACAATAAATTAAGGCCTCAAATCTGATAACCTGCACAGAGTATGCAGAAACTATGGTCTGTTCAATAATGCATACTAATCCTGCATTGCGTGCGTCCGTTCATGCCCGTGTTCATGCATGTCACAAATTCGTGTGCGTGCATGTACACACAGGCCTGCACGCGTGCGCACAAGCGTGCACAAATGTGCATGTGCATGCTAGTGAGCATGCACACTTGCTCGCTTGGGCATGTTCATGCATGCATGCTTGTGTGCGGGTTACCAGTGCAATGCAGAGTTTGCATGGATGCCATTTCATAGTTTTGAGCTCGCTTATCAATTGACCTGGCCAGTAAGTTTACAAGTTCACAAGTTTAAGTTTGACCTTCAGTCAGGTAGTTTGACTGTTTAGGTTGCTGGTGAACACCAGCCATACAGAAAACATCCATAAGGTCTGAGATAAAACGATAGGAATCATTGGAAAAAATTGATCCTCAGAACAAGCTTGGGAGAAATAAAAAGCTCCATTCTGATTGACAGTAATTTTGTAAGCCAGTGGTAAATTGTGAAACAAGTCTGGAAATTTAAGCCTCAACGAACACATTTGCATGCAAGGGCACAGGAAAAGAGCGTGTTTTTCGTCTTGACTTGCCTGCAAGCCACACTTATCACAGGTACCATCATGAGATTCCCAGCTTCTTGTCTCGACATGCAGAGCATGGGAATGTAACCTGAAACATGCCACGTTGCGCTGTGTTCGCTTGCCCAAATCCAGATGCAGATACCTAGGTACGGAAAAAGGCGGTCCATCAACAGCCACCGACCTAAGAGGCAAAGCAACCCAATTATGAAATTTTGCAGCCTTGTCCGTCTGATCTTCATTGCCTAGCTGGTTTGCCTGGTTCCAGATACCCCTCAACTCCTTTCTCACATCAACAACAAATTCTGACTGTGGGATCGTTTGAATTGTTCTCACGCGATGTTGGAAATCACTGCTCCTTTTCAGACCATGTAAAGCATCCAAGAACTCAGCACTCCAGCTCTTCTTGTTGATAGTGCTCATTGCAATCAGCCTTGAGGACTTTGGCATGAGTGCTACTATTACTGCATAGCAGAGCATTATAAAATCTCACAGCCGCTCGGAACCAATAGAATTGCCAATAGGCTCTTGGCCACACTCACGTAACACAGACCTGGCCAGTAAGGGTTGGATCAGGGTTGTCCCCGTGCTCCCAGGCACCGAGCATTCTCTGGAAATCTATGTACGTGTGCTTTTAGCAGTACCGCACGGTACAAAGGAGGCTCACTCAGGGTATGGGAGCGATGGTCCGGGCTGTGCAGGATGATACAATTCGCGTTCATGCAAGCTTGACGGTTCCTCTAGGCACCAGTGCGCAGGACCTGGCCATCCCTCTGGGTTGGAGCCATACGCCCCTAGAGGTACAGTTTTGGCAAAGGCAGGAGCAAGGGTGGACACAGGAGGCGGATGTTTTTCAGGCGTCTGAGCTCGTGCTTGCTCCCTTCATTAAACTTGCAGTGAGATATGTGCGCGTGCAAGGCCAGTTCCAAATGAAGCAACTTAACGTTTTGTCCCTCTGGCCCGGCTTTTTGCTCTCATGGTTACCAAGGCTACCGTGAAAGGTAACCAACCAGCCTAATGACCAGGCTGGCTGTGAACCCTATCTTGTAAGTGTTTGCTGCCAAGGCTTGTTGGGAATAGACTCAACTGCTCCCTCTGCCAGAGGGGGGTTTCTACAGTGTACAAAAATTATCAGGACGTTTAAGTGATGCCTTATTAGGGTGCTGATGCCTGTGTTAATGTATTGACGCCTTGTAAAATGGTTAGCTGTAAGTTGGTTAGCTTAGAGTTGATTGGCTCGCCAAGCACAGATACACTCTGTCCGCCAGCACCATGGTGGTGCAACCCCGACCAGGCAGTGTGGGCGCACTGCCCTCGTTTGATTACGTGTTCGCACAACAAGTGTTGGCACAGTCGCTGTGCTGCATGCCCTCCAGCAGGCCTGCTCTGCAGGTGCTGGTTGAATGCAAGCACAGGCCAGAGCTGTGCATGCAGCAGGCCAGCAGGCATTGAACAAGGCAGCAGCAATGGAAGCATTGGTCTTGTGTGGCTGGTAATGCTCGTCACCACTTGAAGCCTGAGGTGGTGTCTAGGATGCAAGCACGTGCAGTGCGCACACAGCGCGAGGGGCGCGGCGCAGCAGGTGCAGGCAGGGCCTGCTTCTACCCTTGTCGGAACGCATTACAGCCTCTGTTTATTTTGCGGCACCTTCCACATGTAATCCAAACTGAGCAGCCGCATAATTCCCCAAGGCTGCACACAGCATTCGTTGACTTCAAGCAGCCATCATGATGGCACCATCCCCCAAAAGGCTCTGTGGGCACACTTGCGTCGCGTTAACATGCTCACTTGGTTATCATGGATACCTTGTAATGAAATGGAATATGATAATTCAAGCTGGCAATGGCAAGCAAACACAGCAGTCAACCGATCTGGCTCAATGTGAACTAAAACAACTTTTCTTTCCAGTTATCTGATATCTCCTTCCTTCAGCAACTCCTGAAAGCTGAGCTCTCACTCCAGCCTCATGCTGAGACCTGCTAGATCTCTGTTACAAACTTGCCGCAAAAAGCATTGTCTGCAAGGGAAGGATAGTTCCAACCAAGACATGACCTAGACGAAGGAAGGGGAGATGGTAAAGATACAGGGATTACAAGGATAAGGCCTTTACTGAAGGCTTCAGTCAAGAAGCGTGACTACTAGCCTGCTCAATCAAGTTAATGTAGGAAAAATATCAAGTTTATTGCTGTTTTGATTTAAAAAGCTGACATATCAAGACATCCTGTCTGAGAGGTGGACATATTTCCTGCGGAGAGACCCCCTGGGGGTGTGTACAATGGAATATGGCACGTTGCTCATCCTGGATACTACCATTTGCCTAACATTGCGGAGATACATTGCAGACCACTGGATTACAGAGACCAGAATAACCTACATGCAGGTCCGTGTGTACATGCGCTAGGAGATGCCCCTGTGTTGGCCGCTCAGTGAGAAAGAAAGAAGGACCAACAAACTAAAGAACGCGCACTCAGGGCTGCCCCTGGCGTCATATACTATTACAAGGGCGAATCATGGTTCTGGTCTAAGCAATTCATTCTCTTTATGTCGTGAAGTGTCTGTGGCTTAAACTGCTACCTAGACGGATGACTCCATCTGTTGCCAATGACTGTGACCTTGGGTGCCGGAGATGGGCAACAACGGTCTACTGTCACTCTCGGCAGCAAAAGCTGCTTTTTGCACCTTGGTGCGCAATAATGGTGCAGGGCTGCAAAGCACGCTGCCCCACACACCCGTGAGACGGCTGAGGCTGCGCGTTCCAGGCAGGCATGGCATATTCTTGAAGAGCTCGAGCAACTGTGGCTTGCTCATCAGATCCTTTGTGGTAATATCTGCAGGGTTAAGGAAAGAGGAAACATAGATCTTGCATGCATGCACAAGAGGGGAGCACGCTGGTATGTGTGAATGTGGATGTGTATGTGTGTATGTTTGCATACGTGCGTGCGCATTTGTGCTCACAAGCATGTATCGCGTGCATGCAACCTGGAGGCCACCTGTGCTGTGGTCAAGGAGTGCACTTAAATGTTAATTCTATAGGCACAGACAGCTCCTATCAAAGGAGTCATATGCTATTCTGAAGATCCTTCAAAAGTTACGCTTAGTCAATGCAATACTTGTAAACACCCTGTAGAGAAGATCACTGCAAAAAGTCACTCACCACACACAACTCCAATGCAGTGGAGGGTGCCAAAAATGAGTGCCACAACATGGTACAAGTAGACCACTCCCAGGAAAAGCAAGTAAATAAACTTTGGATCACTCCAGGCATGCGACCTGTGTTGGGCAAAAAGAAGGAGCCTTGAAGAACATCTTTGAGGTGTGATGGACTTGGGCCTGGAGATAGGAACCCTCAGCAACATGTGTCAAGCACATCAAAACTCACCTTGCCTCTCTTGCCTGCATTGCCTGCTTGACAATGGCTCCAAGGAACAGACCACAGCCAATTTGACCGCAAACCTACAGGGACACATCATACGGTGGCTACTTAGTTGCTGGTTAAAGAGAGCGAAGGCTGCTAGAGCGAAGGAAAGCAGCTAAAGGGAAGGAAGGCTGCCAGAGAGGCGTACCATAAAAGACGCAAAGAACCTGTGGTTGTTCTTGGCAACACAGTTACCTGTTGACCGCACAGCAATAGGATAAGTGGTTTAATTTTGTAAGCCCACATGCATGTCAGTGTGCTCAAAAGATGCAGCAAATGCACCTGACATGTGCCAAGCAAGAAATGACTGGGTGCACTTACCCACCACCCCGCAATGGTGGTCAAATTTCTCCTGCAAGCATGGAGGACGCATTTGGGGATGCCACCTCTGCCGTCAGTCAATCACACACGCATGCTCGCGCATGAACTTGCACATCCAACACTGTGCACACACTAATTCATGCGTGCACACTTAGCAAATGCTCCCCATACTGCACTACGTCTCAATAAGTAGCCACAAGCAAACCAACATGCCGCCAAATCTGCACATAGGGTCTCCATATGCAGGCCTGATGACAGCTTAGGACGATGATCGACATGGACATGTACCCACCATGCAGGCATTACAGGAACTGCAATGATGACTTCTAGGAGGCCGCCATATGTTGCAGGTCACACAATCTGCGGATGTTACAAAGACGGAAGCAAGCACATGAGCAAGCCATCAGGAGCACGCACGAGTGACATCCAAATCCAATGGACAGCGCTAGCTGCACTTGCTTTCTCATTAGGTGTCCAGCGAGCCTGGTAAGGCCTGCATGCCTCACATTTCTCTGTGTAGCGTGTTCCTTCCCTGGAGGTTGTCCTCATCCATGTCCCAAACTCTCCAGGCTCTTTATAGTAGCCTTCTTTCACAGAGCCTTCATTTGCCATGAGCCCAAGCTCATCGATAATTGCATCTGCGCAGCAGCACAGTAGCATGTGTGCAGACATCAAAAGGATCTTGTTAGGGATCAGCAAGCCATGGATTTGCCTTTGGAAAAGGCCCACACACCTCTCTTGTAAGACGGAGGAATGATGCCTGGATCCGACAAGCAGGTCATCCAAAGCAGTGTAATGGCCAGCGTGGGCATTACTGCGGCAAGGAGCTGGTACCATGCAGGTATCTGCACCAAAGGCCCTGTGATAACGCAGAAGAAGGGTTACCAGCCATGTATTTGTGAGGACCACAACAACTTTTGCAAGCATGCTGCGACCTTAATGAAGCTCAGCCATGGGCACACCCACCAGTGAAGCATCCCAGGAATGCAAGAAGTGTGATCCATAGTGACAGCAGGAATGGCCCAATGTAGTTGTCTTGCAGGATTTGGCAGTTCTTGGGGCGCAAGGGCATGGCCTTCCCAGCTGCCTGCAGCTAATGCCTGCGGACACTTTGGCTCCCGCCAAGCCATTCAGCCTTTGACATGTGCACCTCCCTGTGCGTGCGAGGAGAAAGAAAAGAAAAAGACTGCACTAGCAGGCTCAACCCTGTTGGGAAGCTTGGATGCTGTAAGGAGATGATCGACGTTTAATCGTCTCTTCACACCTCTTCACTTCTTCTAGCCGGTATTATCCTAATTGGCTTTGCTGGCTTTCATGGCTTGTTGGCAACTTGACCACTGGGAAATTGACCGGCATTTTTACTTTAGAACTTAACAAGGATCAATCTGCAACAACAAACATTCACTTGAGGTCAAGAATGCCGTCGCGACGCATTCGTGTCTCAAAGAGCGCCTTGATGGACGGGGCACGCAGGAGCAGGGAGTAAAATGGATGATGAGGAGGTGAGATGGGTGGGGCCGGTATGTATAGATGAGTGCCACAAGTGAGTGCGTGATGACAGCTGTAGAGAGGGGGGTTAGAATCGCACGCTCTCTTCTCATGCGGATGGCACCCACCCTCCCCTTGATCCTGGGTACACGGTTTTTCGGATGAATTCGCGTGCACATCTTTGAAAATTGGAGCTTTTAACTTGCGCTGTAGCTGGGCCTGTGTGTCTCGCAAACTTCCCGAACCCGCCCGCTTTTTACGCCCTGCTGTATCGCTCTCCTGATTGCAATGAGCTAGGCATCTTGCCCGCACTCGGGAGTTTAAGGGGAGATGGTAACCAAAGTTACCATCTACTCATGACCGCTCATGTGGGTAGATGACGCCTCACGCTGACTTGAGTGTAGAGGGCACGAGTGAAGCACACTCTAAAGATGCCGAAGATGTGGACAATAACCAAACATGTTCGCACGCGCACGCGCGCACATTAACACACACACACACACACACACACACACACACACACACACACACACACACACACACACACACACACACACACACACACA